>Ga0247610_10008855_pt1 | contig 10189 bp, 7 predicted proteins | sample 174DNAGHGhighgp2_FD_193483 | JGI IMG/M metagenome (GOLD analysis project Ga0247610, IMG submission 193483) | Sheep rumen microbial communities from Palmerston North, Manawatu-Wanganui, New Zealand - 1742 DNA GHGhigh gp2 | ecosystem: Host-associated > Mammals > Digestive system > Stomach > Rumen ... | reverse complement strand
CTATGTCGTGTTCAAGACGAGTTCGCCCATTAAGCCAAGCCAGTACAAACTGGTGATAGCAAATGACACCTATAAGAGTGGCAATAACGGGCGCAACTGGAAGAACTGGAAGATTTACGCTGGTAAATTCGCATCTGAATCAGAAGCTACCCGCAATGCCAGCGGCTGGGTGCTGATTGACAATAAGGAAAATCAGTCACTACCTACAGGCACGGAGCAAAATCCATTCGCAGAACAGACACTAAGCATTTCGGAGACAGTTTCCGCAGAATACTCATACTTCAAGATTGAGATAGAAGCGCTCGCTGGAAATTGGGATGATTACTGCCAGATGGATGGGTTTACCTTTACTGCCTATACACTGCCAGTTGGTACAGTCGAGTTCACATGCACTGCCAAGCAGGGTAATAATGTCAGTGCTAGCGAAGGTATGGAAAAACTCTTCGACGACAGCTCTACAACGAAGTATTGCGGTAATGTAACTTATACGGATGACGAAGACGTTGTGCATCCTGCTTATGCAATAGTGGAAGCTTCCAGTCCTATCTATGTCTGGGGCTATGACATGACCACAGCAGGAGACAATGAACTTTATGGTCGTTGTGTTACAGGATGGACACTCTATGGTTCCAATGATGCGGCTGCCGCAACTGATGCCAACCACAGCAGCTGGTCAAAACTTTCCGACCTCGGAACCAACGGCTTTGTACAGAGAAAGAATTACTACACCCAGCGCTTCTTCTGCGACAAGGACAAGGTTGGCACTGCATATAAGTATTACAAGTTGACTCTGGATGATGGCGGTTTCGTTCAACTGACAGAGTTCAAGCTTTGTTACGAAAAGAATGCCCTCGTGACCTATAGCTGGTTTGAATCTTCTGATACTCGTGATGAGAACAACGATCAGAATTCCAGAAAAGCTGTTGACTGGAAAGTGAACAAAAAGTGGGGAGGCAGTGGCGGTAATTGCCTTGCAGGTAAATATATAACCATCAAGACTGACGATGATACACCTCATACCGTAAAGAGCTACTCATTCACCACAGACGATGATGGCTCTTGGAATGACCGTGCTCCCAAGGAGTGGCGCATAGAAGGTTCCAATGATAACAGCAACTGGGTTACTATTCACGAGGTAACAGGCAGTGACCCCATTGACAACCTCAACTACAAGACCTTCGAATTCACGCCTTCCAACGTCAGCGATGCCTTCAGCTATATTAGGCTGACATTGATTAACATGAAAGGCAATGGCTATCAGCAGATAGGTGAGTTCCATGTCGTTGGTTCCTGCGAGAATCACACATGGGTCGACCTCAGTTATGTGGCACCGACTTGTGTCTCTGACGGTGGCGGCGAAAGGCAATGCTCCGTGTGTGGCGTGAAGACATTGACAGGTGTAGAGCCTGCAACAGGCGTACATACTTACACAGATGGTTATTGTACGGTCTGCGGTCGCCCAGACCCCAACTTCATGACAGCAAATGCAGGCTTCTACGAGCCGACAACCGTTGCGCAGTTCAATTGGCTGGCTGCCATGATTCAGGCTCACGAGACGGTGAACATCCGTCTGACTCAGGATGTCGATCTCACAGGCTTCGCAGGCTTCGGCAATGGCGAAGAGGTAAATGACCACCTTGTTCCCTTCAGCGGCGAGTTCGACGGCGGCGGTCACTGGATAAAGAACTTCAACATGAACGTCAGCAAGAAGAACAGCGGTCTCTTTGGCATTACCAATGGTGCAAACATCCATGACCTCGGATTTGACGATTCATATGTCAGGAACTTCGGCTGTCAGAATGTCGGCACTGTTGTTGGCGACGCAAACAACACTACCATCAACCGCGTTGCCATTATGAACGGCTCTTATGTTGAAGGCTACGACCATGTGGGTGCCATTGTAGGTAATGCCAAAGGCAGCACTGTAATCTCCAATTGTATCTCAGATGCAGAGGTCAAGTCTTCCAATTTCCAGTGCGGCGGCTTGGTGGGAACATCAAGCGGTCTTACCTTGGAGAAGTGTCTGTTCCTTGGCTCTGTTAATGGTAGCAGCGGCAACGCTTCGGGATTGCTTTCGCTCATAGAAAGTAATGATGCTACGACTCTGAAAAATAACATCATGGCGGCCACAAAGATTGAGACTACCTCCTCCGATAATTACCGCTCATTAGTTAATACAGGAGGTCGTACCGCAACATATACGAACAACCATGTTGCTGCTTCTACCACCTTTAAGGCAAGCGGCAGCAATGACACAGAACTGCAAACAGGCAAGACGCTCGTGTTTGACGACATCAATGGTAGTCAAGGCAAGACAACAGACGATGCAGACATGCAGTGCAAGAGCTTCTACACAACAACAATGGGTTGGGATATGACGAACGACTGGAACTTCTTTGCAGCAGGTCAGTATCCTGTACTTGCTTGGATGAGCATCGAGGCTCCTGTTGTTCAGGTTATCACAGTTTCCGATGCCCTCTATGCAACAGTTGTTGCTGCTAATGCACTTGATTTCACCGGTATTGATGCTATTGGTGCTTACCTCGCTCAGGTAGTTGATAACAAGTACATCCACCTCGAGCCCATTAACATTGTTCCAAAAGGTACTCCCTTTGTCGTGAAGGCTACCGCTGCTGCCGACTATACCATCCCTGCTGCAGTAGAATGGGGTGATGCAATAGTGAACAACGACCTTCAGGTGTCTGATACAGACATTGCAGCAGCAGGTCAGTACATCCTGGCTAAGCCCGCAGGTGAATCCGTTGGCTTCTATTCCACAACTACCGGCACTATCGCTGCCGGAAAGGGTTACATTGTGCTTCCTTCTGCTGTAAAGGCTCTCTACTTCGAAGAAGACGATGCCACTGGCATCAACGAGGTTAATGGTCAATGGTCAATGGCCAATGGTCAATCAATCTACAACCTCGCCGGTCAGCGCATGAACAAGATGCAGAAGGGCATCAATATTGTAAATGGTAAGAAGTTGATGAAGTAATAAATATTAGTCTCCTCCCCTTCGGGGGAGGGACTATATACATTATTAGTATATATAAATAAAAACATCAATATGAAAAAGACTTATATTTCTCCTGCCATTGAGATGAACGAAGCTCTGGCAACACAGATGCTGGCAGAAAGCCTGGGCATCAGCGATACTCCTGTTGACGGCGGACAAGCCCTCACAAAGGAGGATGACGATTGGGACATTTGGAGCGAAGAAGACTAAGTGCCTCTTCACTTCCCACAATACAGACAAAAGGAGGGAGAACTTCAAAACAAAGTTTTCCCTCCTTTTATGCTCTTTTCCTCTTGTCCGCTTTTCTCTCCCTCCCAAGAAAACTTCAGTATTGCGTGCAACTCGGGATTAATTCGTATGCCATGTGGCGTAATAGAAAGGAAGGCGAGGTCAGTCAAACAGCCCGACTCAGCGTGCCGCCCCGATTAACTTGGCACGCCAACTTGAGCAACCTGGCACGCCAACTCGAGCAACTTGGTTGGCAGGCTGCATTGTTAAATTGGCAGGGATGCTAACTTATATTTGTGTGAAGCTGCCGCTGTGCCATTCCTCCATCATCTTCACAATCTCGAGGGATATCTTCTCACCTATGTAGGCCAACTTGTTTCTGTTTACGGACTTGACAAATGAGGCGATCATGCCGCGAATGCCTTCCCCTTCCAGTTGATAGAAGAAGCGTTTGTTCTGAGATTGATTCTCTGCTCGCACTTCGAAATAATCTGTTTTCCACCACGGAGCAGGCACATAGATGTAGCCCTTCGTGCCTCCGATAATGAGCTGACCTTCTGCCTTTATGCCTTTGCCCACCTTAATTGATGCAACAGCATGAGGGTATGTCCAGTCTATCTTGGTAAAGGTGTCGAAATCGTCGTTCCCAGGGAGAAGTTTGGAGACGATGTGCTTTTCCATACAATCGGTTCCCAGAAGTTGGAAGATAGGCAACATGGCCGTAGGTCCCCAAGCCGTGATGCTGTTCCAGGTGTGCTGCATCTCCTTTTTCGCCAAGTCGTCTTCCAGACTCGTACAAACAGCATCGATGCTTACGATGTCACCTATTTTGCCAGTCTTCGCCATCAGTATCATACGGGCATAAGCTGTGCTGTAGGCCGTCTTTATTCCGGCGTAGAGGATGCACCCGTTCTTGTCGGCCAACTCGAAGAGTTCCTTGGCCTGAGCATGATTGAGTGTCAGGGGCGATTCATAGAGCACGTGTTTCTTCTGCTGCAGAGCGTATTTTATCTGGGCGTAGTGCTTCGTTGGATGTGAACGGACGAAGAGTGCGTCTGCATCATTTACGAGAGCCTCGAAGGAGGAATAGGCCTCGGCATCCTCCAATCCTTCTTTTGCCAGTTGTGGATTCAAGGTCAGATAACCGATGACCTTTGTGCCATTTACATTTTTACACTCCAAGGCGAACTTGTTGATGACATTGGTGTCACCAACAAGGCCAAAGCGCAGGGCATTTTCTTTGCTGCGAATCTCGCTGCTGGACACGCCTTGCGTGCGATCGAGATATACCACCTCGCAATACTCTTTCAGGTAATCGAAGACACCAACCCAATCAGAGCCCACGGTAAAGATGTCAACACCATATTTCTGGATGTCGTCAATCTTCTGTCCTTCATATTGCTCGATGACAATCTCGTCAGCCAGCCCGGTGGCACGGACAGCTTCTATGCGCTCCATCAGTGACTGCTGGACATTGATCTTGCCACGTGATATGTCGTAATCATCGCTTGTGACACCTACGATGAGGTAGTCGCCCAGTGCCTTTGCGCGTTCAAGGAGGCGTATGTGCCCGAAGTGGAGCAGGTCGTAGGTTCCATAGGTTATGACTTTCTTCATAGGAGTCCTCTTTTTTGAAGGTCTTTGAAAGCGTTGATTAGGGTTGTGTTGTCGTCGTGGGTAAGGCATCCCATGTGTCCGACGCGGAATATCTTGTCGGCCATGTCGCCGCCGTTCGGACATATCCAGATGCGGTATTCGTCCTTAAGAATCTTGAATATGTCGTATGCGTTGGCATGGAGGGGATGGAGAGGCGTCACGCCGTTTGCGGGACTTTCAGATACCAATTCGAAGGGCAAATCTTGGATACGGCTGCGGAAGTCGCTTGCCTGTTCGGCACAGCGCTTTATTTCGGCATCTACGCCTCCTTTGGCTTCTATCTCGCGCAGTCGTACGTTAATCTGGATGAGGGTTTGTACGGCTGGGGTGAAGGGCGTCTGTCCGCGCTCCCCGTTCTTGAGAGCCAGCTTCAGGTCGAGGTACATGCACATGGGGTTATGACGATATACGCGTTCAACGGCTTCAGGTGAGAGTACGATGAGCGAGACTCCGGGAGGGCACGCCAAAGCCTTCTGCGACCCAGTTATCATGGCGCCGACATTCCATTCCTTCATGTTGAAGGGGTCGCACATGAAGGAGCTGATGGTGTCGGCCACGAGGAAGATGTTGTTGCGGCGGCAGAATTCGGAAATCATGGGCATGTCGTATAGCACGCCAGTCGAGGTTTCATGCATGTTTACAAGAAATCCTGTGTAGCCTTGACCTTCGAAAGGAGCCAGATGCGCAGCCTTGAGAGCCTCACCATGTCTAAGTTTGATGGTGGAGTGCTCGATTTGATAGAGCTCGGCCATCTGCTCGAAGCGCTCGCCGAAGCTGCCTCCGTTGACGACAATAAGTTTGTCTTCTTGCGAGAAGCAATTGATGAGGGCTGCCTCCATCGAGCCTGTACCAGATGTAGTCATGAAGCAGACGCGAGCATTCTCGTCAGCTTTGGCGAATTTCTTCACCAGTCTTTCGTTCTCCAACATCAGTTCAGAGAACTCGGGTGTGCGGAAATAGGGCACTTGCTGTATTCCGATGGCGCGTACTTCCTCAGACGATTGAACAGGTCCTACGGTAAAGTTCAAAAAAGTTGTGTCAATCATGTTGTATGCTTTAAACGTTTTGTTGCTATTCGTATTTCCCTTTATATTTGACTTTCATCAGGGCTATGCCAAAGGCTGCCCAGACGATTTGTCGCACACGGGCGATGATGCTCACGAAGAAGCCGATTTCACCAGTCAGTCCCAGTGCACTTGTTGAGACGGCATAGCCCAGCTCCTGTACACCCAGTTGCAGGGGCAGGAAGCCGATGATGTTGGCGCACCAGGATGTGATGGCTTCCACGAGGACGCAGTGGAGGAAGAGGAGCATGTATCCGTTAAAGCCGCCTCCACCATCCTTTCCGAAGAGAATGAGCATGAACATCACTTCCAGTCCGAGCATGAGGCGTGCCACATACTCCAGGATGAGCGAGCGATAGAAGGCTTTGCTGTTCTGGCTTTGCAGGGCGGCTATTTGTTGGTCCACATTCTTGAGTGTGTCGATGTGGCGTTCCAGAAAGTGTTTGCTCCAGTTCTTGAGTCCGGGAATCTTTCCTATCCATCCGATGACCTTTACTGTCAGCCCGTTGCGATAGCCTAAGGAGAAGAAGTAGAATCCGACCAGACAGAACACTGTGAGCAGCAGGAGGGCACAGACTATTCCCCAGTTCATGGGCAAATGGTCGCCTGCCAGCACAAGGCCTATGTATAGGAAGATGGATGTGAACCAGAACCAGAAGTGCGAGTAGATGTGCATCATCGAATAGAGGATTACCGACGATGTGGCATGAGCCTTTGAGGTATCCTTTGTCAGCTCGATAATGCGGTAGGGCTCTCCGCCCAGTCCTCCCATTGGTGTCGTGTTGTTGAGGGCATAGCCGCTGATGGTGAGGCGATAGATGCGCCAGAGGCTGACGTGTTCATCTGGTTCGAGATTATGCTTGATTATCTCGCGCCATGCCAGTGCGTTGACGAAATAGATGAGTATCCAGACAGCCAGGATGGGTATCATCATGTAGCCTGCCCTTTGAAGCATTTCCCACAGGTCGCGGAAGTCCACATCAAAGGTGAAAATCATGATGACGACCATCACGATTCCCAAGAGGAACAGGAAGTTGTTTACATGTTGCTTGGTAATCTTCATAGCTCGCAGGTTACTTTTTCGCAGAATGCCTCGTGCCGTTTAATCATGTAGAGCGTTCCGAGGCCCAGCACAATCGATTCGAAGAGGAACTGCCCCAGGGGGAAGTCTATTAGGACGAAGAAGGCGAGCGATAGGGCTCTGTACGAGAAGCCTGTGAAGTCCAGGTGGATGATGGGCAGGGAGTAGTCGTGGAGCTGCTGCCGCAGGTCCTCAGGTATATTGCTCACGCTGCCGTATTTCTCCTTCAGCTTAGCGAGAAGCTTCTGGAGCTTGGGTGTGGTGCGTTCTTGCGTCTTGGTGTAGTTGATGTAGTTCCTCATGAACAGCCGTTCCCACCACTTGGCATCTTCGGGGAGCTGGTCGTAGGCCTGCTGCTGTTGCTCGGAGCTGTCGAGTTCGGTTCCGTTGGCTTCTTTCGAGAAGAGCAAGTGGACTTGCATGTAGTAGTCGCCGACGCGTTGCTGTCCTCCGCATCCCACGAAGCCGGAATAGAAAGTCAGGGCGAGCACGGCAAACCCGTAGATGAGTGCGTTCCTTGGTGTGTCGTCTATGCCAAACCACCCGAATTCCATGCTGTGATGCTGATAGATGCGCCAGGCCAGGCCGAGGTAGATGGGAATCATCCAGACGAAGCCTGCTGCACCGTCCAAGATGCGACCTACGCGTGACCTCTTCCCCGAGAGGCGTGCCAGCTGCCCGTCGGTATTGTCGAGCACGTCGGCCCAGAAGAGCATGCCTATTGCGATGATGTTGAAGACTACGCCCAGCATCTTGTCGCCCTGCTCGCCATAGCCGTAGTACCAGCTACCGCTCATGAAGAACCATGTGCTGCCAGCTCCTAAGATCATAGACAGGATGGTGATGGTATTGGGGTGAATGTCCAACTTATTGGCAAACCATGCCAGGTAGAAACCGGTACGTCGCATGACGTTCAGTTCAAACCAGGAGCACACTTCGGTGGATTTCATAGAAGCCAGAAACGACTCATTCATTGATTTCTTTGATGCCATAGAACACCTTTGTATATTGTATTAATTACTTGTCAAAACAATAGTCGGAGCATGGTGCATTCGAGCAGCGCTCTGCCTGCGGAGGTGGCGTCATGAAGTTTCTGCCGTAGCTCCATGCCAATGATGCGGCATAGTCTTTCGGGCCGTAGAACATGTGCCCTTCGAACTCATACTCGGCCAGGTCCGTTAGCCACTCTTTGCGCCAGCCATATCGCTCTATTGGGAGATTCTCGCTCACTCTCAGTCCGTCGGGCTGAATGAACATCATGTGGGCGCGGTTAGGCGTCGAGTTGTTGTGACGCCGCTGCAGTAGTCGGCTCACTTTATGCACCCATCGGGGCGGGATGAGCGAGAGCGTCTTGTACCATGCCCGCCACAGGGTTGAGGTCTGTGATGTCCATGCCACCTGAGCATAGGTCAGTTTGCGCAGGACGAAGCAGATGCCATAGAACACTTTCTGCCCGAGGAGAGACTTCGGGAGGTCATCCATTGGGAAGATGTCCATCATGAAGCCTGTGCGATGCTTGAGGTGCTCTTGCCCTACTCTGATGTATGTTGTTCCCGTACGCCTTATCTTGCCATATCCCCAGGGATAGGATGCTTCGGTATCATTGTCTTGGAAGAAGCAGATGGAAGGGTTGAGCTGATTTGCAACACGGGTAAACTTGTCGTACTCCTCGCGAGTCATCACGACATCTACATCATCGTCCCAGGGGATGAAGCCTTTGCTGCGTATTGCGCCCAACAGCGTGCCGTATGCGATGCAGTAGCGGATGTTGTTTGCCCGACATACTCTGTCCACCTCCACAAGACAGTCCAATAGCATCAGTTGCAGTCTGCGAAGTTCGTCTCCCTTGATGTATTTGATTTGTTGCATCTCTGTGGCGCTTGTGTCATATTACAGATGCAAAAATACTCATTTTAGTAGAAATATCCAAAACATAGCCTGAAAAAGAAAGGAAAGATGCTAAAAATAGCTGACAGGCCCCCGCCCCCATCCAATGGGAGAGGCATAAATAAACCTAACCTTATCCGCAATCCTTGTTAATTAATTATGGTTTCGGGAGTTATAATTTGGAGTAAAATAGAAAGCTATTAGTACTGAAGCATCCAAAAACTAGGCGTGGCTAGTTTGTCAATTAGCCACGCCTAGTTTGTCGTATAGTCTGTCAAGTCTCTTCAGATCTTGCTGAAGATGCTGTCTTTCAACCAGTTTTTGCATCTACATGGTCTGTATGACATTATTGGTCAAACAGGGCTGAGTCAGTCTTTAGGGTAAAGCTTCTTAAAGACCTCTGTCAGGGACTCCACCTCTGGCAGCAATGCCTTCAGCTCCTCCTCGTCCTGATTCCTGACGGCCGTCATGGCTTTTTCCAAAACATCTGTCAGCCTCTTGCAGTTGCTTCCGCTATCGGGCGACCATATCGTGGCAACACGAATACTGTTCCCAAAGAAGTATGTGGTTCCGTCGAATCCAAGTCGTTCATCATTGAACATACATGTGGCGACGGCATGTTTTATTAAGTCGGAAAACATCACAGCCGTGGCCTTGTCTGTCTTGACCTCTATAGAGTCCAACTTCAGTCTCGGCTCATCCGGCCCGGCTTCCTTGTACCCCACGCACCTCTTCACCTGCAATCGTCCGATTTCCCCTTTACCACAAAACACATATAGTGCAGAGGGGAAGTCTTCCATGGGAGTGGGGAACTTGAGCATCTGTTGGCTTGCCTTTTTAGAAAGCCATGTCCCAAATTCCTTTTCTCCCCACAGCTCCTGCTCTATTTGCGTCATGGGTTCCAGTCTGCTTTGAGCCTGTGCGCCAATAGCTGCCGCCATCAGCATCGTCACTAATGTAATGATTTGCTTTTTCATGTTCAAAATTTTATATTTTTCCTCAAGTTTTGCAAGTTGTCGTTAGGTAGGAGATAGATTGTTTGGAACGTATCGGTTGGCTCGACGTCGACTGCCTTATAACTAAAGTGTGTGAAGTTCAACTTGACATCCTTGCGAGGAACCCAGAAGACGAAATGGCCTGTGGAGTCTGTCGTTTCTGTTCCCCATATCCTTCTATCATGAAATATATGAATCATGGTATGCTCTAAAGGCTCGTCGTTTTCGTCATACACTACGCCCGTCACACGACGGCGGCTTG
>Ga0247610_10008851_pt1 | contig 10192 bp, 12 predicted proteins | sample 174DNAGHGhighgp2_FD_193483 | JGI IMG/M metagenome (GOLD analysis project Ga0247610, IMG submission 193483) | Sheep rumen microbial communities from Palmerston North, Manawatu-Wanganui, New Zealand - 1742 DNA GHGhigh gp2 | ecosystem: Host-associated > Mammals > Digestive system > Stomach > Rumen... | reverse complement strand
AGGTCCATTTCACCTTGAGTTATGAATGGTAAACTAATTTGAGTAGTTTTAACACCACTTAAATCCTTTTTAGCCTTTTCAGCACCTTCTTTAAGTCTTTGCATAGCAAGTTTATCATTTGATAAATCTACGCCATTTTCTTTCTTAAATTCTTTAACAATATATTCTATAATACGATTATCAAAATCATCTCCACCTAAATGGTTATTACCACTTGTAGATTTAACTTCAAATACTCCATCTCCAAGTTCTAATATAGATACATCAAATGTACCACCACCTAAGTCATAAACAAGAACTGTATGTGCATTTTCTTGTTTATCAAGACCATAAGCTAAAGCTGCTGCTGTTGGTTCATTAATAATTCTTTCAACTTCTAAACCAGCAATTTTACCAGCGTTTTTAGTTGCTTGTCTTTGAGCATCATTGAAGTATGCAGGAACTGTAATAACAGCCTTACTTACTTCACCACCAAGATAAGCTTCAGCAGTTTCTTTTAAATTCATTAAAATCTTAGCACTTATTTCTTCTGGTGTATATTTCTTTCCTTCTGCTTCAACTTTCTCTTTAGTACCCATTAATCTCTTAATTGAACTAATTACATTTGTAGAAGTTTGAGCTTCTCTTTTAGCAACATCTCCAACTCTAACTTCTCCATTTTTAAAACTTACTACTGAAGGAGTAGTTCTATTACCTTCAGCATTTGGTATAACATGTGGTTCCCCACCTTCTAGTACAGATACACAACTATTTGTAGTACCTAAATCTATTCCTATAACTTTATTTACTTTACTCATTTTTTATCTTCCTTTCTCTTTTTAATTGTCTTTCTTGTTTTCTCTCTTCGCTATATACACCCATTGATTTAATACAAGCAAGTTCAAATTTAGTCATAGTTTTAACTTCTTCAGGTTTTAAATCCTTATATATTAATTCAAGTTTAGCCCCAATTTCTTCAGGTTCATACTTATCAGGTTCAGCACTCAACTCAATTAATAACAGCATAACATAGAATGAAGCTTTAGAAATACGTTCATCCTCGTTATATATACAACTATCCATAAAATCTAAATTTGCTTTTTCTTCATCACTTAAATTAGCATATTCAGGTTCATTAAAAGAACCACCTAAAGCAAACATTGAAAACAATACTTCATTCATTATTTATTTACCTTAACCATAGCATGTCTAATAACTTTATCTTTATAAGTATATCCTTTAGTTAATACTTCAATAACAACATTTGCAGGTTTAGTTTCATCATGTTCAGTTAAAACAGCTTCCTCAAAATTAGGATCAAACTCCTTACCTAAGCAATCTATTTCTTTAACTTCATATTTGTCTAATAATGTTGTTAATGAACCAAGTATCATTTTAAATCCACTTAAGAACTTACTTACTTCATCAGATAAATCATTATCATCCATTAAAATAGCTCTTTCAAAATTATCTTTAATGCCTAATATTTCTTTTATAAAACCTTCACCTTCATATTGAAGCATTCTAGATACTTCTCCTTGTGTTCTAGTTTTAAAATTTAAATATTCAGCTTGTAATCTCATATATTTATCTTCAAGTTCTTGATTTCTACTACCAAGAATTTGAATTAAAGTTTCAGGATCAATGCCACCGCATCCACCGCAAGATTCACAAGAACCTCCGCATCCTTCTTCTTTTACTTCTGTAGTTTGTTCTACTTTTTCTTCTTTCACTTTTTGTTCATTATGCTTTTTCTCATCATGCTTTTTCAATTTGTATCACTTCCTTTGTTTTCTATAGCTCCTTTTAAATATTCCAACATGTTAACAACACGTTCATATTCCATTCTCTTAGGACCTATAATTGCAATAGTTCCTTCTTTTCCAGCAGCTTTATATTTTGTTTTAACAACAGTTACATTATCATCGATTTCGCTTTCACTACCAATATATACCTTAACCTCATCGTCTGTTTCTTCAATTTTACTCACCATATCTTTGCTTTCAAACTTACTTATGATGTTTTTAACATCATCAACAGTGTTGAATTCCGGTTGTTTTAATATATTAGTCTTCCCCGCAAATTTAACATCCCTATCAGCTGTAAAATTTGATAACGCGTTGTAAAATGCATTATATACAACTTCATAATTTTGAATATAATTTCTAATTATAGGCTTTATATCAAATTCTAGTTTTCTTGGAACATCACTGATTTGCGTCCCAACTAACATCTTATTTAATAATTCTGTTGTCTTTGATATCTCTTCAGCAGGAATATCTTCTTCTAAATAAACATTTTTATTTTCAACATGACCAGTATCAGTAATTAAAATAGCTATTAATTGTTTATCACTGATTGGTACAACTTCGACTTTTTTAAGTTTATTATCTTCAGCTTCCCCACCTAATACTATAGAAGTATAGTTTGTAATATCACTAATAATTTCCAAACTCTTAGATATTGCATCTGATAGTTCTAATTCTTTATTATTTAGAACAGTTTGTAATTTTAAGATATCTTCACCACTAATTTTCTTAGGTTCCATCAAATTATCAACATAATATCTATAACCGCTTTCACTAGGAATCCTTCCTGAAGATATATGAGTCTTTTCCAAGTACCCAAGTTCTTCTAAAGCAGCCATATCATTTCTAATAGTTGCACTAGAACATTTAAACTTCTTACATAAAGCTTTACTACCAACAGGTCTTGCAGATTTAACATATTCTTCTACAATTGTTTTAAGTAATTCTTTTTGTCTACTTCCTATCATCATACATCTCCTTTTTAGCACTCATTTCAAATCAGTGCTAATATAATTATAATACATTTTTTAGCAATGTCAAGTAGTTAGTGCTAATTATTTTTTAATATAAAAAAAGCGTCTAATTTAACGTTTTTTCTTTTGTTGGAATTCCTATTATTACTTCCTCTTCCTCATCATTTAAACTTGGATCAATATGACTTTCTAAGTACTTATACACCTCTTCCAAATTATCTACATGTATATTACTCTTACTCTCCATATTGTAATATGATATATAAAAATCATTTTTACTACTATCCATTGCCATTTTAATATCTTTATTATAATCCTCATAGAATTTTTTAAATGATTCAAATGTACTTTGACTTATTTTTTGTGTAGTCATAAAACTAATACCACCATATATTTTAGGTTGTCCATTATTATCCATACCCACACTGTCAAAATGTATTCTAGCACATAAATATTTCATATTACACATTGTAGAATAATGAGCAATTTCCATAGTATCGCCTATTACTCCACCACCCATTATATCTTTCATTACTCTACCAAAAGCAGGATGATGTGAACCTTTACCAAAATTAGATGTATATCCTACTATATATTGTTTTGGAGTACATACAAAGAAACCACTAAAATCTTCACCTACATTATCAGATATTTCCTTTTTAGCATTCCATATAAAATCATAAAATGAAAAATTTTTTGTTAACTCACTTAAATCAAAATTATAATTACCATAATTACTATTCTTATTAACATAAAAAGGTCTTATACCATTATCATTCATATTATTCTCCTATGTCTTTTAATAATTTTTTACTCTTTAAATATACACCAGAATATTGTTCATAATATTCATCTATTAATGTATTAATCATATTACTAACATTTTTATCTATATCAAGATTACTAATTTTAGATATATCTACATAATAATATAATCTCATTAATTTTAATACTTTCTCATCTAATAAAGGTTCATTAGTTCTACAATTATTACAAACATATCCACCTTTTGATAAAGATAATGTCACTATTTTAGAACTACCACATTTAACACAATTATCTAAATTTAAATTAATACCTAAATATTGCAAATATTGTAATTCTAATATATTTGTAATTATTTTAGGATCATGATTATCTTCTATTTTTAATATAGCACTTTCCATCAAATTATACACTTCATTATCATTACACTCTTTATATACATTAGATGCCAAATCACATATATATGTAAGATAACTAATTTTTAATATATCACTTTTAATATTAATAAAATAATTCTTAATATCACCATCTATTAATGTTGATAAGCCATCTTCTTTATAATACATATGAAAAGTGCCATAAGCAAATTTCTCACTTGGTAATCTAAGCTTACTTTTTAATGATTTACTACCTTTAGCAATACATCCTATTATACCTTTATCTTTAGTAAAAATATTTATTATTTTACTAGACTCTTTAAAAGGAGTACTACTAATAACAATGCCATCAACACTTATTATTTTCATACGTACTCCTCACTTATTTTTCTTCATCATCTTTTTCTAGTAGATAACCTAACTCTTTAATATATTTTTCTTTCTCTCTCCATTTCTTTATTGTTTTACAATAAAGTTCTAAATATACTTTTTTACCTAATAATTCTTCCATATCTATTCTAGCTTCATGACCAATAGTTTTAATCATACTTCCAGAATGTCCAACTATTATTTTTCTTAAAGAATCTCTATCTACTATTATATCTACATATACTTTTATTAAATCCTTTCCTTCTTCATATCCAATTAACTTGCAAGATATAGAATGAGGAACCTCTTCATTAGTATGTATAAATATCTTTTCTCTAACTATCTCAGATAATCTAAAATCCATTTCAGCTGTTGTTGTTTCACCATCCATAAAATATTTAACATTATCTGGTAAATAATCTTTTAATACTTTTATTAATCTATCAATATTATCATTCTTTAATGCTGATAATGGGATTATTTCAGTAAATTCATATAAATCTTTATATTCATTTATTTTTAAAATAATCTCCTCATCTGATAATTTATCTATTTTATTTAATATTAAAAATACTGGTTTTTTAATATCAGCTAATTTATCAATTATAAATTGATCACCTTTTCCATATGGAACAGATGCATCTACTACTAAAAGAACTACATCAACATCATTTATTGAATAATAAGATTGCGCATTTAATGCAACTCCTAATTTATCAACAGGTTTATGTATACCAGGAGTATCTACAAATACTATTTGAGTATCATCTTCATTATATATTCCTTGAACTAGATTTCTAGTTGTTTGAGGTTTAGGACTAATAATAGCAATCTTCTCTTTAATAATTGAATTTAAAAGTGTACTTTTACCAGTGTTTGGTCTTCCAACAATAGTTACAAAGCCACTTTTCATACCAAATCCTCCTTAGTAAATGTAGTATTCATTAATTTTTCAAAAGATAATACTTCCATCTTACCACTCTTAGTCATAACATTAAAAATAACATCTTCATCAAAAAATTCTAAAAATACTTGTTTACATAAATTACAAGGATAACATATTTCATCACTACTAGTCATTAAATATAATGTTTTAAACTCTTTTTCACCATGAGATACTGCATTAAATATTGCATTACGTTCTGCACATACAGTAGCCCCATAACTAGCATTTTCTATATTAACACCTTCATAAAAATTACCATTCTTAGTTTCAACTATACATGCAAAATTCATATGTGAATAAGGTGCATAACTATTTTCTAATAATTTTAATAATTTATCTTTCATAGATTCCTCCTAAAATAATATTGCAAAAAGCTTAGGTCCAAATATTATTATTCCAACTACTGCAGCAACAATAGCAAAAATAAATACTGCAGCAGCACTTGTATCTTTAGCAACCTTAGCAAGTGGATGATATTCTTCAGTAACCAAATCAACTACTGCTTCAATTGCTGTATTAATAAGTTCACAAGATATAACTAAACCAATTGTTAAAGCAAGTAATGCCCATTCAACAACAGATACTCTAAATATAAAACCTGCTATTACAACAAGTAATGCTATACCAACATCTACTGCTAAATTTTGTTCATTACGATAAGCATATTGAAGACCTTTAATTGGATATTTAAAACTAAGAAAAAACTTTTTAATACCTTTTTCTCTTTTTCTATCCTCTCTTGATATCATATTCATTCAATATCTCCTCCTCAAGTGCTCTCATAACTTTCTTATCCTCTTCATTCATATGATCATAGCCTAATAAATGTAATAATCCGTGTACAGCTAAATAACAGAACTCTCTTCTTACGCTATGACCAAAATCAGCTGCTTGTTCCTTACATCTTTCATAAGAAATATATATTTCTCCTAAAAATCTAACATCTTCATAATTAACATCTTTAACTTCTTCAAAAGCAAAAGATATAACATCAGTAACAGCATCTTTATTTCTATAGTCTCTATTAATTTCTCTAATCTTTTCATTATCAACAATAACTATATTTAATAAAGGATTATCTATTTTAAGATGTTTACAAGCAAACTGTATTACTTTATCTAATTCACTAGTATCTATTTCTTCATTTGTTGTATTAAATATATAATCTTTCATAAAACTCCCTACAATATCTTAACTAAAAATAATATACCTGCTAATAACAATAAAATTGTAAGTATATCATAAAACCAATTTTTTCTCATAAATCCAGGTAAATGATCTTTAATCGCATCAAGTGCTATAAAAATTAAGAAACCAATTATACCACCTGCTACATTTAATATTACATCATCTATATCAAAACTTCTACCTATAAAATGTTGAACAACTTCAATAGATAAACTTGATAATAAAGATGTAAGTATAATACCACCTAATCTTTTAATTCTACAATACTTAGTTAAAAAATATCCAAGTGGTATAAACAATAATATATTTCCAAATACTTGTTTATAAAAACCATTTGTTCCATAATCATATCTAAGTATTTCTCGGAAAGGAGTTAAATTTGTTCCACCACCAGGTAAATCTTGACTAGTAACTAATCTAAACAGTACCATCAAATATACAATAAATAATAAATTGAATATTTCTTCATGAAAAACAAACTTTTTTCTTTCACCCTTAAAAAGCATAGCAATTCGCATAATTGCAAGTATACAAACTACTATAACAATAGTAGGCCATGACATATCAACTATTTCAACAATTGCTTTCCTCATACTTACTCTTTTCCTTCTAATAATATTCTACTATATTTTCAAATATTTTTCAATTTAAAAACCCTTCTAATATATTATTAGATAAAACTATTAAAAACACTTCTTTTTTCAAAATAAAAAGCATAGCTTTACTATGCTAATTTATATAATCTTCAATTATCTTATTGACTCTCATTATCTCATCTTCATATTCTTTAAAGTTTTCAATAACATAATTTGTATCCCCACTTTTAGATTTTTGTTCATGAGATTTAGCCATTAAGAATAAATTATTTATTCCAAGATAATTACATTCTTTCTTTAATTCACCAGACTCTTTAGAATACTCTTCCATATTCATATTAGCTTTAAATTCCATTAATCTACCATACTTAGATTTAGCAAGACCAACAAAATTTCTAAGTCTATTTACAAAAGAATCTTTATCTCCAAGAATATCTATAGCAGCTTCAGCATCTATTCCATTAGCAGTTAAATATGCTAAACCATGTTTATTATTAACATCTTTATCAAGATCAATATTTTCCCCATCATCTATAACTACTTCTTGAACATTCTTAGAAGCATCCATACTCTTCTTTAAAAGTTCTTCACTTATTTCTTCTTCATCTTTAGAAAACAAAGCCATTATAGCACCCCTTCATCACTACTTGTAGTTGTTTGAGGTTGTTCTTGTGCTACTGGTTGATTTACTACTGGTTGACTAACAACTTGTTGTGGTTGCATCATAGGTTGTCCTACTACAGGTTGTATAACAGGTTGAGTATATACTGGTTGAGCATATACTGGTTGTTGAACTACAGGTTGTGGTTGAGCATATACTGGTTGCCCTACAACTTGTTGTGGTTGAGCATACACTGGTTGTGCATATACAGGTTGAGCATACACTGGTTGAGTAATAATTGGTATTTGTTGTGTTTGACCCATAGACATCATAATAGCTTGATCTTGTAATGCATTATTTAATTTACTTGGATCTGCTGCAGTTATTGTTTCTTCAAGTGTTGGAGCTGTACTTACAGGTTCATTTGTTCCTGCTGGTTTTCCTTCTCCTAAAATATCATATAACTTTTTAGCAATAACATCTCTTGAGAAAGGTTTTGCTAAATAATCATTAAATCCAAGACTCATATATTTTTCTTTAGCACCTGTCATAGCATCTGCTGTTAAAGCAACTACTGGTGTATTAAAATCAGGTAATTTCTTTAACTCTGCTATTGCTTCAGCACCACCCATTACAGGCATTAATATATCCATAAGAATAATATCATATTTATTTCCAGCTTTAATTCTATCAATTGCTTCTTTTCCATTAGTTCCTTCATCAATTGTAAAATTAAATGTCTTAATAGCTTTCTTAAGAACTTTAATATTCAATGGATTATCATCTACAACTAGCATTCTCATACCAGTATAATTTAAGTTCTTAGGTACACTATTTTCTTGTTCAGCTTTAAGTTTATCTAAAGCTTCTTTATTTCCTATCTTTTGAGGAATAATTACATGGAATGTACTACCTTGTCCAAATACACTATCTACATCAATAGTACCACCCATTAATTCAATTAAATCTTTAGTTATTGCTAAACCAAGACCAGTACCTTGAACAGAAGATACTTTTTCAACTTGTAATCTTTCAAACTTAGCAAATAATTTATCTTTATCTTCTTCTTTAATACCACGTCCAGTATCAGCAACTTTAATATCTAAAGCACTTAATTCTTTATTCCATGTTACTGTAAAATCTATTTTACCCTTTTCAGTATATTTAATAGCATTACTAATTAAATTGTTAAGAATTTGTTTAATTCTTAATCTATCACCAAATAATACATCAGGTATTTCTGGAGATATATTTGTATTAAATGTTAAAGGCTTTTCAGCAACTTTAGTTCTTTGTATTTTAACAAGTGATTCAATTTCCTCTTTAGGAGCATAATCACTCTCAACTATTTCTAATTTACCACTTTCAATCTTACTTAAATCTAGGATGCCACCTATTAATTCAAGTAATGTATTAGATGCATTTATAATATCAGTTGAATCTTCTTGTACATCAACTGGTACATGATCTCTAAACGATTCAACATCTTCACTTAAACCAACTATAGCATTTAAAGGTGTTCTAAGTTCATGAGACATACTACTTAAGAATTCACTCTTAGCTCTACTTGCCATAATAGCAGCATTCTTAGCTTGTTCTTCTAATTCTTTTAACTTAGCATCTGGATTTTCAATAGTAAAGTACATTAATACTAATATCCAACTTTCAGCAAATGAAAGCATTATCATAGTTGGTTCATATTGTTGCAGTATTGCAACAAATGTTGAAACCACTATATATACATAAACAGGAATCAATCTCTTATCTCTTATATTTATATCGTTAGAGTTTTTCATAACATAGAAAATTGATAATCCTATGTATAGTATACCAGTAACCAAAACAACTTTAGTACCATGGCCGTATGTGTATAAAATTGTATTAAGCGAATCTGAATATTTGTATTCTATTGGTAACCAGCAAGTTACTATCATTAAAACTATTAAAGGTAAAAGGTGTAAAAAGATTTTATTAACATATTCATTAAAGTTTTCTTTATTAACTTTTCTTGTAAACATATATGTGTATAAAGATAGTAATCCAACCCAAAATTCTTGCACTACAAGGAATCCTTTAGAAATAAATGATTTGAATAATATATGTTCATTCAAAAAATTGGCTTTATATACAAGCAATAGTTCCATTCCGATACCAATTAATGTAAAAAAAGCCAAAATAATGTAAACATTATTTTCCAAAAGTTTTACTCTTTTCTTTGTAAAAAATATAATCATTAACAATACCAGATAAAAAATTGCTGAAATTGAAAAATAAATATAATAATTCATAAATATCACACAGCCTCTACTATAATATATTATCACAAAACAAATATGTTTTTCAATAAATATAAACAAAAAAACACCTAAAAGGTGCTTTTTTTATTTATGTTTTTTTACAAGTTTTTCATTTTCCATTTTTGATAATGTTTCATAATCAATTTTGCCTATATCTGTCTTTGGCATTTCATCAAGTATTTCTATTTCGACAGGTTCAAAATATGGTGGAATATTACTATTTCTAATATAATCAAAAATCATATCTTTAATCTTATCAGGTGAAACATTATAAATGTTTTTTAAAGTAACA
>Ga0247610_10008849_pt1 | contig 10192 bp, 9 predicted proteins | sample 174DNAGHGhighgp2_FD_193483 | JGI IMG/M metagenome (GOLD analysis project Ga0247610, IMG submission 193483) | Sheep rumen microbial communities from Palmerston North, Manawatu-Wanganui, New Zealand - 1742 DNA GHGhigh gp2 | ecosystem: Host-associated > Mammals > Digestive system > Stomach > Rumen ... | reverse complement strand
AATTAAGCCTTGTGGGCTTCGATATAGGCGGCGATCGTATCGATGCTCTGGAAGTTTTCCTTGGCAACACCAGTCATGGACACGCCGAAGTTGGAGTCGACAAAGGAGATAATTTCGAGAGAATCCACGGAATCGAGACCGATTTCTTCACCAAAAAGCGGAGTATCGAACTGGAGCACGTCGCCATCGACACCGAGATCGGACATAAAGAAGGACTTGAGTTTGCTTTTCATTTCTTCAGAAGACATAATTTACCTCATTGTTTTTATTTTCGCCGAAAGATAGAAAAAAATAAGAAACCATCTTTCAAAAAGATTACAAAACCGACATATTGACGGAATTCAGGGATAAAATGGCACTAGAATGCCTGACGGACGTAGAAAGACAATCCCAAATGGTCAAAATCGACCCAGGAAAAGTCAGCGCGAGCAAAAAGCGTCTGTTTCAAATTCAATCCGAGAAGCGCTCCCGCACCAAGCGACCGGTGCCAGTCGTTGCGAACAAGTTCACTAAAGTACCGTCCCGACTTGCCTCCTTCGAAAAAGGCATGAGCGCCTAGACGCCACCAAATGTACTGACGCAACTCCGCCTGCATAATGACAACCTGATTGTCGCCAAAGTACAGACTCTCTACCCCACGGAAACGGCATATTCCATCGGGCCCCGCCAGCATATCGAACGGGACATCGCCATCGGCACGCTGCCACAGGAAACCCACCGCCGTCGTGGTCGTTTTCGAAAGGCTTGTATAGCCGCGCAAGTCAAGAGTCTCTACGTCGAATGTGTAGTCGCCCAGAAGGTCGCTATAGAACATCTGCTGCCACTGCGCCAAAAAACCATGACGAGTCCAGTTGATGTTATCTCGGGAATCGAAACCGAACAGGTAGCCTACACCGTTACGCCACCCGGAATGCTCGTCGGGCAGATCCGTTATCTCGCCCTTCTCAAAATCGATTTCAGTGTATTCGGCGTGGACCTCAATTCCGTACTTCAGCGTCGACGGCAGCCCAACCCGCGATTCAACCTTGGTGCCGTACTGGAACTTTTTGCGGTTGAAATTGGTAAACACATCAATGTCTGGATCATTGCCGCGACCGTAGTAACCGGCCACCCAGTCCTGGTACTTGAGCAGCCCCCAGATACTGACCTGGTCATGGAACATGTAATAGTAGGGTTCCAGCTGCAACTGCAACTGGCCACGCGTCGACCCGTATGCCGTAAGCCCGATTTCGGGAACCTTGCCCGCCTCTTCGTCCGACTTCAGGAACAGCAGGGCCATCACGCCAATCTGGAACTCGGTCTCTTCGGTATAACCCAGGATGGGCACTACGGAATAACGCTGAAAATCGTCTTCAGGAGCAATTCCCTCTACAGAGCCGTTTTCCCCCGCCGCGGCAAAAGCTGCGCAGGCCACAAGAACCACCCAAATTCTTCTCCAGGAAAACATTGCATTCAAAGATAAAAAATAAACCATTGAAACCGACCCTCTAAAAAGCTACATTTGGCTCCGAAATGTCAAAAATGAATTCCGATCGCCTTAACTCCTTTGGTTCTGCAAGCATCCCGAAACTGGTGCTGCAGTTCTCGGTCCCCGCCATCATCAGTATGCTGGTGAATGCCCTCTACAACATAGTGGACCGTTTCTTTGTGGGACAGGGGGTCGGAAGCCTCGGTATCGCAGGCATCACGCTTTGCTTCCCGATTTGCCTGTTCATTATGGCCATGTCCATGATGGTCGGCGTGGGCGGCAACACGCTCTTTGCCATCCGCCTCGGTCAAAAGAAGTATATCCAGGCAAGCATCATCCTGAACAACTCCTTTTCGCTGCTGATCCTGATGGCCATCGGCACGTTCACGCTCGGCGAAATTTTCATGGAGCCGCTCCTGAAGTTGTTCGGGGCAAGCGAGCAGACCCTCCCCGTGGCAAGTAGCTACATGCGCATTTTGCTATGCGGTGCCATATTCCAGACAATCGCCCCGGGCATGAACCACTTCATCCGTTCGATGGGCCACCCGAAAACAGCCATGTTCCGCGAAATTGCGGGAGCCGTCACGAACATCGTCCTGGACTATCTCTTTATCATGAAGTTCCACTGGGGCATCGAGGGCGCCGCCTGGGCGACCATCGCCTCGCAGCTTGTCGCCTCGGCTCTCATCACTCAATTTTTCATCAAGAAGACCGCGCCTATCCACATTCGCTGGCGCCACATGAAGTTGCGCGCCGCCTATGTCAGGAAGATTTACATTCTCGGCCTGCCGCCTTCTGTGATGCAGATTTGCAACAGCCTGATGAACGCAATCTTGGCCTGGAGCCTGACCACCTACGGAAACATCAGCGTCAAGACGACTGGAGCACTTTCGGGTGGCGACATGGCGATTTCCGCTTTCGGTATCACCAATAGCATTATCTCGATCATCATCTTGCCGCTCCTCGGATTTGTCCACGGAACGCAGCCGATTATCGGCTACAACTACGGCGCCCGCCTCAACAAGCGCGTCAAGGAAACCCTCAAGTTTGCCTTCATTTACGCAGGCGGATTCATGTTCATTACCTGGGCAGTTCTCATGTGGCAAGCGGAAACCTTCGTGGCACCGTTCGCACCGAACGACCCCGAGCTGATAAAGCTTTCCGCCTGGGCCATGCGCATCTTTGCGGCAGCCTTCTTCATGATTCCCTTCGGCATGGTGTCGGGAAACTTTTTCCAGGGTACAGGAAAGGCGTTCAGAGCCATGTTCCTGAACGCCTGCCGTCAAGTAATTTTGCTGATCCCGTTCCTGCTGATCCTGCCACACTTCTTTGAACTCAAGGGAGTGTTCATGGCGCAGCCGATTGCAGACACGGGTGCAGCTATTATCGGTCTTGCCATGCTGTGGCACGAACTGAAGAAACTTAAGTAGAGATCCCCGCCTGCGCGGGGATGACAATGGGAATTGAAGAGATCCCACCTTGGTGGCCATGCGCACTAAGCACTAAAGTGCTAAGTGCTGTCCGCCCGGGGCAAGCCCTGGATGACAAATTAGGCGTCCGTGTAACTAGTTAGCGGATGTTCACGCGGCGGGTTTCGCGGCCAACCTTCACGATATAGGAACCGTTCGTAAGGTCGGGCACCACCGTTTCTGCACCGGAGAGATTTCCCTGGCGCACGACGCGACCCTGCAAATCCATCACAGCGAACTTTGCGCCAGCCAAGCCCCCCGCAATCGTCAAGGTCGAACGGGCACTATTCCTTACGGCAAAGCCGGACTGGCCATTCTTTACGGCAGCAACCGACGGCTTCTTGACAGAAGTCGTATGCCACGGATCATCGTTGTGGATATACAGATTCGTTACCAGACGCAGGTTGCTCATGCTCGTACGACGGTCGCAGTAGAACATGTCAAAGTCATACTCCATTCCCGCCTTAAGCTTGCCCGTATTGCCAACAAAATCATCCAAGGATACATAACTCGGAGCAGGCATATGGAGACCACCCAGGTCAATCGCCAACTTGTTGTCGACAAAAATCCAGATATCATCATCCCCGCGTACCGACAGGAACGCGCCTCGGTGGTAGGTAAACACACCATGGACTTCCATACAGAAATGCTGGTTTCCTTCCGTCACGAGTCGTTCTTCCCAGCTATCCTGATCATAAACATTGGGCTCATCGCCATTGGCAAATTCACCCGCAGAAACCGGATACAGGTCGATATACGGAAGATTCGTTTTCGGATCAATCGCAGACCAGTTTTCAACAGGACCAAGAGCCTCATCCGCCCTTTGGGAAATATAATTGTATTCCGATCCTTGGGCACTTCCACGACCATACTTAACCGCACCAAATTCATCCCTAAGTGTCGCCGCAGTAGCGCAATCACCCTTGCAGGTTTTCGCAGTAACAGAATCCTTAAGGTCATTCAGCGGAGTAAAGGCTTCTGTAGGTGCGAAATAGTCAAAGGCGTAGTAATAGCTATCAAATTCCCAGAAACCGTACTCGTTCCTAGACATCATCAAATAACGGTTATCGTGCTTCACGTTCACGCCATGAGTTTCCCTGAACATCACGTCAAAAGCCTCCTGGCTCGCGAAACAAGCGCTTTTCGCATTGTAGATAGGCTTTTTCTTCGTCGGATCAAGCGTTTCACTGACAATTCCCGGAGTCACGCCAATACAGGGAACTGAATTTATTTTTCCAGCACCCGGGAAGTTATAATAAGCGGAAGCATCATAGCAAGCGTTCGATGCCATGTTCGGATAATCATCGCAAGTAAAAGCACCATGCAAGCTAGCGTCAGTATCGTAATAGGTCACGTACATGGCGTAAGAACAGACGCCATCTATTCCCGGTTCATCCGGACTACCCTTAAAATACATCTCTGTGACATCATAGGCTTCCGCCACGTCGGGTTCCGTCACAAAGGAAACCGTGTCCGCACCAAAAAATGTAAAAAGAGAATTCATCGGAATTAAATCAGGCTCTTTTCCCCAACCATTAACACCGATGGCATCTGTCAAGTTTTCATCGTCCTCTCTAAAGATAAGGACATTCTCGGAAACATTCTCGTTCATCCAGACCGCGTAGTACCACCCGCACATATAGGGATAGACCCTTAACGGACGGCCATTCCCGTAGGTTCCGTCCGGAGACCACATCGGCGTCGAAGCGAACCATTTTTCATCATCAGGAGGCAAAACGAAGAGCACCTTGATATCCGGCTTTGTAGAAGAAACAAACGTCTCTCCCGGATGTTTCGGATCTTCAAGGACCCAGACATCCTTTCCTTTTCCAGGGCAGGCGATATCGGCATGCATCTTCGGATAACTATAATCGAAGCGGGTGAGGCCGTTCCATTTCGACTGAAGCACATAATGCACTGGACCTGAATCATACGCATCGGCAAGCGCAAAGGTGTCCCCCACAAATTCTTCCGCGACTTGGTCCAAGTCAAAGTCATAATACCCCGTCTTCTTATTAAGCGCAGAACGCGGAATCTCCATCGAGCCGCCAAGCACGGACACGTACATTTTAGCCCAGTTGTCAGGCGCCTTGAAATGCAATGTTCCGTGACACGTCGGTGCAGCAAAAGCACTCTGAACGACCGCCAGCGCAAACAGCACGGCGGAACCCATCTTTACCCAATTTTTCATTTTTCCTCCCAATAGGGAACGCCCTAGCGCCCCAATTAATAAAGCTTCTTCATGTCGGTAAGTTCACCGGCCTTTTCATGGAAAAGCACCATCGAACCACCCTGAACCTTCTTGAAAATCTTGGTGAGTTTCTCGACGGCATCCTTTTCTTCGAAACCGATTTCGTTGTAGGCGGTCTCACCAATCACGACACCCACATTCACGAAGTCCGGGGCCTTGCGGCGAAGATAGTTCAGGAAATCCTCGTCGTTGTTGAGGATGTCGGTTGCCGTCGGCTTTTCGAGTTCAGCCGGATCACGCGTACTCACCAGAAGCGGATACATATCATCCGCAACCATCTGCTTGGAATTCAAATAAAGCGTATTGCCCACGAACAGGCTAATGGAATCGTTGAGCACCTGACGCACTTCAAGGAGCACGTCGCTCTGCGTAGACGCCTCCTGGATTTCAAGCTTGGAAGGTCCGCAAGCCATGAGGGCGAGAGACACGACGGACAGAACGGCAAGGGCAAGTTTCTTCATATTTTCACCTCGTTTTTTGAACTAATATATAATTTATTTGTTCAAAATGTGCAGAGCGCGTTCAATTAATTCCGGCTTAAGGTCAAAAACTCGGCTCAAGGTCTCGATTTGGGCAGAATTTTCAATTTTTTCGATACGGGAGCCATTTGCGTCGCGAGTGACGAGGTTTCCCTTCTGGTAATAATACTGCACCCCATGCTCGCGGTCAAGACGGTTCAGCACCGGGTAGGTCATCATCTCGCGGTAAAAGCTCTCGTTCCAATGCTGCTTGAACTCCTCCACAGAAACTCCCTCGACAGGATATTCAAAGCGAAGCTTCATGGGGAAAGTCATGCGACCATTATCGCGAAGAGTACCGCCAGTCCAAAGTTCCATACTAGAAGCATCGGGTCGCACCAGACGAACGCTGTTGGGTACCAGCGGGAAAAAAGCCTCGCCAGAACCCTGCGGAAAAGGCAGGGGAATCGGAAGAGGATCGAAAATCAAATAACCCGGATCAAAAAGATATTCCACTTTTGGGGATGTCACGCCTTCGGCAAGCAAAGACGAATCCGTGTTATCCGGCAGAATCAAGGCACAGTGGATATTCCGTTCCTTGCGCTTGTGCCCCATCACCAGACGGGGCGAAAGACCCATATCCCTGAACACCTGGTACAAATGCCAGGTCATGCTGAAGCAGGTGCCGCCACCCATCCACGCATCGACATCGTTCTGGAAACTGTCATCCAGCTTTTGCGCTGCCGTAGAACTCCCCGTCGACTCAAGACGGATAATCTTCGTCAAGTTCTCGTAAGTGACTTTAGATAATTTGTCACAAATATCCTGAATTTTTTGCCACAGGTCGGGTTGCATACTACACTACCATCATCAAGCCGTCGATGCCGAGAACCGTCAGGCAAGCAACCACAGCAACACCAACTAGGCCAAGGCCAAACAGCGACGCGACAACGGCAGTCAGCAGAGCACACGCCCCCGAAAACTTGTTGTCTGTTGAATAGAAAATCGCAGGAACCGTCATCGCCGCAAGCACCGTATACGGCACATACGCCAGGAACGAGCGCCAGAAGCGGCTCTTGATTTTACCCTTCAAAAGAACAAACGGAACCGCACGCAGCAGATACGTCACACCCGCCATCACAAGCAGGAAAAGGCAATAGTCCCTAAAGTTCACGCCTCCCCCTTCGTTTGACCAACATTGTCAGATTCATCCTTGACCGGGAACAGGGCTGCCCCGATAAGGGAGGCCACCAGGGCGCAAATGATAATCGCAAATCCAACCGTCACTCCGCTCAACGCAGGAACGTACTTGAACGCAAGACTACAGGCTATCGCTATCAGGACAGCAACCAATGTCGGCAAATGAGCCTTCATCTGCGGAACGACAATCGCCACGAACATACCGTAAAGGGCAACCCCAAGGGCGTTCGTCACGATCGACGGCAAGATTTCACCACAAATGGCACCGCACAACGTTCCCGAAGACCAGCCGATATAGGGCAGCACCATCAACCCCACAAAATACCGCGCCGTTACAGGTCCGTTCTGACTCATGGCAAGCGCATAGATTTCGTCAGTAATACCGGTAGCAAGCAAAAGACGCTTGCCAACACCGAACGAGGGAGCCACCTTCTGCGACAGGGAAATCGCCATCAGGCTATAGCGGAGGTTGATGAAAAACGAAGCTATCGCCATTTCGATAAAGGTACCCGCGGCATCGGCCATAATCTGAAGGCCTGCAAACTGCCCCGCCGAAGTCAAGTTCGTCATCGAAATCAAGGTCACCAACGGCCATGAAAGGAGCTTTGACCCTGCAATCCCGAACGAGAACGAGACGGCGAAGTAGCCAAGGCCTATCGGCAGACCATCTTTTACACCATTTGAAAACTTCATGCCCCAAATATAGCAATTCCGCGCCGCCAATTTATGCAGATATATAAATTTGCGCATAACTAATTTTGTGTACAGAAAAATCCCCGGCCATGCGACCGAGGATTATCGAAAAAGCGCTAAAGCTTACTTCATTACAATGCGGCGAGTCAGGTTCATAGAACCGGAGCGCACGCGAACGATGTAGTTTCCCTGACGGATGCCTTCAAGGCTCACGGAACCGATTACCTGCTTGAAGCTTACCATCGGACGGCCCTGCATGTCGAACACATCGACATCCGCGTAATCGACGCCGGCAATTTGCAGCAAACGACCTTCCATCGAAACATGGAGCGGATTAACCGCAACGGCCTGCACCACGGTCGTGTGCTCTTCGCTAGAAGAGGATTCTTCGGCACTGCTGCTGGACGACTCGCTGGAAGAGGACTCAACAGAAGAGGAGCTACTAGACGAGGACTCTGCCGAGCTGCTAGACTCCGCACTCGAAGAGGATTCGACAGAGGAGGAGCTGGACGACACACTAGAGGAAGATTCAGCAGAGGAACTGCTTTCTTCGCTTGAAGAAGACCCTTCTGTAGAGGAGCAGGATTCGATGGAAGAACTGCTTTCTTCGCTGGAGCTGCTGGAGCTTTCGGCGATAGAGCTCGAAGACGGAGCCTGCACAACAATCGTCGCATAGACCGTATCGCTGTTCAAGTCACCCTGGGCGATGAAGCTCACCTTATATTCAGAAGCCACGGTCGTAGGCGAAACCTTCCCCGTAAACTTCGAGGTCTTATTATCGGGATTTGTCACGAAAAAGAATTCACCTACCGGAACACCTTCCGCCCTAATCTTCGGCGATCCCTCGAACTTGAGCACAATCGGATCAATCGACTCGCCGGCCACCACTGTCTGCGTAGCATTATCGCTTATCAGTTCCAAATCAACCAAGGCAGGCTTGTGCTTCACAACAATCGTCGCATAGGCGGTATCGTTTTTATCCGGTCCCAAGGCAATCGCCGCAATCGTATACTCTCCATCACCGTGATCTTCAGGGAAAGCCCCCGTAAGCGTCAATGTCTTTTCGTTTGAATTCACCTGCCGTTCAATACATATCGGTTTTCCCTCGATACTCATATTCTTCGCATTTGCATACTTGAACACAATCGGCTTGATCGGTTCACCGGCAATAACTTCCTGCGTAGCATTTTCGATAGTCTCTATCGAAGTTTCACTTGGCGTATGAAGCACCGTTATCTTGCCTGAGACAGTAAAAAGCTTATTTCCAGCCTCATCAGTCTCATAAATTTCATAATCGTATTCGTTATCGAAAAGAGATTCCTGTGTTGTACCAAAAAGAGCAACCGTATGAGTTTCAGCATCGTAGCTATAATCTACTCCCTTGGGGAAATTTGCATCTATACCTAAGCCCGACTTAAAACCGAACACAATCGTATCAATCGGTTCGCCCGCCGTAACCGTTTGGTCCTTGCTTCCGCTGATAACCTCAATAGGGGAACTCATGGGGATAACGGTAATCTTCAGCCACATTTCATCTATTGAATGATTGATGCTGCCTTCCACATCCAGTTTCATGTCGTAATCCCCACCCGCAGTATGTGCAGGAATTCGTCCCGAAACCGTGCAAGAGCCAGCCTTGTCCTTTTTCACACAATCACAATGCAACCCCTTCAAAAGATACGGGGTAACCGTGCCGACATTCTGCGTCTTGAAAACCATCGTCTGGATGGTATCGCCAGCCTTTACCATCTGGACAGCACTACCGCTCTCCAATTCAAAGATCTTTGACGCAAAATTCGCACTTGCCGTTACAGCAAATAGCAACGCAAATGCGAGACCAGTTATTATTCTCATATTCTCTCCTGGGCAAGACCCCTAAAAAATTTTCCACAAAAATAAAAAATGCCAGGCGAATTAGCCTAGCATTTTCTATAAATTATCCTTTTTAGGCCCCAAAGGAGCCCTGAAAAGTCTACTTGATCGCGATTCGGCGAGTCAGGTTCATAGAACCGGAGCGAACGCGCACGATGTAGTTGCCTTGACGGAGATTTTCGAGGCTCACGGAACCGGTCACCTGCTTGAAGCTTGCCACCGGGCTACCCTGCATATCGAACACATCAACGGAGGCCCTTTCGGCACCGGAAACCTGCAGCATACGGCCCGTCATGGACACCTTGAGCGGATTCACCTCAAAGACATTTACAACGGTCGTCGATTCGCTCGAAGAAGATCCTTCAACCGAGCTGCTAGACGTGTTTTCGACCGAGGCAGAAGAACTGCTTGCCGCAGCGGTCACCGTCAGCTTGATTTCGAACTGCGTATTGTTAATTGTCAGCGTTTCGGTAAGGTCGCCAACCTGGACATAATTCGGGACCGAGCCCGCAACAGTCACTTCGCTACCGGACTGTTCAATGTTGAAGAAGTGGAGATTCCAGGTGTTACGATTGAATGTCTGCACGTTCTTGAAGGTCACCGTTTCAAACTGGCCCCCCTGAGCGACCGTCTGTTCGAGGTCACCGACGACAACCACCTGCGTCGCCGCGCTGCTCGAGGACTTTGCGCTGGAGCTAGAACGTACGGAGCTGGAAGAGGCGACGCTTGACGAAGACTTCGCAGAGCTAGAGGACGCCACAGAGCTGCTGCTCTTTGCGGA
>Ga0247610_10008848_pt1 | contig 10194 bp, 8 predicted proteins | sample 174DNAGHGhighgp2_FD_193483 | JGI IMG/M metagenome (GOLD analysis project Ga0247610, IMG submission 193483) | Sheep rumen microbial communities from Palmerston North, Manawatu-Wanganui, New Zealand - 1742 DNA GHGhigh gp2 | ecosystem: Host-associated > Mammals > Digestive system > Stomach > Rumen ... | reverse complement strand
GGTCATTATTTCCAATGCTCTTCACATAGTACCGGATCCCGAAAAAGTATTGTCCGAGATAAGACGTGTACTCAGACCTGACGGGATTCTGATCGCACCGAATTTTGTCCATGAAGGCGGTAACAGTATCAGTAATGTCTTCAGCAAGGCACTGTCAGCTGCAGGGATTGTGTTTGAAGCAAAATGGGATATGGACGGATATCTGAAATTTCTGGATGAGAACGGATTTGAAGTAAAGAGGTCGAAGCAGCTTCCCTCAACAATTCCGCTTGTCTATACAGAGTGTGTCCCTAAAGATAATTCCGAAATCCTGATAAGTGGATGAATGAGTTTACCTGAGTATTTGTCAGGATGTTTTATAAAATCGAATATGATGATAGTCTGCGTGATATAATATAATTGTCCGGGAGATTATATTATGAGACTGACAACTCTATCTGAAAAAGAAATAATCATAACTCTGATAGCACTAGGATTGCTGCTGCTTGCAGCATATGTATGCGGAACTCTTATGGAGAAGATTAAGGGTCCCAGGGTGGTTGGAGAGATTCTTGGCGGAATGATGATCGGCGGAAGCTGTATGTTTCTGCTGTTTCCGTCTCTGTCTGAAAGCATCTTCTTTGCATACCCGGAAGAGGGGAAAGTGCTTAATATTTTTTATCAGCTGGGGCTGATATTTCTCATGTTTCTGTCAGGATATAATACTGATATCAGGATTGACAGATCTAATGCAAAAGCGATTAGTCTTGTATTCATCGGAGCAACTTTTATTCCTATGATTGGAAGTATTCCGTTTATAGGAATGTTCAGGGATGATTTTATCGGAAGCATTGGAAATGAATTGTCTTATTCACTTGTATTTGCCATAGGTGTAGCCATAACATCGATACCGGTCATTTCCAAGATTTTCTTTGATATGGGTATCATGAATACTACATTTTCAAATACCGTACTGACAGTATCCACATTTCAGGATCTGTGTCTTTGGGTGCTACTGAATGTTGCTACACGTATTGCAAAATCAGGAGAGATCAGATTGGGCGAGATGCTGCTGATCGTTCTTGTTACTATAGGAATCTTTGTGGCGCTTGTAGTCATATCGCGATACATTAAGAAGATAAAGAATGAATGGAAACCTAATACTTTCTATTCACTGAGTTTTGTGCTACTACTTATGATGTGTGGTTTTCTCTATATGATAGGCATAAATATCATGTATTCGGCATTTGTTACGGGATACCTGATAAAAGCGGTGTTCGGAACTGAAGAGAATACTAAAAACCGTATGCGCTTCCTTGAAAATATTTCTTTTTCATTCTTTATTCCTGTATATTTTGCGCTTGTCGGCATTCAGCTTAATGTGGTAAATGATTTTTCGCTTACCCGGTTCATTCTGTTTTTTGTGATAGCTTTCGGACTGGAATTTATAGGTACATGGTTATTGCTGATTCCGTCAGGATTGAAGATGAGTACCAGGATGAATTTTGCTATAACAATGAATGCGCGCGGAGGCCCCGGTATAGTACTTGCAACAGTTGCTTATTCTTATGATATTATCAGTCTTGAATTTTTCACAGTACTGATTCTTACAACCATGATCAGTTCAATGATCGCGGGATATTATCTGAGATGGCAGCAGAAAAAGGATCCGGAAGTATTTAATGTTCTGTAAAAAGAATAGTTCATTCAGGATTTAAGGGAGCTCTGACATGTGATCATGTGCCGGGGTTCCCTTATTGCAATGTATGTAATTATGTTCTATAATGCCGAGTTAGATATCGCTAACTATATTTGCCTTTAATTGAGTTTGATTCGAATCTGAAAAAAGAAATAAGAGATTATTGGGGACTCAGGATATGCAGAAATACTATATTGAAAAAAATACAGTACAGGAAACGTTGATAATCCCTCTTTATGGAAGAAAGATATGTTCGGACAGATTCCCTCAGCTTTTTAATGATCCTGAGGCTGAACGTATCTGCGGAATGCTGGATTATGATTTTGAGGAAAAGGGAAAGCGTATGGAGTCCGGCGTAGGACTCTTTGGAGCGCTTGAGGTAGCACAGCGTCAGTATGATATAGCCTGCGAGGTTAAGGAATATCTCAAGGCCCATCCTAATGCTGCTGTAGTGAATCTTGGATGTGGATTGGATGACACTATCCGGAAATGCGATAACGGTACCTGCAGGGGATACAATATAGATATGCCTGATGTAATAAAGGTTCGTAATGAATTATTGCCGGCCGGCGAAAGAGAGTATAACCTTGCATATGATCTCAATGATGACAGTTGGATGGATGAGATAGAAGCAGATGATGGTGCTATTCTTTTCGCAACGGGCGTGTTCTATTATTTCAAAACGGAAGATGTAAGGATCCTGTTTGATAAGATGGCATCTCGCTTTCCCGGAGGAACGATAGTATTTGACGCATGTAACCGGCGTGGTGCGAAGATGATGACAAAAACATGGCTTAAAGAGGCAGGTATAAGCGATGTTCAGGCATTCTTTTCAATTGAAAATGTGCATGAACTCGATGCATGGAGCAGTAGATTCTCAAGTGTATCTGCAAGGAGTTATATGCGTGGATACAGAGATATCTATAAAGAGGTAGGACTGCTTCATAAGTTCATGATAAAGTTCTGTGACAGTCTGGTGAATATGATCATAGTAAAGATCAGTTTCAAACGTGGATGATAAGGAGATGATCACGATGAATTATAAGGGTATGCCATCCGCAATGTGGATAATGTATAAGAAATCATTCAGAGACCATCTTGTCACGGATATGGGATTTGATGAATCTGCAGCTGTCAGAATAACACAAAAGGCTAAGCCTAAATACAGGGAGATAATTGAAAAACTGCCGGAATTCGAAGAAGGAGACAGATTTAAGACCAATATCGTTAACTGTGCTCTGCTTGTTGCGTTTCTTCTAAGTATGGACAGAAGACCAACTGTGGAGGAACTTACAGTATTCTATGAAAATGCAATGACAATGCCCATGACAAAGATGTTCTGCAGAAAGGCCGGTAAGATCAAGTTTACTGATAAGGATATAGAGGGACAGAAAGCTACGGCAGCTCTGCGTGCAGGTGATCGTAATCCCTATTCATGGACAATGGATTATCTGCCTTATAAAGATGGAAGCGGATATGAAGCAAGATTCCATACCTGTGGTATCTGTACACTTATGGGAGAATACGGATTCTTTGATCTGGTTCCTGCCATGTGTCATCTTGACTATACAATGAGTGAATTAGGGGGAGCATCTGTATTTGTCAGAGAGCATACTCTTGCCGGAGGAGGACCATACTGTGACTGCGGATATAAGAAGAAAAATAAGGATTGACATCGAAAAATAAATATAGTAATCTTTGATAGCTAACATTGATAACTTATATGGAGGCATAGATAATGCCAAGAGATAAGTCATTAAGCCATGAGAAAGTAAAGATTGCTATCAGAGAAGAATTTCTTGAAAAAGGCTACGAAGGGGCTTCGATAAGAAGTATCGGAGCCAGAGCCGGAATGACATCTGCGGGACTGTACAGACATTATCCGGATAAGGAAGCGATGTTTAATGCTCTTGTAGAACCATTAGTTAACAGGATCAGTACGTGGACCAAAAGGCATATCGGCAGAAAGGATCAGCTTCTTGATAACGTGACCGGTGGTGAGGACCTGTTCGGTGAGACGTTTGTTGATCTTATAAGGGATGTAATCCTGCCTAACCGTGATGAATTCAGATTGCTGATGAATGCTTCAGCCGGTACGAAGTATGAGAACTTCATTCATGATTTTGTGATAGATAATCAGAAGTCATTTCTTAATGCAATCCGCTATATGAGGAAAAACGGATATCCAGCAATGGATATCAGCGAGGAGGAATTACATATGCTGCTCTCAGCATATATCACAGCATGTTTCGAAACCATCGTTCATGATTACGATGATGAAAAAATAGAAAAATACCTTAATACGGTACAGGAGTTCTTTATGCCGGGGTGGATGAAGATAATGGGAGTTAAGTAGAAAAGAGCCGAAAGGCTCTTTTTTATTGTGTTAGTTATCAATATTGGGTTAGCGATAACTAACGCAAAAGATATATAAGGAGGAGTGTAAAAATTGGGAAAGACAGAAAAATATGATCACATGAAACTGATCAGACAGTATGCGGGAGGGCACAGGAATCTTATAACCCTGGGCAGATTACTTGCAGCAGTAAGTGCATTGCTTACATTAATTCCATACTACGAACTATGGAAGGTCATAAGGACAGCGGTTAATGGAGAGGAACTTGATGATATCAAGGGGTATGCATGGTCTGCTGTGGCCATGATAGTTGGAGCCCTGCTCATATACATTGCAGCGCTTTTATGTACTCATATAGCTGCATTCCGTGTGCAGGCCAATATGAGAAGTTCTCTGATGAGAAGGATCATCACACTTCCACTCGGAGTATTTGACGAGGATGGAACCGGTAAGATAAGAAGGATCGTCAGTGACTCCACCGCGGCAACTGAGACCTATATAGCACATACTCTTGCGGATAAAACAGTTGCTGCAATCACACCTGTTGGATTACTAGTGCTTGTATTTGCATTTAACTGGAAAATTGGTCTGATATGCATGATTCCAGCTGTTATCGGATTTGCCTGCATGATGTCCATGATGGGTAAAAATATGCAGGAGAAGATGAGGGAGTATCAGAATGCTCTTGAGACGATGAACAGCGAAGCTACCGAATACGTCAGGGGTGTTCCTGTGGTTAAGACTTTCGGACAGACCATCCATTCATTTAAGAGATTTAAAGCATGTATTGACGGTTACGGAAAGTGGACTACAGATTATACACTGATGCTCAGACTTCCGATGACGGGATTTATGACCTGTATAAATGCTATATTTGCATTTATCGTTATCGCAGCTTATGTGATACCCGGTAATGGTATATCTAATGCCGACATACTCAATGTGATGTATTACATCATAATAACACCACTCATTACGATTGCACTCACGAAGATTGCATATTCCGGTGAGGCCGAGATGAATCTTATCGATGCATTAAAGCGCGTCGACAGGATCATGGAAATGGAACCTCTTAAGGATGGAGCAGCAGGCAATAAACCTGCAGATCAGGGCATCGTACTTAAGAATGTTACATACAGATATGAAGGAGCCTTACGTGATGCGGTAAGTGATGTATCGATAGATATATGCCCTGGTGAACATGTTGCACTGGTCGGTCCCTCCGGTTCCGGTAAGACCACACTGGCTGAACTGATGGTGAGATTCTTTGATGTCAGCTCCGGTGAGATATTGATCGGAGGCGTAAATGTTAAGGATATACCTTCATCTGAACTTATGAAGTATGTATCATTTGTTTTTCAGGACAGCAGACTCATCAAGAAATCAATTCTTGAAAATGTCCGCATGTCCAAACCCGGTGCAAGCGAAGAGGAAGTGATGGATGCACTTCGTAAAGCACAGTGCATGGATATCATTGATAAGCTTCCGAAGGGAATACATACGGTTATCGGAGAAAAGGGAACTTATCTGTCCGGAGGAGAGCAGCAGAGGATAACCATTGCGAGAGCAGTTCTTAAGGATGCTCCAATACTTATACTTGACGAAGCTACAGCATTTGCTGATCCTGATAATGAAACTAAAGTTCAGGCTGCTTTTGAAGAATTATCCAGGGACAAGACACTCATAATGATCGCTCACAGGCTGAGTACTGTTATGAATGCTGACAGGATCTTTGTTATGGATGACGGAAGATGTGTACAGTCCGGAACACATGATGAACTGATGGCTCATGGAGGCTTGTATAAAGACATGTTTGATGAATATACAAGATCGATCGAGTGGAAGGTAGGTGCCTGAAGATGATAGAAAGATTACAGCATAAATATGCCCTTTCAAGACAGGGTGCAGTAGATATGTTCAAAGCATGCATATGCGTTCTTGTGGCGAATATCGTGCTTATGATGCCGGCAGGAATACTTTATACCCTGATAAACGATATGTTAAATGAAAATCTGAATAAAGACAGGATTCCGTTTTACGTAATAGCTTCGGTTATCATAATAATCCTGGTTGCGGTAACCAATTTCATACAGTACAATGCAACATTCCTTACAACCTACAGAGAGAGCGGTGTCCGCAGAACTACCATTGCAGAGAAACTCAGAAAACTTCCGCTTTCATACTTCGGTAAGAAGAATCTGGCTGATCTTACAACCAATATTATGGGTGACTGTGCAATGATCGAAACTGCATCCAGTCACTGGATTCCCGAGCTTATAGGTGCTCTCGGATCGGTAAGCCTGGTTGGCATAAGTCTTTTCTTCTTCTTTGATTGGAGAATGGTTCTTGCAAGCTTCTGGGTTATCCCTGTAGCTTTCATAATAGTCACAACATGTGCAGGTGCTGAGAGAAGAGCAGTCAGAAAAAACCAGGCCGTTAAGATGGAGCTTTCTGATGGAATTCAGGAATGTCTGGAATCAATCAGAGACCTCAGGGCAAATAATGCCGAAGACGGTTACATGACAGAACTTGACGGAAAGATCAAGAAAGTCGAAAAAATGGCTCTTTTCACCGAACTTAAGATGGCGGTATATGTCAATTCCGCAGCTATTATTTTGAAACTTGGTATTGGCACAACTGCTGTTGTCGGTGGTGCGCTGTTTGCGTCAGGGGATATTGATATTCTTACATTCTTTATGTTCCTGATGCTGGTATCGAGACTTTATTCTCCCATGGAAATCTCGCTTCAGAACTTTGCTGCGATAATAGCAACAGGTATTCAGTGCGAGAGACTTGATGAAGTATTGTCACATGATATACAGATTGGCTCGGAAAAGATGAATAATATCGGGTATGACATAGTGTTTGATCATGTCGGATTCAAATATGCAGATGATACCGATGTTCTCAAGGATGTAAGCTTTACTGCAAAACAGGGTGAAGTGACAGCGCTGATCGGACCTTCAGGCGGTGGAAAGACTACGATCTCAAGACTTGCAGCAAGATTCTGGGATGTAAATGAAGGCAGGATAACTCTCGGCGGAGAGGATATCTCCAAAATCGATCCGGAGACGCTCCTTAAGAATTATTCGATCGTTTTCCAGGATGTCACTCTTTTCAATAATTCCGTTATGGAGAACATCAGGATAGGAAAGAGCGGTACTACGGACGAAGAAGTCATTGCTGCAGCAAAACTTGCCAACTGTGATGAATTCATAAACCTGTTGCCCGAGAAATATAATACGAATATCGGTGAGAACGGAAGCGAACTGTCCGGCGGAGAGAGACAGAGAATATCCATTGCAAGAGCGTTTCTCAAGGATGCCCCTGTAATACTTCTGGATGAAGCAACAGCATCGCTCGATGCAGAGAATGAGACGGCTATACAGGAAGCACTGTCAAGACTTATCAAGGAAAAGACGGTTCTTATCATAGCTCACAGAATGAGAACAATTGCAAATGCTGATAAGATAGTTGTCCTTAAGGACGGCGTGGTTGCGGAACAGGGAAGCCCGGAATTCCTATCAGGATTTGACAGCATCTACAGTCGTATGACAGCTCAGCAGCTGATCTCACAGAACTGGAAGATGTAAAAGCATTAAATGATGTTATAGATTGAATTATTACTCACAGATGGCCAGGCTTACCGTAACAAATGCAAGCCTTGACAGGATAGAAGAAGTATTTGCTGCTGAAGAATTAAAAGATGTCAGCAAAAAAGCATTGGCATCGTATGATGATGCAAAAGGACAGTATGAAATAGTGTATGACAACGTCAGTTTCGGTTATACAGATAAGAATGTCCTTGAGAATGTCTCCTTTTCCGTAAAGAAAGGGCAGATGACAGCATTAGTTGGTCCTTCGGGAGGCGGTAAGTCGACGATTGCTTCGCTTTTAGCACGCTTTTGGGATGTTAAGAGCGGGAAGATACTGGTACGGGGTGAGGATATAAGAGACGTATCTCTGGGAAGTCTTATGGATCAGATCAGCATGGTCTTTCAGAGAGTATATCTTTTCCAGGATACGGTATATAACAATATCGCTATAGGCCGCCCTGATGCTACAAGAGAAGAAGTTGAAGAAGCGGCAAAAAAAGCAAGATGTTACGACTTCATAATGCAGCTCCCTGAAGGCTTTGATACTGTGATCGGAGAAGGCAGAGCTTCTTTATCGGGTGGCGAAAAACAAAGAATCTCTATTGCGAGATGTATCCTCAAGGATGCTCCGATAGTAATACTTGACGAAGCTACTGCAAGCGTGGATGCGGATAATGAAAGAGCCATTCAGGAAGCCATATCCGAACTTTGCAGGAATAAGACGCTGCTTGTCATTGCTCACAGGCTTAAGACCATTAAGGATGCTGATCAGATATTAGTCATTTCAGATGGCAGGATCATAGAACAGGGTGATCATTCATCCCTTATGGATTTGAATGGAACCTATGCGCATATGGTTTCACTACAGGCCTCATAAAAGCGTAAATATAATGCTTGACAATAAGAGTTCGATATAATAATATAATCAAAGTTAGCAAATGCTAACCGTTGAATAAATCATGTGAGTTCCTCTTTCTCATATCCGTACCTATGAGCGGATGTGAAAAGAGGAATTCCAATTTTAGGATCCGTAAAAGAAAAGGAGTATTTGAAACAAATGAGCTATCTTGAGATTGAAAAAGTAATCGGAAGAGAAATACTTGATTCCAGAGGAAATCCTACCGTAGAAGCAGAGATCACTCTTGCTGACGGAACTGTGGCTACCGGAACTGCACCCAGCGGAGCGTCAACCGGAGAATTTGAAGCCCTTGAACTCAGAGACGGAGATAAGTCAAGATATCTCGGAAAGGGTGTTACCAAGGCCGTTAATAATATAAACACCATTATTGCTGATGCAATAATAGGTCTTGAAGCTTCTGATACTTACGCTGTTGATGCAGCTATGATCAAGGCCGACGGAACAAAGGATAAGTCAAAGCTTGGCGCAAATGCAATCCTCGCTGTATCGATTGCAACCGCAAGAGCAGCAGCAAAATCACTCGATATTCCTCTTTACAGATTCCTTGGCGGCGTATCGGGAAACAGACTTCCTGTTCCTATGATGAACATTCTTAACGGTGGCGCTCATGCTGACAGCGCTGTTGATACACAGGAATTCATGATAATGCCTGTAGGTGCACCTTCATTTAAGGAAGCTCTCCGCTGGTGCGCAGAAGTATTCCATAACCTTAAGAAGCTTATTAAGGATATGGGGGATGTAACTGCGGTAGGTGATGAGGGAGGATTTGCTCCCAATCAGCTTAAGAGTGATGAGGAAGCTATTGAGAAGATCCTTGAAGCTATCAAGGCTGCAGGCTTCGAGCCTGGCAAGGATTTTATGATAGCCATGGACGCTGCTGCTTCTGAGTGGAAAAGTGAAAAGGGCAAGGGCTTCTACAAGCAGCCCAAGTCCGGCAGAGAATTTACTTCAGATGAGCTTATAGCACATTGGGAGAGCCTCGTTGATAAGTATCCCATCATCTCAATCGAGGATGGACTCGATGAGGAGGATTGGGAAGGATGGCAGAAGATGACAGCTAAGATTGGAAATAAGGTTCAGCTCGTAGGAGATGATCTGTTCGTTACCAATACCGAGCGTCTCAGCAAGGGCATTTCCCTTGGAGCAGGTAACTCAATCCTCATAAAGCTTAATCAGATCGGATCCGTATCAGAGACTCTCGAAGCTATAAAGATGGCTCACAATGCAGGATACACAGCTATTTCATCACATCGTTCCGGTGAGACGGCAGATACCACCATTGCCGATCTTGCTGTAGCGCTTAACACATGCCAGATCAAGACCGGAGCACCCAGCCGTTCTGAGAGAGTTGCCAAGTATAATCAGCTTCTCAGAATAGAAGAACAGCTCGGTGACAGTGCCGTATATCCCGGAATGAATGCATTCCATATAAAGAAATGATAGTACCGTAAATCTCATAGTTTTTCTCTCGGAGCGGACAATTGCTTATTCAGGCGATTGTCCGCTTCACTCAAAATAAGTGTTGACAAACAATATTTGATAAAATATAATATAGTCAACATCAACAATGACTGCCTTATGGAGGTATACACTATGGGATTCTATGATCAGAGTATTACAGCAGCTAATGGCGAAGAGATATCCA
>Ga0247610_10008847_pt1 | contig 10194 bp, 11 predicted proteins | sample 174DNAGHGhighgp2_FD_193483 | JGI IMG/M metagenome (GOLD analysis project Ga0247610, IMG submission 193483) | Sheep rumen microbial communities from Palmerston North, Manawatu-Wanganui, New Zealand - 1742 DNA GHGhigh gp2 | ecosystem: Host-associated > Mammals > Digestive system > Stomach > Rumen... | reverse complement strand
TCGCCGCCGTTGGCCGCCAGCTCATACCAAAAAGCACATTCCTCCAAGTTCTTCTCCACACCGTCACCATTCCAATAGGCCGCGCCGCAGTTCTTCTGGCTCTGGATATGCCCTTGGAATGCTGCTTCTCTGTACCAAAGGAAAGCTTTCGTATGATCCTGCTCAATGCCGTTGCCGAGATAGTAGGCATTGGCCACGTTCACCTGCGATTGCATGTCACCCTTGTCGGCAGCTTTCATGTACCACTCGAATGCCTTTACCGCATCTTGCTCTACGCCCTTACCGTGATAGTAGCACTCGACGTTAAAGCAGCCATAGACATCGCCCAACTCAGCAGCCTTCATATACCACTCAAACGCCAGTTCGAGGCTGACCTTCACGCCAGTGCCACGCTCGTAGCAGACTCCAAGGTTGTTCATCGCCTTGGTGTCGCCCTCGTAGGCCTTCTCACGATAGCCATCTGCCTTGTTACGTTCCTTGGGCATGGGGTTATACGTTCTTTCCTAATTCAAAAGCCTCCTGAAGTTTGGGATTATCCTCTATCGCGTGAGGTTCATTAACACCACCGCAGAAGACAGTTCCGGCCAGACGACTCTCAGGATAACAGGCTATCCATCCGCCAAGCCCATTCTCAGCACGCTTGGGAGTCTGCTCGTCATCATCTGCAGCCGTAGTCAGCAGATAGACATCACGGAACTGGTAGTCCATCTCATACATAGCGTTCATGCGGTCTATGAGTGTCTTCATCTGACCACTCATCTCGTAATAGTAGATAGGAGTAGCCCAACAGATGGCGTCGGCCTGAAGCACTTTCGCCATAATGTCGTTCACGTCATCGTTGATGACACAGCGACCCAGTTTCTGACAAGCCAAACAACCTTTGCAGAACTGTATGTTCTTGCCAGCAAGTGTAATTTTCTCTACATCGTTTCCAGCAGCCTTGGCTCCTTCCACGAACTGGTCAGCGAGCATGTCGCTGTTTGAGCCATGACGAAGGCTCGTGGAAATAACTATTACTCTTTTCATATCATTTATTTTTTATTGCAATATACTTTGTAAGTTTGCCATGCCTCATTGACATCATCTTGATTGTAGGCGTCCTCAAAAAACGTCACCTGACAGTCGTTTTTGAAAGGTGACCAGTTGCCACAGATGGTGCCGTCGTAAGCTATAATGGGTTGGAAAATGCCACTGTTATTATGGGCATGATGCCTATGTTCTGGAGGCAGCACGACATCACGGCTCTTGTAACTGATAAGATATTCGTCGTAAGAAGGAATCAGGAGAAACTTGCCCTTTCTGAAGCCTCGTGTGCGACAGTCGTCGGTTAGGTAATAGTCTCTGCCTTTCCAACGTTCTACATGGATGGTGTTGCCTAATAGTTCTATGCCTTTTCTGCAATCACTAATATTCAAACCTGACCACCATACGAAGTCCTCCAACGTAGCAGGTTGACGGCTTTGGAAGTATTTGCGAGTAAAGTATGCCAGGGCTTCGTCCTTGTCCATCTGCACTATCGGCTTCACTTTGTTGGCAGTAAGCGCATATGAAGCTTTCATTGGTAACAGTTCTCCGCTGCAAAGCGTTCCTGACATCTCGGCCATACGGATATGGTACGACAGCCTATGGTCATCCAAACTTATGTCTTTCTCTGCCAAAGCACGTACTAAATCCTCTTTCGTAACACTCCCCAAATCGGCAGCCGTTTGGGCGAAGATGTCACGGACGCGCATCATTTCCTCGTCAGAAATGCTGATCTTGTTGCTGCTCATCCAGCCCTTCGTCACGGCGATAGCCTTGGGTGCAAAGAGATCTATCATTAGCCAATAGTCCTCAGCAGAAACCAGTTGCCACGTGCCTCGCATCAGGTGAAGACGAATAATCCTACCTTCGTCAAAAGCCTTCTTGAATGCTTTGTGTGACGGTTTGCTTGTCCGCATTGCCACAGCCCACCGCATCAGACGGTACTCCTGCGCCTGCATGGCACCCATATAATGAACCACCTCAGTAGGATTATTGAACTGTGGTGCAATTAGCTGTTGGTTGAGAAGTCGGATGGCTATCGGATTCATACGCTTCTATTTTTCCCAAGTCATTTTGATGTGAGGAATACCATCAAGCATGAAAATGTCGGATGACTGCTTGAATCCTACACTTTCGTAGAATCCTTTGGCATACTCCTGTGCCTCAATGTCTATAAGTGTTGCGCCGAAATGCTCTATGGCAGCATCAATGGCATAAAGCATAATCTGCTTGCCATATCCTTTACCTCGTTCTGTGGTGATAACTCTGCCTATCGAAATCTCCATCATGTGAGTACCGGCAGGGCATACACGAGCCAAGGCAACGATCTTGTCTGCGACTGTCAGCCACAAGTGGATGGACTTCTGGTCATCCCCGTCCATGTCCTGATAGACGCAGTTCTGCTCTACCACGAACACCTCGCTACGTACTCTCAGAAGTTCGTATAGTTCATCCGTGGTCAGTTCCTGGAACGTTTTCTTATGCAGTATCGGCTCAATGGTCATACAATCTCTTCCAATGCTCCCGTTTCCGAATCAATGATAAACCCACGAACCACAATATCCTTCGGCACCAACGGATGGGTCTTGATGGTTTCAACGGTCTTACGGACGGAGGTCGGTGTGTCCCTGAATCCCTCCAGCCATTGGTCGAGGTCAATGCCGCACTTGCGGATGGTGTCGAGCGTTTCGTCTGTCACGCCACGGGCAATCATCTCGTGGTGGAAGTGGTCATAGCTCATGTGGCAGGCTCCGCAATGAGAGTGTGCCACCACCATGATTTCCTGCACGCCCAGCTCATAGATGGCGACTATCAGGCTGCGCATGGCCGAGTCGAAGGCAGAGATAACCAAGCCGCCAGCGTTCTTGATAATCTTTGCGTCACCATTCTTCAGCCCAAGAGCCGCAGGAAGCAGTTCAGTCAGTCTGGTGTCCATACACGACAGTACCGCCAGTTTCTTGTCTGGGTACTTGTCGGTGAGATACTTCTCGTAGCCTTTCTGAGCCACAAATGTCTTGTTGAATTCAATAATCTGGTCTATCATATTACAAAACATATTAAAACTGCGTGTAAAGGTACGAAAAAAAGGAGAATATTTCGTAACTTTGTGCCCAATTATTACGATACTTTAATGATTTCAAGTGGTTATGGCATACATGAATCGTTTTAATCAGTCCTATGAAGGACGGCGCGACGAACTTATCCGCATCATCGAGCACAGTGTGGAGAAACTGACCCTTCAGGAACTGGAGGCACTATATTATGACATGACGACGAAATCCTATATTAACGATTAATTTAAACTAGACGAATATGAAGAAAAGTACTATTATCACAGCACTGACAGCCATTATGATAATGGCGGTCACTCCTGCATTTGCACAGGAAGAAAATGGTTTCAAGAAGTTCAATGTGAGAGAGGATTTCACGGAGAATGGTTTCCAATGGTTCCACGACGCTGAGTTGCTTGCAGCTGGCGACAAGGAGAAAAGCAATGCCATGACCATCGGTTGGGGTGGCATCGGCACACTCTGGGGACGTACAGCCCTGACGGTCTATGTTGCCGAGAAACGCTACACCAAGGAGTTCTTGGATAAAGCTGAGTACTTCACGGTGATGGCCTTCGATGTTGAGCAGAGCAAGGTTCTGAACTACATGGGAACCAAGAGCGGACGCGACGGTGACAAGGCTCAGGCTCTTGGACTTCATACGGCATATACAGCCAATGGGACGCCGTATTATACTGAGGCAACAATGGTGATTGAGTGCAAGATTATGTATGCAGCACCCTTTGATCCTCAGTATTTCAAGAGCGATGCGCCCAAGAAGATGTATGCCAACTTCCCTGCAGGCATTCACTCCATGTATATCGGCGAAGTTGTAAATGCTTGGAAAAAATAAGTAAATGACATTTCGAGAACTTATAAATTCTGTAGATTCTGAGCAGTACAGCGACTCTCCGCTATTTCAAAAGTTGCTCAAAACAAAGCCTGAATACGACTCAAACAGACATATTCAGGTAAAGTTGGTAAGTGGAGAGGTTGCTATTACCAATGCTCACGTTGGTTCTTTGGGTGACATTCTGACTTATCCCATCGATGTTGAACCAGACTTGAACATCTCAAAAGTCCAACTTCTCGATGCCATTCTCCATGAATTGTCATCCAACGGTTTCAGCGATTCAGACGAGTCAGCCTTCTGGGATGAATTCGACAACCTGCAAAAAGCAAAGATTATCAGATAGTATGATTCATCTGACAAGCATAAAGGATATCGAGAAGGCTATAGCAGACAATCGCCTGTGTCTGTTCTACATCAAAGCTCCTGACTGCGGAGTTTGCAATGTTATGCTCGACAAAGTGGAGCGGTTGGCAGACAGTATCACTGCGGTATATTCCTTCTATACGGATATAACCGAAGAGCCTCTAATAGCAGGTCAGTTCCTCGTCTATTCAGGGCCAACAGTCCTGCTGCTGATGGATGGTAAGGAAGTCTATCGCGCCTCTCAGTTCATTGACCTGGAGAAATTACAATTCAACATTAATCGTTACATCGAACTTCTCGGCCTATGACTCTCCCCAAGTTCATCATAACAATGGATGGCTACTTCCGTCTTGGCATGGTCAACCAGCATAAGCATCTGCTGAAGTCTGGTGACCAATGCATCGGCGGTGGGTATTACCACTTTGACTTTGTTTCCAACCGCATCCTCCTTGACAGGGAATCATACGACTTTGGCCGTCCCAAATGGCATCTGCTGGAAACATTGAAGGTTCCCTCTACCTATCGAGGCATGCGAATCGTCTATTCGTATGATGACGGTTTCCATGATGATTTCAACGTCAGCGAGGAACTGAATATTGAATACTATGACTGACTACGATTTCATATGGCGCACGCAAGATGAGATTAGAACGGTGGTGAATGCCGTTCTGGGTGAATGTATCTGGAATCTCAGTTACAGTGAGCGACGGATGGCCATTGAACTGGAACTGACAGTCACACTCGATGATGATGCAATAGGTGATCTATGCTGCCAATTCCCCATCGCTGCCGACTACGATGGCACAGGCTCAAAGGGAACAAAATTCATATTTTATCAATAAATTAAACTACGACCATCGGGAATACTTCATTGGGTGTAAAATAACACCCAGATTCACCAAAAGTGGGTGTAAATCTGGGTGTAAGTTTGTAACTTGCTGATTTTCAGCGATGTTGGCGGAGAGAGAGGGATTCGAACCCCCGGTACCTCTCGGTACGGTAGTTTTCAAGACTACTGTAATCGACCACTCTACCATCTCTCCAGTGCTTCGATGTCTTGAAAGCGGGTGCAAAGGTACAGAGATTTTCTGAAAGAAACAAATTTTAAGGCAACTTTTTATAATTTATTTGGAAAATCGCTTATTTCTTTGTACCTTTGCAGCGTGATTTATCCGAATAACTTCGAGCATAAGCTTGGTTTCGATGAAATCCGACGGCTGCTGAAGGAGCGTTGCCTCAGCACGTTGGGCAAGGAGAAGGTTGACGAGATTGCCTTCTCCACAGATTGTCGTGAGATCAACGAATGGATGAATCAGGTGCGTGAGTTCCGACGCATGAAGGAGGAGAAGGATGACTTCCCGATGCAGTTTTTCTTTGACGTGCGCGAGGCCGTGACCCGCATCCGGATGGAGAACACCCATCTGGAGGAAGACGAGGTGTGGGACTTGAGGCGGTCGCTGCAAACGATAGCTGATATCGTGATGTATTTGAGAAAGGAGTCAGGAGACGGGAGTCAGGAGTCAGTAGATTACCCCTACCCTGCCCTGCAAAGGCTGACGGAGGATGTCGTGACGTTCCCTGCCGTGATACGACGGATAGACTCGATACTCGACAAGTTCGGGAAAATCAAGGATTCGGCCTCGATGACGCTGGCGGGCATCCGACACGAACTGGAAAAGACGCAGGGCAGCATCTCGCGTACCTTATATACTATATTGCACGCGGCACAGAAGGACGGCCTTGTGGATAAGGACGCGGCTCCTGCTATGCGCGACGGACGACTGGTGATTCCCGTGGCCCCGCAAGTGAAACGGCGCATCAACGGCATCGTACACGACGAGTCGGCTACAGGCAAGACGGTGTTCATCGAGCCTACCGAGGTGGTTGAGGCGAACAACAAAGTGCGACAGCTGGAGGCTGAGGAGCGGCGTGAGATCATTCGCATCCTGACGGTGTTCACCGACGAGGTGCGTCCCCACGTGAAAGAGATACTGGACTCCTACCAGTTCCTGGCACAGATAGACCTGATTCAGGCAAAGGCGCACTGGGCTGAGCTGACGAAGGCCTTCGAGCCAGCGGTGGAAGACAAGCCGCACATCGACTGGATACACGCCATTCACCCGCTGCTGCAACTCTCGCTGGAGAAGCAGGGGAAGAAGGTGGTGCCGCTGGAGATTCGGTTGGAAGGAGTCAGGAGTCAGGAGTCAGGAGACAGGAGGAATCAGGAGACAGGAGTCAGGAGTCAGGAGTCAGGAGACAGGAGAAATGTAGGACGGCTGCTGATAATATCGGGCCCCAATGCCGGCGGAAAGTCGGTATGCCTGAAGACAGTCGGACTGCTGCAGTATATGCTGCAATGCGGACTGCCCATCCCCATCGGCGACAGATCGACGGCTGGCATCTTCGAGCACATCATGATCGACATCGGCGACGAGCAGAGCATCGAGAACGACCTCTCGACCTACTCGAGCCATCTGATGAACATGAAGCAGATGATGAAGCAGGCCAACGCGCGTACATTATTATTAATAGACGAGTTCGGCAGCGGCACGGAGCCCACCATCGGAGGCGCTATCGCAGAAGCCATGCTGAAGCAGTTCTGGCAGCGCGAGACCTTCGGCGTGATCACCACCCACTATCAGAACCTGAAGCAGTTTGCCGAGGGACATCCGGGCGTGGTAAACGGCGCGATGCTCTACGACCGACATGAGATGCAGGCGCTGTTCCAGCTGGCCATCGGACAGCCGGGCTCCTCGTTCGCCATCGAGATCGCACGCAAGACGGGCATCCCAGAAGAGGTGATCAAAGACGCCTCAGACATCGTTGGCTCGGAGTATATCCAGAGCGACAAGTATCTGCAGGACATCGTGCGCGACAAGCGCTATTGGGAGGGCAAGCGGCAGACCATCCACCAGCACGAGAAGTCGCTGGAAAGCAAAATCAACCGCTACGAGGACGAGCTGAACGAGATAGAGCGCCAGCGCAAGGAGATACTGCGTAAGGCGAAGGAACAGGCTGAGGAACTGCTGCGTGAGAGCAACAAGAAGATAGAAAACGCCATCCGTGAGATCCGTGAGGTGCAGGCTGAAAAGGAACGCACACGACTGGCACGTGAGGAACTGAACACCTTCAAGGAAGAACTCGACACCATCGACACTCGCGACAACGACGAGGCCATCGCACGCAAAATCCGTCAGATTCAGGAACGCAAGGAGCGCAAGGAGAAACGGAAGGCGGAGAAGCTTGCGAGGAAAGAGGAAGGAGGAACGAGGAATGAGAATACTTCGGCGGCTGCCAACTCTCAACTCTCAACTGCCAACTCTCAACTGAAACCCGGCGACACCGTGCGCATAAAAGGCCTCACGTCCATCGGCGAGATCGAAAGCATCAATGGCAGTCAGGCGGTGGTCATCTTCGGCGGCATGCGTACGAAGATGCGTGCAGACCGTCTGGAACGTGCCGAGAAGCCCGCCACCACCCTCTCGAAGACCGAGGAGCGCAACAACAATATCGCAGGCTCGTACGGGATGGTATCGAAGGACACCCGCGAGGTGATAGACAACCGCAAGCTGAACTTCCGTCAAGACCTCGACGTGCGCGGCATGAGAGGCGACGAGGCTATCAACGCCGTCACCTATTTCATCGACGATGCCATCCTCGTAGGCATGCCTCGCGTGAGAATCCTGCACGGTACGGGAACGGGCGTCCTGCGGCAGTTGATACGCCAGTATCTGGCCACCATTCCCAACGTCTCGCACTACCGCGATGAGCATGTGCAGTTCGGCGGCGCAGGCATCACGGTGGTGGATTTGGATTAGAAAAACACACTTTTGCCACTCTTGACATAAATCAGTGTACGCACACAATTTTCATAAAAAAGCCTAGAAAATTTGGCTAACTGCCTGATTCTTTGTACTTTTGCAGCGGATTTGAGAGAAATCGCCCATATCTTCGGGCACAAAGACGACGTGACGTCGTATCATATAAGGAAATATCTAAAGGATAACACGGCCCTCGTGATGAGCGCCGTCTAAAGTATAGAGAATATGATTCAAATGAGTAAGAAAGTAAGTGTGAGCCTGATGGCTCTCGTGCTGCTCGCGATGACTGCCTCGGCAGGAACCAACTCGGCCAAGAGCGCAAAGACATCAGGTATCAACTGGAATCCAGTAATGGATGCGATTATTCAAGTAGAAAGCGAAGGAAATCCCAGAGCCGTGAGTGGAAACTCGGTAGGCGCCATGCAGATTACTCCGATTCTTGTGAAGGATTGCAACGAGATTCTCAAAAAGCAGAAGAGTAAGAAGCGTTACACGATGGACGACCGCTACAGCGTCGCGAAGTCGAAGGAGATGTTCCTGTTAATTCAATCGTACTATAACCGCGAGAATAGCATCGAGAAGGCTATCCGCTCCTGGAATGGAGGCGTGAAGTACAGTGTCCGCGCGACCAACAGGTACTACAAGAAGGTTATGGCGTTGATGAAGTAAGCATTCTATTTTCAGAACTATACAAGTCCGGTTGTCAAGGCAAATGCCTGGCGACCGGATTTAATTTTGTAATTATTCTTAAAAAATATACGACTTTACAACTTTTCGCTTACCTTTGCCGTCAAATTCATAAACAATTAAACATTATTCGATTATGACACTGATTATCATCCTCGTAGTGGTTGTGCTCCTCGTCATTTGGGGCGTCAGCATCTACAACAACCTCGTGAAGTTACGCAACAATCGTGAGAACGCCTTCGCCAACATCGACGTGCAGCTGAAGCAGCGTCACGACCTCATCCCGCAGTTAGTGGCCACCGTGAAGGGTTATGCCCAGCACGAAAAGGAGCTGTTGGAGCGTGTCACTCAGGCCCGTGCCGCAGCTATGAGCGCCACAGGCATCAACGACAAGATACAGGCTGAGAACGCCCTCTCGAGTGCCCTCGCAGGCCTGAAGGTGTCCGTGGAGGCCTATCCTGAGCTGAAGGCCAACCAGAACTTCCTTCAGTTGCAGGAAGAGATCTCAGACATTGAGAACAAGATTGCCGCCACACGCCGTTACTTCAACACCGCTACCCGTGAGCTGAACAACGCCGTGCAGACCTTCCCGTCGAACATCTTTGCCAATATGTTCGGATTCCACAAGGAGCCGATGTTCGAGATTCCACAAGAAGACCGTGCGACCATCGAGAAGGCACCGGAGATCAAATTCTAATTGCGGATGAGATACGTAGGCATACAGAGCCAGATCAAAAGCAACAATATGAAGAGCACGCTGCTGCTCTTAGCCTTCCCGGTGATCCTGCTGGGAATGATCTGGATATTCCTCGCCATCATCAACTACTTCAGCACGGGCTATTACGATCAGGCGGGTTACTTCGTCAATCAGCTGGATTCTGATTCCGTCAACTGGACTTTTTCCAAGGTCGCACCCTTCGTAATCGGCGGTGTAGCCATCTGGTTTGTCATCGCCTACTTCAGCAACACGAAGATGATCCAGAAGGCCGTAGGCGCCCAGCCCCTGATGCGCAGGGAGAATCCGAGGGTGTATAACATCGTCGAGAACCTCTGCATGGCTTGCGGGATGGACATGCCGAAGGTGAATGTTGTGGACGATCCGCAGCTGAACGCATTCGCCAGTGGCATCGACAAGAACTCATACACCGTGACGGTCACTACGGGGCTCTTAGACCGGCTGAACGATGAGGAACTGGCAGGCGTGATCGGCCACGAACTGACGCACATCCGCAACCGCGATACCCGCCTGCTCATCACGAGTATCATCTTCGTAGGCATCATCTCCACCGTGCTGACGCTGGTGGTCAGGATGATCTACAACCGCATGTGGTTCGGTGGTTTCAGCAGCGGCAATCGCAACGAACGGAACAACGGCCTGTCCACGATGGCCATCATGGTC
>Ga0247610_10008846_pt1 | contig 10196 bp, 14 predicted proteins | sample 174DNAGHGhighgp2_FD_193483 | JGI IMG/M metagenome (GOLD analysis project Ga0247610, IMG submission 193483) | Sheep rumen microbial communities from Palmerston North, Manawatu-Wanganui, New Zealand - 1742 DNA GHGhigh gp2 | ecosystem: Host-associated > Mammals > Digestive system > Stomach > Rumen... | reverse complement strand
TGTCATAACTCGGTATCTTTTTAGTTATTAGTTTTACGAATGTTCCGCGCGGAACATTATCGCTCCGCGCGGACTATTCATTAAGCCTCGCGAAGAACGGCTGTTGATTTCAAGCCGTGGATTGCGCCTCCCATGTTTATCTCGTAGATGTAGCCTTGACGGTTGTCGCGGTACTCAGGGAATGGAGTGTCTATCACGTTCTTCTCCTTTACCCAGTACTCACTTGGGTCGAAGATGACTGCGTGAAGTCCTGTCTCCTCGCCGATGAAGTCCTTGTCAATCACTCTGTCAACGCCTATCTGCTCTGCGAGCTCTGCGTCTGTCAAGAAACGAGGTGTTGCACCGTTGCCATTGATGTACTCTGCGATTTCCAACTTAGTCGCTGATGTTACAACTGCCCACTTCTTCTCAGTCTTGACTGCTGCTGCTGCTGCTCTCAGGTCACCGAGTGTCACTGTGTTAGCGGTTGCAGGGTTGACAACAGTAGTGAACAAGTCAGTGGCTGTCTTTGTTCCTATTGTCTCGAATACGGTCACCTTTGAACCGTTAGGGTTGTAGGTATCGCCCACGAAGATTGCGCGAACTGCCAAGCCCTTGACTGCTCTTGTGAGCTCCTCACGGATGTCTCTCAGCAACTCCGCCTCTTGTCCTGCCTCTCTTGCATCGTCCAAGTCCTCGTTAGCGAGTGACTGCAACTTGTAGATGTAAGCTGTTGAGATTGACTTGCCGTCCAAAGCGAGCTCCTGCTCCAGCTTCTGTGTCTCGCTGTCCTTTGCCCACTGCTTTGCAATGTTGTTAGGGTTTGTAGGGTCAATCTCGCCGTAGAAGAACTTTGTTCTCTTTGTCTTGTAGAGAGCGTCGAAAATCTCATCGTTGTTCTCCTGCTCAAGCTGAAGAGCGTAGTCGATGATTTCAGCGAATGTCAGACCGCTGACTGAGTTCTTAGTTCTTACTGCGATGTCGTTAGACTTGCAGACTGCCTCGATAGCCGCCATTGTGTTCTTAACGCCATAGCGAGCGTCAAGAATAGCATTAGCGATAGCCTTTCTCACCTCTGGAGTGAACATCTCCTTGACTGACTTGACAGATGTCTTTGTCAGCTCGTCACGAAGCTTCTGAATGCGGTTAGCTACTGCCTCAGCCGTCTCTGCCTGAACCTTGTCAAGGTCAGCCTTCAACTGCTCAAGTCTCGCCTTGATTTCCTCTTTGCCGTCATTATCGGCATCCTCTCCGAGTGCAACGATAGCAGCGGCAATCTCCTCGAGTTTAGCCTTTGCATCATCGTTCAACTCGTTCGCAATGGCTCTCATGCCGTTTGCAATTGTTAAATAGTTCTTTTTCATACGATTAAAAAATGATTAATTATTAAACAATTCCGCAAGGGTTTTGCCGCCTTGCTTCTTTTCTTCTTCTGTTGTGTTGACAAAATGGAGCGCGTTCTTCGTTTCTTTCATCTGCTCGAATGGCAGTCCGTTCGCTGGTGTGCAGACTAACGACACGGACACAACGCTCATCTTGTGTATCTGCTCGTGGTCGAATGTTCCGTCTTGGTTGTAAACAAAATCGTAATCATCGTAACCGACGAAACCCTCCTTGCTGAAACCTTGAACGATGCCCGACTTCAACGCCCACACAAGGCGGTCGTAGTCAGGGTAGTCGCGTGGCACATACACGGCAAAATAGAAACCGACACTGTTGACTTCGATATAAAGCACTCTTCCGCAGTATGCGTGCCAGTCAGTAAGGCCTTGATGGTTGATGTCAACAGGCATGTTCATCTTGCCGTCAACGAAATAGCGTTTGATGAACTCATCGAAAGCGGTCTTGTCGTACTGCTCGCCGTTCTCGTTCGTCTTGCCGAACTTCATCTCGTAACCCTTGATGATTAAGCCGTTCAGTTTCTCAGGGTCAAGCTCAGGCTTCAAGGTCTGCGCCTCAACGCCCTGCACTTCCTCCCACTCGCCTATAAGCACCGTATCACGCACAATATGCGCCACTCTCGCGGCGTTCTTGGCGCGGTATGCTCTCGTTGTGTCTATCAGTTGCTTTTTCATTGCTCTTTCGTTTAATGTTATACAGTAACCTCCGAACTATCGCCGATTGGCTCGCCGTTTATCTTGTAGTCAATTCGCAGTCCGTAGTAAGTCGCCATTTCAACGATTGTCCTCTCGAACAGTCTGCGGAATGACTTGTATTTCAGCTTGTCGCCCTCGCGTATCTCGCCGCCGTTAGCAAGCGACTTGTTGCTCTGCGCGTCGATGATTGCCACTTGGTTGGCTGGTATTTTTATACGGTCGACGATTGCGAGAATAGCGGTCTTGACTTTCTCAGCCATACGCAGGTCAAGTCCTGCAAGGTTGATTGTCTGGAAGTTCATCTCACGTGGCAGCAACATGATGTTGCTCTGTCTGTCAAGCGCGCCGTAGTCATCACGCATCTGCTTTTCGAGTTTCTTCTTCTCGTCATCTTTCAGCACGACCGCAGTCGGCGCTTGGTTGAGGTTTTTAGGCGTTGCAACAACAACTGCGCCTAAACGCTTTGATACAGTTGCCGAGCCGTTCAATGTGTCGTCAATGTAGTCGAGGAACGCCTCGCATATTAGCCTGTCGCTCTTCTCGTACATCATCCACGCCGCCGAGCGCATCACGTACACTTGCAACGTCTCATCCTTTGGCTTGATTATGGTCACTCCGTCGGTTGTGACTTTAACGTATTCGGAACTATCAAGTATCCAAAAACGCAAATAATTTCTGTCGTAAGCGACTACAACATAGCCCTCATCGTAGAGCCTTTGAAGTATCGTTTTGCCCCACGAATACACGAACGCCTTGAAAGCCGCGAACTTGTCGCCCATTGGCGTGAACGGCTGCGAATTGGTCTTGTCGATTATCTCAACGTCCTCGATGATGTCAGTGAGAATGTCGCAGATGTTGTACCATATCGCCTGTGCGAACTTGTAACGGCACGTCTCAAACGCGCCGTAGATGAACGGAGCGCGACCCCACGAAAGCACGTCGCCGCTCCTGAAAATCCGTGTCTTGATGTAGTCAAGTATTCGCATAACTCGTTAAGTATTTGGCGCAAATGTAACTTTTTTTTCTAAATACCTACCAACTGATTGTAAAAAAATCAACTTTTTCACAAATAATGCAGTTGCAACGACACCGACGAGCTGACCGCATCGATGTTGTCATCGTGCTCGCATCGCTCGTTGAACTCGTAAACCTGTTCAAGAAACGGCGTTAGTTCGTCGTTGTTGACAAAATAAACGATGTTCGTGATGTTCTCGAAGTTAGCGAGTATGCGCTCGAACTTCTTGCCCTTCGAGTACCATCCCCTTATCGGCATGTCGCTATTATTGCAGAAGTCGTAAAAATCTAAACCGATGATGCCGTTCGTTTCAATGTAGATGCGGTCGTTGACATCCCACTCGCCGCACCATTGTCGTATCTTCCGAGCCATTAGTTCCTTTGTTCCCTCATTCCTGCTGAACGTGTCAAGAATATACACGCTGCCGTCCGAGCCTTTCGCGCTCAGCACCATAGCGAACCAGTCGGCACCACGCAATGCGCTTGGGTCGGCGAAGATTGCGAAGTCGCTCAACGTGACACCTTCAGGCACTGCGTCTATCGTCTTGATGTTCGTCTGCGTGAAGATATCGCCGCTTAACTCCGAATACACGCCCTCGTAGTAAACGAGATAGTTCCGTCTGTCAACGGCGTTTGCGTCAGGTCGGTCACCGAGCCGCTTCAAGGTCTCGAAGTATTCAAGTTGCAATTTGGTTAGAAATCTAACGTTGTCTTTCCACGTGGAATGGCATATCTCATCATCGCGGAAGTAGTCGTCAATCCAAAACTTCACGTTTGGGTTGAAGTCAAAGAAAACGCCCTTGCGGACGTTCGCCATAAGGTCGGTGACCTGTTGCTTCGTGAAGTTGTTAGCCTCGTTTACGAACAGATAGTCACAAGCCACACCCTTGGCGGTTTCCGAATTTTGGTAGGAATTAAAAAACAATACGCCACCGTTGTGCTTGCATCGTATCTCCTTTGGCGACACCAGCACGTCAAGGTATTGCTGCAACGCTGGCTCGCCGCTGATGATTGTCTTGCAGTCAGCATAAGCACCGAGACGCCCTTGCTCGTTGGTCATTGATGCCACGTTGACGACGTCGCCGAACTGGTACGCATTGAGCAGCAGCTCCTGGCAGATGAAGAACGTCTTGCCGCTTCTTCGACCGCCGCACAGAGCGAACATATCGCGCCCCTCCGACTTCCGACGCTGAACATACTCGTATAGTTTCGCGTTTCGTTGCATTTTCTTTGATTTAAGCCGTTTTCTTTTCTCGGTTGATAAATTACTCCACTTTTAAGCGAAAGTGTCGCAAATCGCAAATTTCGCACGTCATTGGTCGTTATTCTCGCCTTGCTCGCCCTTGCCGCCGTCAATGACACGCACCAGAACAGGCGGCGCCTCGTTCGTCTGTATCTCCTGACGAAGTGTCGGCTTGCCGAACGCGCGGTCATACAGGCGCTCCGTAGCATCAAACTTTATCTTCTTGTCAAGCAGTGCCTGCGCACGTGTACGCACGACAATAGGCTGCTTGACATCATCAGCGACGGCTTGCAGTTCTTCCTCGTTGCGTGTCAGCAGCCACTGGTCAAGCTCGATTGCCTCCTTTGCCGTCATCGGCTTAGCGGAAAACATCTTGAACAACTTTGCGATGCGGTCTTCGCCAGTGACTTGTCCGCCTTTCCGCGCTTGCTCCACGCTTAAAGGGTTAGCCTTAGCGCCCACTTTCCACCTGCCTTTCTCGTCACGATAAGCGGCGTATTTGTCGGTTTTGTTCTCATTGCTTTCCATAACTCTTTGATTTTTAATTGTTTGACTTTTCACAAAGGTAAAAATATATTTTTGAAAGACAAAATATATTTCATAAAATGCTGATTAATAGTTACTTAACTCTAAAAATATAAAAATATAAAAATTTTGATGATTTTGAAAACTTCCAATGCATAGGCGTATATATGCGTAAAGTATAAATACGTATTAAATATATATTTTTATATTTATATATATATATTACTGAATTACAGCTATTTAGCTTATATTTTTTAACTTATATTAACTTATAAAAATAGAAAAATATTTGCTTTAAATTTAATAACTCTTTGATATTCAGCATTTTCCTTGATTTAGGAAAAAAACGGCAAAAAACCGCCAAAAAAGCGATGCACAAAATAACCGAAAATGTGCAATATGTTGTAACTTGCTGATTTTCATATTCTCTATTTAACATAATATTTTGAAGTTAGGATTTTATTTGTAAATAACTGATTATCAAAGGAAAACAAAGAAATGGCAAAACGCCCTTTTTCGTGATTTTTAGTAACTTACTGATTTTCATATGCTCTATTTAACAATAATATTCATCTTGACTGATTTTCCTTTAATATTGTATCTATAAGTGTTTGAAATTCAGCAAAATAACGTATCACACTTAAACAATTACTCAAACGGCGTTCATAAACTCGCTGCTCATCGGAGAGCCTGCCGAGAGCTCCGTTTTTGAATTCGACGAGCCAAAAACGCCCCTCATCGGTCAGTATGATGTCGTCTGGTATGCCTTTGTGTCCGTTCTTCTCCAGCTTGCACATAATCAAGCATTTGGCGCGCGCGTATCGTCTGCACTTGTTCTCAAGTTCTCGTTCTAACTGTTTCATTTCGTGATTGTTGTGAATTGGTTTTGCTCTCGTTGCTTCTTGGTCAACGCCTTGACCATCTGCTCCTCGACGGTGTCCTTCGCCACAAAGTAGTGGCTGAGCGTCTGGCGTGTCTGTCCTTGCCTTGCCAGTCGTGCGTTGGCTTGCGCAAAGTACTCGTAGTTGTAGGTCAGCGACGACCAGATGATGACGCGTCCGCCGTACTGCAAGTTCAGTCCGTGACCAGCTGATGCAGGGTGCGCCGTCAGGATGTCGCACTTGCCCTCGTTCCACGTCTTGATGAAGTCCTTGTCCTTTGCGTCCGCCACGATTAAGCCTTTGGCGGTCAGCAGCTCCACAAGCCACTTCCTTTCTTCGATGAACGAGTAGAACAGCAAAACGCGTTCGCCCCTCTCGTGCATCACCTCGCACAGGTCAGTGACCGCTTGCAGCTTGTCGGAGTAGTCGGCTCTGACTGCGTGCCTTTCTTCGGTTTCTTCATCTTGAACGTACACAAAGCCGTCGCAAAGGGTTTGAAGTTTAGAGAACTTCTGCCCCTCATCGAATGACACTACCTCGTCGCCTATCTTGCAGGCCAGAAACGCCTGCAGATTGTCGTATTCGTTCTTCTGCGAGGTGTTGAGTTCGATTGCATGAGTTGTTTCGACTACCTTTGGAATTGTCAACCAGTCGGCGGCGGTCAGTGTGAAGATATTGTCCTTGATAGGCTGCAGCACATCTTCAAGTGTTCCGCGCATCACCCACTTCTGAAACTGCAAGCCGCTGCCTTGCAGAGCGTCGCGGAAATAGGTAGCGCGCCACGCGTAGAAGTTCATCTTATTAATCGTGATGCCGATTGCGAGCATCTGTCCGTAGATGTCAATCGCTCCGTTCGCTAAGAACGTGCCTGTAAGTCCTATCTTGCGGTCTGCGTCAATAGACTGCACCGCCTTGCTTCGTTGAGCGGTGACAGACTTGAAAGAGGTCAGCTCGTCAATGATAAGGAAGTCGTTGCCTTTGTAGCCGACTATCTCGGCAACGTTGTCACGGCTAATCACCTTGATAGGGTGAGCCTCATCGTTGATAGCCTCTGTGCGTTGCTTCTTGTTGCCCTTGACTATTGTCATAAGGCAGTACAGTTCGTTCAAGTGCCAACTCTCCGCCTCTTGCATCCAGTTATTCTCTGCCACTCTCTTAGGAGCGACTATGATACCTTTCAACGGCTTGCCGTGCTTGCCCTTGTTGCGTTCAAGGAGAAACGAAAGAAAGACCAGACAAGAGAGTGTCTTGCCCAGTCCCATGTCAACGGAAAGGACACACTGAGGGTGTGTCCATAGGAAATTAACGATATTCTTCTGATATTGGTGTAGTCTCGAATAGTCCATTTATTTTTTTTGATTTTTTTAAAACATTCTCAGCTGCCTATCATCATTCTGCGTATCAACAAGCAACTTGCGGAATATCTCGGTCAGCACATTCACGACGATTGAGTTGCCAGCGAGTTTGTATTGCTGGCTGTCGCTGATACCTGCCGCCTGTATCGTGTCAATGTCCTTGTCGTCCACGTCCATAAGGCGGAAGCACTCTCTCGGTGTGAGTTTGCGGATGCGGAAGTCCTCTCTCACGCCCATTTCGGTCTGCCCTCTCTTAGGGTTGACGATGTTGCCAGAGTAGTGGTGGGCGGTTGTCAGTGTTGTCGCCGTGCCGTATGGCATTGCGTTGAGCGGCTCTTGTATCTTCGGCTCTCTTTGTCCTCCACCACAAGTCTGCATTGTCGGAGCTAACGCATTAACATCGTAAACACGATTAGAAAGCTCGTAAGTTCCGTCAAGTGTCATTGCCACTTTCGTTTTCTTGTCCTCGTTCATATTCCTTTCCATTATGAAGTTGTTATTGTCGCTTGATGTTCGTGTTGTTATTGTGGGTGCGATTTCCGTGTGGCTCGTTCTGCTCATAAAGCAATCAAGCCAAATTTGCCCCCCCCTTGAAACCTTTGCATTCGGCAAAGACATTATCCATCATCACATCCGACAGATAGTATTTCTCGTCCACATTCTGCTCCAGCACATCTTTCATAAGGCGTGTCAGTTTCTGCGCCTTTGGAAAGTAGTATTGCTCAGGCTCGCAGTCCTCACGGACTGACACAAGGAAAATTCTCTCTCTGTTCTGCGGAACTCCGTAGTCCTTGGCGTTCAGCACCTGCGCATAGTTGCGGTAGCCGTAGCTATCAAGCAAACTCATCCACTGCTGAAAGGTCTTGATGAACTTCTGCGACACCAGAGCCGCCACGTTCTCCATAAGCAGGTACTTGGGTTTCTTAGCGATTATCGCCCTCTCACACTCCCATAGGAGCGATGAGCGAGTTCCGCTGCCTTTTACCCCCCCCCTCTGCAAGCCTGTCTGTGAGAAGTCCTGGCAAGGGCTTGAATAAGTGAACAAGTCAAAGTCAGGCACTTGCGCCCAGTCCACCTTGCTGATGTCGCCGTAGTTGCGCTCCGCCCACTGCGGAAAGAGCGCATCGTGCGCCTTGATTGCGTACTTGTCAATCTCGCTCCACCCTACAAGCTCGTAGTCTATTCCGAGCCTGTTGAGTGCGAGACACTGACTGTCGTAGCCAGAGAATGCTGTGAATACTTTAATCATAATAGTTCTTTTCTCAATAGTTCCATATTCAAGTGTTCGACATCCTCGAAGTTGTTTTGCAACACTGTGAGTATTTGCATCCTTGCCGTGTTACGCTCCTCTCCGAGACCGCTCTTCTGCATCAACAGATAGCACATGTACGTAAACCACGCTGTAAACTCGGTCAATGCCTCTTGTTTTGACGCTCGGCGCTCGGCGTTGTCGTCGGTGGCCTGGCGGTAAACCATATCGAAGTATGACTTGCGCAGTTCTTCCGTCAGTTTCTTGCATTTGTTCACTTTCGCCTTGTTGTCGAATTTCAGTCCGAGACCGACCTTTGCGTATAGTTCTTCTATTCGCTTGATTGTGAACTCAAGCGTGTCGGCAATCAAGCCAGCCACAACGTATGTTCCAGCGATGTCGTTGAGTATCTTCTGCGCTTCCTCATCGCTCAGTTTGTTCTTCTTTGCCGCGGCGGTTATGCAGTCCGCCACTGATACAGGTTTGCTCATTGTTCGTTTATTTTTAGTTCTTGTTGGATTAATCTCATTTTTGACAGGTGCATATCTCTCGCGTTTGTCATCTGCTCTATTGTCTGCTTCGCCGCGCATAGTTTCTTCGCCCACATTGTGCGGACGTTGACATCATTCTCAGGCGTGCTGTCAAGTAGCATCTGGAATGCTTGCACCTCTATTTTCTTACGCTCGATTGTCGCTATCGCCTTGTCTTTCAGTCGCTGATGCTTCCGCATCGCGTCAATCTTCTGCGTGTTCTTCGGTGCGTCTCTTTCCTGTTGCTCTCTCTCGGCTTCCTCTATCTGCCTTGAGTAGTCAGTGCCGAAATTCTTTTCTTCTGCCAGTCGCTGCTGCTTGCGCGCGTACTTACTCAGGTGTTGTGTTTCTTCCATTGCTTTGCTCGTTTAGTTGGTTATTGTTATTTGTCTTTAATAAAGTCAGCGAGGACTGCTTCAAAGGCACGTTCTACTGCTTGTTTCTCTGCGCCCTCCTCAAGTGTAGATAAATACTTATTTTGATAGTACTCTAAGCCGTGACAATCAATCTGTTCGGTGTCCCTTATCGCTACTGCGGCAACTTTTCGCATGGCTTGCTTCATCTCATAGACCTCTTGTTCAGTTCTAAAGATGAATATACTTTCGGCCGCTCTATTTGCTATGGCATTTATTGTTTCTGTGTTCATTTTCTTAAGTTATTAATTTTTATTTAATAAGTCACTTAGGCGCTGAGGACTGCCACAAATAGAAGTATTGCCATAGGTACGACAATCGCGATTAATAAGCCGTCAAGCCTTGTAATCCAGTACATTTCGTTCATAATCATTTAATTTTAAATTGTTAATACTTTATCTATTATTGTTCGCCTTGATTGTCAAGGCTTTATCTCTCAATTTGTCAATAAGCCAGAACTTCGCTCCGCCATAGGTCTCAGGCTCGCCGAACACTTTGCGCACTGCGACCTCTATCTCGCCACGCCGCTTGCGCGCGTCGTTGTTGTAGCGCGAGAAATAGTCAACAAAGAACTTCAACGTGTATCTGTTGCAGTTCGCGACACGCGAGTTTGCATTGTACTCGCGGTTGAGTATCTCATCGGCGAACTCGTTGTGCAATAGCTCATTCTCGAACTCATTGGCGAACTCCTGTCGCTCGCCGTCCACGTTCGCCACTGTTGCCAGCGCATCCGCCCATTCTTTCCAGTCCTTTGTTCGCGTTGATGATAGAACGAAGTTCGCCAGCAAGTTGAATATCTCACCAAACTGCAGCTCTATAGGCTTCTTCTTCAGCTCTATCGACAAATATCTTCGGTCGTTCCAGTCCTTGATGAATGTCTGCAACGGCTCGTTGCTGGTGGCGATATAGTT
>Ga0247610_10008843_pt1 | contig 10196 bp, 7 predicted proteins | sample 174DNAGHGhighgp2_FD_193483 | JGI IMG/M metagenome (GOLD analysis project Ga0247610, IMG submission 193483) | Sheep rumen microbial communities from Palmerston North, Manawatu-Wanganui, New Zealand - 1742 DNA GHGhigh gp2 | ecosystem: Host-associated > Mammals > Digestive system > Stomach > Rumen ... | reverse complement strand
ATGGATGTCAACAAATTTAGTACAACTGTAAACTCTTTTAGGAAAGTGTAAACAGATTCCAGGAGAGTGACAAGTAATTTAGTTAAAATAAGTAAAAAACTGTCAACACTATTTAGGAAAAGTCAATACAAAAAACAGATATATGAAAAAGTTTATTTACACTTTTGCAATGATTGCAATTATGACAACAGCTTGTACCCCTAAACAACAGACCACGGGTATCGACTTGGCGAATTTGGACACCACAGCCGTACCGCAGAATGATTTCTACCGCTTCGCTTGCGGAGGGTGGATGGACAATAACCCGCTCACTCCCGAATACAGCCGTTTCGGTTCATTCGACAAACTGGGTTTGCAGAACCTAGAGCAAGTAAACGGATTGATCCAGGAGATAGCTTCCAAATCACACCCGCAGGGTTCAATCGCTCAGAAGATCGGCGATATGTATAATATGGCGATGGATACCGCTCGCCGTGATCAAGAGGGGATTGAGCCGGTTCAAAAAACGCTCAATGAGATTGCCGGAATCGAGACGCGCGATGATCTGTCCCGCGTATTAGGTGCAGCGATGGATTTCCAGTTGTGGGCTATGTATGTGGACGCAGATGCTATGAATAGTTCGATGAATATCCTCAACGAGTATCAGGCAGGTTTCTCCTTGGGTGAGAAAGAATATTATTTGGAGCAGGATGAGCACACCCGCGCTATCCGTGATGCGTATGTGGCGTATGTGGAGAAGATGTTCAGCCTCTTCGGCTACGAGAATGCAGCGGACAAAGCGCAGACGGTACTTCGCATGGAGACCCGTTTGGCTACAGCGGCGTACTCGAATGTCGAGTTGCGTGACCCACAGATGAACTATAACAAGATGTCGGTTGCTGAATTGCAGGAACTGGTGCCACAAGTGAATTGGAAAGTGTATTTCGAGGCCTTGGGCGTAGAGTTGGACAGCCTGTCTGTCGGTCAGATTCCTCATTTGCAGGAAGCAGGCCGCATGTTGAATGACGAGCCTTTGGAGGATCTCAAAACGCTCTTCGCATGGCAGGTGATCGAAGGAGCTGCTTCTTATCTTACTACAGAGATCTATATGACCAGTTTTGATTTCTACGGTCGTGTACTGTCCGGTACGGAAGAGCCGCGCCCGCTGTGGAAACGCGCCGTGGGGATTGTTAACGGTACGCTCGGTGAGGCGGTAGGACAGATGTATGTAGCCAAATATTTCCCGGAGGAGAACAAAGAGCGCATGCTTGCTTTGGTTAAGAATCTGCAGAAAGCGCTCGGTATCCGTATCGAGAACCTCACCTGGATGTCCCGTGAAACCAAAGACAAAGCGATTGAGAAACTCAATGCGATGACCATCAAAATCGGCTATCCGGACGAATGGCGTGATTATAGCAAACTGGAGATCAATGCCGACGATACCTATTATGCCAATTTGCAGCGTGCCGCTAAGTTTGAGCAAGAATATAGTCTGAGTTATCTGGGTAAGCCAGTAGATAAGAAAAAATGGTATATGACCCCTCAAACGGTCAATGCATACTATAACCCTTCTTCCAACGAGATCTGTTTCCCCGCCGGTATTCTCCAATATCCGTTCTTCGATATGGAGGCGGACGATGCGTTCAACTACGGCGCTATCGGTGTTGTGATTGGTCATGAGATGACCCACGGATTTGACGACCAGGGCTGTCAGTTCGATAAGGATGGAAACATGCTCAACTGGTGGACAGACGAGGATAAAGCCGCTTTTGACGCACGTACCAAAGTGATGGAAGAGTATTTCAATGGTATCGAGGTGGCGCCGGGCGTACATGCGAACGGAGCGTTCACCTTGGGTGAGAATATCGCCGATCATGGTGGTCTGCAAGTATCCTATCTTGCCTTTACACTCAACGAAGAGGCGAAAGCGGCCAAGGATCGTTTGCAAGACCGCGACGGCTTTACTCCGGCGCAGCGGTTCTTCCTGGCTTATGCGAACGTATGGGCAGGAAACATCCGTCCGGAGGAGATCTTGAACCGCACCAAGAGCGATCCTCACTCGCTGGGTCGTTGGCGTGTCAACGGCGCTCTACCGCATATCAACGCTTGGTATGAGGCATGGAATGTGACGGAAGAGAGTCCGATGTATATAGCTCCTGAAAACCGTGTAAGTATCTGGTAATATGAAAAAATGGCTTTTGATCGCGGCATTGGTTTTGACCGCATGTACGCAGCAGACATACTTGCCTTTAGCGCAAGAGATAGGCAAAAGTGAGATGGCGCATAATCCCGAATTATGGACTTGTGACGGAGCGTCCAAACCCAAATGGGAATATACGCCGACGCTCTTGGCGCGGGCGTTCGTAGAACTCTATGACGCGACAAAAGACACAACTTATCTGGCACATGCGCAACGCTTTGCCGACCAGTTCATCGGAGAGGACGGTACGATCCTGACCTATAAGAAGAGTCTCTATAATATGGATCGAATCCAAGGCGGTAATTTCCTGATCATGCTCAATGAGATTGCTCCCAAACCGGAATACAGCATCGCTATCGAGACGCTGCGCGATCAATTACGCGAGCAGCCCCGGACGGAGGAAGGCGGATTTTGGCATAAGCAGGTGTACGAACATCAGATGTGGTTGGACGGTCTTTTTACCGGCACTACTTTCTATGCCCGCTATGCCGCCTATAAACCCGAGCCGGAAGCATGGAGCGATGTAGCGCGTCAGTTTCTGGTTGTAGATGCCCATACAGTCAAGGCGAACGGACTGAACCATCACGGATGGGACGAGAGTCATCAGATGGGGTGGAGTGATTCAATCACGGGATGCAGTCCGGAGACCTGGGGACGCGCCGAGGGATGGTATGTCATGGCATTGGTGGATGTATTGGAATGGATGCCGGCGGATCAACCCGAACGTGCGGAGTTAGTGGCGATCCTTAACCGCGTCATGGAGGCTTTGTTGAGCGTTCAGGATCCTCAGACGCATCTCTGGTACCAAGTACCTGATAAAGGAACGGAGGAAGGTAATTACCTAGAATCGACTTGTTCTGCTATGTACACGTATGCGATGGCCAAAGGCGTGCGGATCGGTGTCCTGGACGCACGCTATAAAACGGAGGCGCAGAAAGTGATGGAGGGATTGAAAGCGCATAAGATCGTTCGCAACGAAGACGGAACGCTTTCGCTCATCGATTGCTGTGCGGTAGCCGGCTTAGGCGGTAACCCCTACCGGGACGGAACATACGACTATTATATCCATGAGCGTATAAGAGAGGACGACCCCAAAGGAGTCGCCCCGCTCATTTTGGCTTGCATCGAATTGAGCAAACTATAATCAAAGGATTTATTTTTCCCAACCTTCAAAGACTTCCGACCCATAGACATTGTCTTCGTCGGGACTGTGAAGCGGAGCCCATAATTGTGCAAAGAAGGGGTTCCGCTTCGCTTCTTTATCCCATTGCCAGGGACGTTGCTGCTCTGCGGGAATATGCGGATATGGGTACGGGAAACACTCCGGGCACCAGTGACCGCCTAATAAGATCAGACGTCGCGAAGCTTTGAAGGAGTGTCCTTGTGCGCATTGCCATTTGTCCTTTCCCAAGTACTGACCTCCGCGGAATGCAGCTGCTTTCTGCAACTCGGCATCCGTCAGGCTCTCCACCTCTTTGCTCTCGTCGTATCCGTGGTCTAACAACACCGGTGTTTCGCTATTGTGGCTCACGTCCATACGGCTCCAATCGGGGATGGATTGATACTCCTCCATACTGCCGTAATAGGCATGGATACGCGGGGTAATGTTGTTTTTGATCCACCATTGTGTACCGTGCTCTTTGCTATTCGCCATAAACCACATAGCAGCTTTTACGCAGTGCGGGAATAGTTTGGCGATGTGCGTCTTGGCTGCAAACTTGATCCCACCCGGCAATGATTTCGCTTTCGCTAATCGGGCAAAATACTCCTTTACCGGCACGTTGGCGCGGAAATGGAGATATTCCTCCAATTTATCTCCGTCGATATACCACATTCCATGGAAATTGCGGGTTGTGAACCAATTGGCATTGAATATCTTCTCGGGTTTGGGGCAGCCGATGCACTCTAAAAGCAATTGCTCGAACTCATAGTTTGACAGCCGATACTCTTTCCCGGAGCCGATGTTATAGTAGTTGTTCCAGAACTGAGCCGGTACCTCTTTGCGGCAGACGCGTTCCAAGAGCCGTCCGCTATCTTCCACAGTAGCCCATTCCAGCACGCCGCGGATAGGAACATGGAACATGATCGGATCGTAGTTCTTCAAGATCGCTGGATAGAGGATGCCCGACTGACGGAGCGAAACCCATTTTTGGATGCCCGAATCGGTAATGATCCGTTCCGCCATCACCTTGGTCAGACCGTAATGATCGTATGCCGATACGCAAATCGGATCGCCGGCTCTGCCCCAGTGCAGCGGTTCGCGGCGGTCTCCCATCTGCGCTACTGAACCGATATATACCACCTTGGGTTGTTTATCCTCAGGCTGTGCCAGCACTGCTTTGGTGATGTTCTCAGCAGCAGTGATGTTCGTTCGCAAGGTAGCCTTTGGTTTGTAGTCTGCCTGCGGAGAAACCATACCACCTACGTGCAACACGATATCCGCGCCGTTGACGCCTTTCAGTACATCGTCATAATTGGTCAAGTCGCCCCAAAGAATGCTTAACATAGGGTGTTGCGCATGGATTGGAGTTAACAACTCTTTGTTTTTCTTACTGGGACGTGCTAAAATACGCAGTTCGTATTGATCCGGGTAGCGGAGTATCTCCGTCATACCGGCATATCCCATGGTGCCCGTGGCACCGGTTAAAAATATTATCGTTTTTTTCATACTTTCCAAATCTATTTCTTTTTATGCATCCAAGCCGTCGCCTTGAGCCAACGGTTTTTGGCTTTGAGTTTTATCTCGGCGCGCCATTGAGCTTCTTCCTCCGCTGCATCGGTTAGATGCTGGTATGCGGCATTGGCATCATGATCGGAAATAACCAGTAGTTGGTCGCCTGTCTTCAGTTCGCTGGAGCCCGTCGGCACAAAAAAATCCTCCCCCCGACGCACCATCACAATCAGCGTATGAAACGGTATTTTCAGTTCGCGGGGCGTATTGCCTTTTTCGATCATTTCCGGCGTTACCTCTATCTCACGTGCCGTGGACTGGATCTCATCCGGTAGATCCAAATCGAAATGCTCCAGATGATTCTCTTCCTCCGGCGGCGTAGCTAAGTTCAGTTTACGCGCCATGAGGGTCAGCGTTGTGCCTTGCGTGAGCAGCGAAACGATGGTGCAAAGGAAGATTACATTGAAGATAATATCTGCATGCGGCACCCCTTCTGCCTTACACATGATGGCAAAAATAACGGGCACAGCGCCTTTTAATCCGACCCAACTCAACATCAGACGGTCGCGCATGTGCCATTGTTTGAACGGCCACATACACAGCATCACAGCCACGGGACGGGAGATTCCGATCATCACGATGCTGATGATCAGACACGGCAACCATACGTTGAGATGCAGGAACTCCGACGGACGTACCATCAGACCCAACATCAGGAACATCGCCAATTGGCTGAGCCAAGTCAGACCATTGAAGAACGCTTTCGTCTGGCGTTTGCGGGTGAACTTGCTATTACCGATGATCAATCCGCCTACATAGACCGCCAGATAGGTGTTTCCTTGCAAATAATAGGTAATGGAGAAAATGAAGATGCATGCCGTCAAGACCATAATCGGATACAGGGCCTCGTTGGCTAATTTGACCCGTCTCATGAGCATGACCAATCCTTTTCCCAACGCAAATCCCAGTACGGTGCCCATGACCAGTTGGATCATGATCGTTTGGATGATTGGTAGCACTTCGACATGTCCTCCGGCTTTGAGGTGTTGCATTCCGACCACGATCCCGATGAGCGTGGTGGTCAGCACGTAAGCCATCGGGTCATTGGCACCCGATTCCAATTCGAGTAACGGACGCAGGTTATGCTTCAACCCGATACCGTTGGTGCGCATGATGGAGAACACACTGGCGCTGTCGGTACTGGACATGGTTGCTGCAATCAGCAGGGACATCCAAATAGAAATAGTAGCAACAGCATTCAGCCATCCGAAGATAAAATAGACGATCACGCCGGTTATCACACAGGTAAGCAGTACCCCTATGGTAGCCAAAGTAACTCCGGGTACCGACACCGATTTGACGTCGCTTAACTTAGTGTCCATACCTCCGGAGAAGAGGATTATACACATCGCTACCGTACTTAGCGCCTCGGCGGCATGAGTATCTATGATCACACCCTGACCGCCGAATAACGCCCCGATACCGTCCGCTCCGAACAGCATTCCGACTACCAAAAAAAGCAATAAGGCGGGAACTCCGAACTTATAGCCTATCTTATCGGCAAAGATACTGACGAAAAACAGTAGCGATAATGTCAGTAGAATAAACTCGACTTGCATAATGGGCAAAGCTTTACTCTTCTTCTCTATGGAGCAGGAACGAATCGATGATCTTGATGATCTCCTCTTTAGGATACAGTCCTTTGAGCAAAATCGGCCGTCCTTCCATCGGGATATAGAGTACTTGTGGAATGGAATTGATACCAAACTGAGCGGCTAATTCTCGTTCCCGCTCGGTATCTACTTTGTAGAAAACTACTTGATCACAATAGGTCTGACTTAACTCATCCATGATCGGAGCCAAACGCTTGCAGGGTCCGCACCAGGTGGTGTAGAAATCAATGATGCAAGGTTTATCCCCCTTGTACACCCATGTGCGCTCTGTGGTATAATCAAAGATTCGCTCACGGAACTGCGCCGTCGTTAGTTGTACCACATCTTCCGCCATCATGGGAACGATCGCCAAAATGCACAATAATGATGTCAATATTATTTTTCGCATAATACTCCAAATTAAATTCGGGTGCAAAGATACGATTTTTTTTGCATATATGCAAGATTTTTTGTAATTTTGCAGCGATTTTTGAGCATTATGATAATAGAAAATTACAATTCAGCGCTGAATGACTTGCTTTCCGGCTACGAGCAGGTATGCTATATAGTGGATCGAAAGGTATATGATCTTTATGCTTTGTCATTCGAAAAATGCCATTTGGTGGACTGTTCGGAAGCAGATAAATCCCTAGAGACGGTGATGGGAATGTGGGATTTTTTCCTGTCGCAAGGGATGACGCGCCGTGGTGTGGTGGTCTGTATCGGCGGAGGCGTGCTGACCGATATGGCTGGTTTCGCGTCGGCTACGTATAAGCGAGGGATGAGTTATATCAATATTCCTACCACTTTATTGGCGATGATCGATGCCTCCTTGGGTGGGAAGACCGGTGTCAATTATCATGGTCTCAAGAACGCCATCGGTGTTTTTGCGGATCCTGTAGAAACGCTTATCTGGCCGGGGTGGTTACGTTCCCTGCCAACGGAGCAAGTACTGAGCGGTTTTGCCGAGATGCTCAAGACAGCTCTCATTGCACCATCGACCAACGACTTATGGCACCGCATGCTGCAGTACGATCTGGAGCGGATGGATATAGACGAACTGACGCCGCTGATTAAAGAGTGCGTAGCCGTCAAAAAGCGCATCGTAGCCTCCGATCCGAAGGAGGAAGGGTTTCGCAAAGTGCTCAATTTCGGGCATACGTTCGGGCATGCTTTTGAGGAAATCCAATTGGCTGACGGGAAGGCATCTGATAGCAAATGGCTTCACGGTTACGCCGTGCTCTATGGTATGATTGCGGAGCTGTACCTGAGCGTTGTCCAACTGGATTGTCCCAAAGAACCTTTGCAGCACTTAACCCAACTGATGCTTCAAGCGTACGGCAAACCGAACTGCAAATGTTCCGACCGCGAGCGTCTGATCGCCCTTATGCAGCAGGATAAAAAGAATGAGCGCGCAGCCCAAATCAACTGCACGCTCATCCGTTCGGTCGGTTCGCCTCTCATCAATCAGATCATCACACCCGACGATGCCAACGAAGCCCTCGACTATTTATTCTCGCTATAAGCCGCTACAATGCGTTTGACAAGCGGATGGCGGACGATATCTTTCTCGTTGAATTCAATGATTTGAATACCTTTGATGTTTCGAAACCGCTCCAAGGCATCGCGCAAACCGGATTTCTGGGTAGGAGGCAGGTCAATCTGCGTCATATCGCCGGTGACGATCATTTTGCCGCCAAGCCCCAAACGGGTGAGAAACATTTTCAATTGCAGCGCCGTGGTGTTCTGCGCCTCATCCAAAATAACCACCGCTTCAGACAGTGTCCGTCCGCGCATGAAAGCTAATGGGGCGATTTGGATCGTTCCTTTCTCCATGTATTCCGCTAATTTGGCGGCGGGTATCATATCTTGCAGCGCATCATAGAGAGGTTGCAGATAGGGATCGATCTTCTCCTTCATATCTCCGGGCAGGAAGCCCAGTTTCTCTCCGGCTTCCACGGCGGGACGCGAGAGAATAATGCGTTTTACCTCCCGGTTTTTGAGTGCTCTGACCGCCAAGGCGATCGCCGTATAGGTCTTACCGCTACCCGCCGGACCTACTGCAAACAAGAGGTCGTTCTCGTCGTAAGCCCTGACCAATGCCTGCTGATTCGCCGAGCGGGCGTAGATGGATTTGCCGTTCACGCCGTGCAGAATCAAATTGTCTGTTCCTCTCTCCTGAGGTTTATCGCCGTGCAGCAACATTAGGATATCTTGTTCGGTCAGGCGGTTATTGCGAATACAAAAGTTCTCGCAAAGCCGCAACGACTGCTCAAAATGCTGCAACGCATTCTCGGAGCCGGTTACCTTCACTTGATACCCCCGTGCTACTACACGCACCTCGGGATGTTGATTTTTCAGACAGAGGATATTCTGATTATTCACGCCGTAAAAAGTAGGCGTATCTAAAGAATCGGAGAGTGTTAAAATCTGCTCTGTTACCATTCGTTTAGTAATTTATATTCTTTTTCCAGCGGGTTAGTAAATCAAAACCGGTACGTAGCGCCAAGCATGAAATTGATGCCTTGGCTGCGATAACCGTACAGGATCTCGTTCTTGCGGTGTAGCCAGTTATTGAGTTGGAAGAAGAGGGTGAGGTTCGGACGAGGTTCCGGACGCATTGTCTGGCTTCCATCTGCACGAACCGCCAGACGTTCACTCTTGGCACTTTTGCCGAGCCACATATCGTATTGAACACCCAAGTTCAGATCAATCGTCGGAGCTAAAAGATGCTCTCCGTCGGTCGCTAAGGCTTTGCGGCTTCCTGCGAAGAAGTTATCGGAATAGAGCGACCAATGTTTGTCTATTCGACCATCGATACGCAAACCCATTTCCCAATTGGGACGGTCATATACGGTCGTGTCGCCGGACCAGATATAATAGTCTCCGTGGAAATTCACTCGCACTATATCGCGATAATGGTAGTTTAATTGACCGCCCACCTTACCTCGCTGATAGTTAGTATGAAAATAGGTGAAATCACCTGCTCCTATCACCGGCAGACCAATCGGAACAAACGTGCCTGGGACAGTATTGGCGATCCACACATCTTCGTTCATCATGTACGCATATCCGCCGTGGATCTCAATCATCACATCGCGATGGGGTTTGATATGAAATCCCACCTCTGCATCCACCGGTGTATAGGATCCTGCGTGCGGTTCCACTACGCCTGCATGGATGATGCGGTATCGGTTTTCTTCCATGTAATGTTGCAAACTCAATATGCCCTGATTTCCAACGATATCGGCATAGATAGTCAACCATTTATTCGCTACCTGCGCTTCTAAATTGATATGCGGAGAGGGAGCAAAGCAGAACTTCTCGGTCCCGATAACATGATTCTCACGGCATCCGATGTTCATATCTAAGTTCACTCCTACGTGTACACGTACGCGCGCCCCTTCATAACTATAATAGGGTTCTACGCGCAGCGAATGACGGGGATTGAACACCGTGTCCGGGATAGCAGTCGCCAATGCCCCGCGCAATTGTACGAAGTTATTTTGTACATAGAGATTCGCGCCCACATGATGTTCCTCGGAATGCCAGTCAAAGCTGCCTTTTGTCCGGATTTGATGCTCCGCGACAGCGTTTGCTTTAGCGAAGATCGCATAGCCGGTCTGGAACTGGTACTGCACATCTTGTTTTGGGGTGGATTGCACGCCCAAATACACCTCTGCCGTCCAAAGTG
>Ga0247610_10008842_pt1 | contig 10196 bp, 6 predicted proteins | sample 174DNAGHGhighgp2_FD_193483 | JGI IMG/M metagenome (GOLD analysis project Ga0247610, IMG submission 193483) | Sheep rumen microbial communities from Palmerston North, Manawatu-Wanganui, New Zealand - 1742 DNA GHGhigh gp2 | ecosystem: Host-associated > Mammals > Digestive system > Stomach > Rumen ... | reverse complement strand
CGATGCATCGCCAGAGCATTGAGAGCGTATCGCGTGATTTCTACCCGCTTACGGAAGTAGTAGAACGTCACGGACTGAGGCCACAGATACTCTATGTTTATCAGGGCGGACTTTACGATGGTGTCAACCTCGATAAGGACGATAGCGTGAGTGACATGCCGCTGACGCTTGACACTCAGAAGTTGCCCATTGAGTTAACAGTCTGGCAAAATGGCAAGGATGGATACATAATAGGATTGTCCTACGACACGGCACTATACATCCGTCAGGACATGATGACTTTGATAAGAACGCTAACAGCCTTCGCCGTCAATGCTTCCAAGGACGGTGTCTGCCTTGCTGGCATTGAAATGGTGACTGAGGAAGAGCAGACTGAACTCATCAAGTTAGGTACTGGGGAAAGGATGGAATATGACCCCACTGAGACATTTGTCAGTCTGTTCAGGAAGCAGACAAGGCTTTACCCCGAGGCTACGGCAGTTGTGGATGAGGACAGCTCTATTACCTATGCTGAACTTGACAGGAGGTCGGACATCCTGGCTACAGCGCTGATTGAGGCTGGCGTGGAACAGGACAGTTTCGTGGCCGTCATGCTGCCAAGGAGGAAGGAGTTCATGCTGGCAGTCATGGCCATTTTCAAGGCCGGCGGGGCATACCTGCCGTTGGACGGCGAGTATCCTAAAGAGCGCCTGCAGTATATGATGGATGATGCAGAAGCCAAAGTGCTGATCACAACCGACTTCCTTGAACAAATCGACTTCAACAGTGATTGTCCGCCAGTAGATAACAGCAAGCCAGAGTCGCTGGCATACATGCTCTATACTTCCGGCTCTACTGGACAACCTAAGGGTGTGATGGTAGAACACGGGAATCTGAGGGCATTGGTGGGATGGCGCAAAAGGATGATAAACCTGACTCAAACAGACAGATGTGCCGAACATGCAAGTTTCTGCTTTGACGCTTCTCTAGATGACTTGATGACGCCGCTGACGGTAGGAGCAGAGGTACATATCTTCTCAGAGACTCTCCGACATGATCTGGAGGGCATGAACAGGTATATCCATGAAAAGAGTATCACGGGCATGACACTCAGTACACAGCTTGGTATGGAGCTGATAAACACCTTCGATGACTTACCTTTGGGATACATCATGGCAGGTGGTGAGGCCTTGCAGCCAACAAGACGGACATCCGTTAGGATCATCAACGGCTACGGTCCTACGGAATTTACCGTCTGCGCAGCTTTTCATGTTGTAGACCAGGAGAGACGATATGAGACTATTCCCATCGGGCAGCCAGTCCCCGGCAGTCACCTGTTCATTGTTGATCCTAATGGAAGGCTTGTACCAAAAGGTATGGCCGGTGAACTCTGTCTGTCAGGAAAGCAGATGGCCCGAGGTTACTGGAAACAGGAGGAACTGACAAGAGAGAAGTTTACCGACTGTCCATTCATAGAGGGAGAACGCATGTACCATACAGGTGACCTCTGCCGTTGGAACGAACAAGGAGAGCTAGAATACCTCGGTCGCATTGACAATCAGGTTAAGCTAAGGGGATTCAGAATAGAGTTAGGCGAGATAGAAAGCCAGGCAACCAAGATCAAGGGTATTCATCAGGCCGTAGCAAGTGTCTATAATAACCAATTGCTGTGCCTGCACTATACGGCAGACAACGATATTGATGAAGGTGCTCTGAAGGATTTCCTTGCCCATTCGCTTCCTGACTACATGGTGCCTGCCGCCTACATCCATTTGGAAAAACTTCCGCTTACTCCGAATGGCAAAATTGACAGACGCAGGCTGAATGAGCAGAACAATCCAATACAGTCTGCCGACATGCAACAAGTAAGTCCTTGTAACAAGATAGAGGAAACACTGTTGGAGATTGCTCACGACATACTTGGCCGGGAGGATTTTGGCGTAACGGATAATCTGAAACTATTGGGAATGAATTCCATACAAGCTATGCGGATTGCTACTCGTGCATGGCAAAAGGGGTACACCATCCGAGTTACAGAATTGATCAAATACCAGACCATTCGTCAACTCCATGCAGACGGCATCTCCATGTCGCGCTGGCTCAATGTGCAGGATAAGGAAAAACCCATAGTGGTGTATACGTTAGGCATCTCCGGAGAGCCGGAAAGCAGTCATTTAATGCAGGAATTACAAGACAAATACCGTGTCTTACTTTTCGAGGATCTGACAGAAATTTATACAAGTCTGTCAGACAAGAATGTTGATATGTTGATGGATGACTACTTGTCAATACTTCACAAAGAACTGAATGGAGAAAGTGTCCACGCCTTTATCGGACATTGTTTTGGTGGAGAACTGGCTTACAGGCTTGCAGGCAGATGGAGCCTACAGTCCGATTGGAGGACACAAGTCGTTGTTCTTGACAGTACGCCATGGACTGATAGCGGGGGAAATTCCTGGATATTATTAAAGGGCAGGATTGATGACAAACATCTGACGTTACCTAAAACAGTAGCTGAACGTTTGGAGATGGCTATACTGATTAACGATATTGTAACTCAGATGAGGAGAACTTCAAATGTATGTTCTGGTTGTGATTTACCAGTTCATCTGTTTGTGAGTACAAAACATTCAGGTATAGATGATATCCTTAATTATGACAAAGATATTAATACAGAAGATAATAGGACAGCTCTTTCAGAAATTCTAGACGCTGATGTTATGGCAGAAACCATAGATGTAGAAGGAATGTGGCATAAGAATCATAAGGGATCCTTAACCGTAAGCTACATTCCAGATACGCACATGGGGATGCTGAAAAAGGAATATATTAGTTTATACTTAGATTCTCTAACCCTATAAAGTTATTATTATGGCGAATTATTCATCAATTTATAGTGAAATGGAATCGGAAGTCCGCTCTTATTGTAGAAAGTTTCCTGTGGAGTTTTCAAAAGCCCGTAATAGCGAACTGTTCACTAAGGATGGTACACGATATCTCGATTTCTTTAATATGGCCGGTTCACTGAATTATGGCCATAACAATCCCTATATCAAAAAAGCGATTATGGATTACCTGTCTGAAGATAACATCATTAATGCAACAGATCTCTATACTGAGGCAAAGGCAGCATTTCTTGAAACGATGCAAAAGCAGATTCTTCAACCAAGAAATCTGAATTATAAGGTGATGTGCTGTGGGCCGACAGGTACTAATGCAGTAGAAGCTGCTTTGAAGTTGGCACGAAAGAACAAGAGACGTACCAATATCTTTGCATTCTCTGGGGCTTTCCATGGAATGTCTTTGGGCAGTTTGGCTATGACAACTGATCAGACAAGCCGAGAAGGCGGAGGTGTCCCATTGAATAATGTCACATTTGTACCATACGAAAATGAGCGTTTTGATTCAATAGCCTATATACGGCACATATTGGAAGACGACCATTCTGGCATCGATCTTCCTGCTGCCATCTTTGTTGAAACCACACAGGCCGAAGGCGGAGTGAATGTGGCAAGTGTAGAATGGTTGATGGAATTACGAGCCATTTGCGATGAATATGACATCCTTTTGGTCGTTGATGATATACAGGTTGGTGTTGGCCGTACTGGTTATTTCTTCTCTTTTGAACGCGCTGGTATAGTTCCTGATATGGTGATCCTTTCAAAATCGATCAGTGGTTTCGGTATGCCAATGGCTTTATTATTGATGAAGCCAGAACTCGACATATTCAGGCCTGCTGAGCACAATGGCACTTTCCGAGGTAACCAGCTCTCATTTGTAGGAGGCAAAGCTGGCATTGAGTATTATGTGGAGCATCAGATAGACAAGGAGGTACAGCGCAAGGCTGTCATGATAGAGGAGTATATCAAGACAAACATACTTTCATTAGACGCCAGACTCTCTTATCGCGGCATAGGCATGATATGGGGTATAGATTTCATGAAACTGGGCGCAGAAAAAGCCATAGTTTGTAGTCATGATTGTTTTGAGCATGGTTTGATTATCGAACTGGCAGGTCGGCACGACAGTGTCTTGAAACTCATGCCGGCACTCACCATAGAAGACCCTGTCTTAATGGAAGGTTTAAACATCATCAAGGAGTCGGTGGCTCAAAGTGTGAAAATAATGTTTTAATTATGAAAAAAATATTCTGTAGCATGGTATTTTGGAGATTATTAACTATCTTTGTCTCGTGATCTGTATTGAAGCCATTCAAATAACCCACAGACATCGTCAAACGGAAATAATGAGAAGAATGAAAATCAAGGACCTCGCTATGTATTCAGTTGTTAGCATGACGTTACTGCTGACAACTATAGGATGTGACATCAATAGCCCTGCGAAAAGAGAACTGCAACATGAGGCCGACAGCCTGCTCAATGTCGCATACGAAGCGAAGAACTATGAGCATATACTGACGCTGGTCGACAGCCTTAAGGAAACGGGCGCTCTCAGTGAAGGCAAGGCGTTCTACTGGTTGGGATATGCCAGCGACCGTACACATAAGAAGCGCATGGCCGAACTCTACTGGACTCAAGGCATGACTGTCATGGATGACGCAAAGACTCCTGAGGACTTGGAAGTTTATGCCGCCATCGCAAGTCGACTGACGGGATTGAAATGTACATGGGGCGAATATGAGGCTGGTCTGAAGGTGGCCATCCCTGCATTGGAGCACCTCAAGAAGTATGACGCCAAGATGACGAGCGACTACATCAATCTGCTCATCTACCAAGGCTGCTGCCAGAGCCGCTTCGGACTGAGTGAGGAGGCTACCAATAAGAGTCTGGAGGAGGCCTATCAAGCCCATCTCGACAATATGGAGAAGAATCCGAATGCGATAGCCTACCGTGATGCCTTTGTCGGCGTCATCAACATCTGCTATAACTTCTTGGAAATCCAGGATTATAAGAAAGCAATGTATTGGATTGAACGCTACGGAAAACTGCTTGATGCCTATGGCAATTTGTCGGATGCACGTCCCGACTATGCCGACAAGCAATGGGCACGCTATTATGTATATCGTGCGACGGCCCTCGAGGGAGTAGGGCGCAAGGTCGAGGCTGCCGAGATGTACAAAAAATTCCTGCAGACAACCTATTCCCTGACGGCAGAGGGCTTGATACTCGGTAGCGACTATCTGCGTCAGGCCGGGTTGTGGGATGATGCCGCCGACAATCTCAGTAGCACTGAAAGACTCATCAAAGAGTATGGCGTGGACTATTCGCTGCAGACGATACAGGAGTGGATGCTCAAGAAATACTATGTGAACATAATGGCCCATCGCATTGATACGGCACGAACCGTGAGCATGCAGATCGTACAGCACCTCGACTCGGCCATCACCAAGCAGCGCCGACAGGATGCAATCGAGGAGGAGGCGGTACGCCAGAAGGAAACGGAAATGACGGCAGAGAAGGAACGCATGGAGAGACAGCAGTGGTGGACTCGTCTGGCCGCCATGGCAGTCCTCATCCTTGCCCTCATCATCTATATCATAGTTCGTAATCACATGTCTGCGAAACTGAAAAAGGCTCACGGACAATTGAAAGTGGCCTATGACCAGCTGGAGGAAACCACTGCGGCTAAGGAGCGTATAGAGAGTGACCTACGCATTGCCAGCGGCATTCAGATGGGGATGCTGCCCACAAAGTTCCCCACAAAGGAGGAACGCAACGACGTGCAGCTATACGCCTCGCTGACCCCCGCCAAGGAGGTGGGTGGCGACCTGTTCGACTTCTACTTCCGAGATGAGAAACTCTTCTTCTGCATCGGCGATGTCTCAGGCAAGGGGGTGCCCGCTTCGCTCTTCATGGCTGTCACAAGAGCCGTCTTCCGCACCGTGTCAGCTCATGAGTCAATGCCCGACAGCATCGTGACTACGATGAACAAAACCATTGCCGACATGAATAGGAACCACATGTTCGTCACTCTCTTCGTCGGCGTGCTCGACTTGCCAACAGGACGCTTGCACTACTGCAATGCCGGTCACGATGCCCCGCTGCTTGTCGGTGCTGGCGTCGGTGAACTGCCTTGCGATGCAAACATTCCTGTAGGCTTCAGACCTAAATGGAAGTACTCATTACAGGAGGCACAGATATTCACTGGTACTACCATCTTCCTCTTCACCGACGGACTGACCGAAGCCATGGATGTCGCCAAGGACCAGTTCACAATGGAGCGCGTGAACGACGTGGCTGCCAAGGCACTCTCCCAAGGACAGCAGGAACCGAAACAGCTCATTGGCCAGATGACCGATGCTGTCCATCAGTTCGTAGGCGATGCAGAGCAGAGCGACGACCTGACAATGATGGCCATACAATATATCAGAGAACAGAGTGATGTACTGATGCGTAAGAACATCGTGTTGGCCAACGATACCAAGGAGGTACCAAAACTCCAGGCCCTCGTTGATGAGGTGTGTGAGGCTGTGGAATTTGACGAAAAAACCTCCATGCAGATGAGGATTGCCATCGAGGAAGCCGTGGTCAACGTGATGGACTATGCCTACCCGCCCGGACAGCGTGGTGAAGTGACTATAGAGGCCACCTCGACCGAGGGGTGTCTGAAGTTCACCATCATTGACAGCGGTAAACCCTTCGACCCCACTGTCCAGGCTGCTGTCGATACCTCACTTCCTGCCAGGGAGCGTCGCATCGGTGGCCTGGGCATCCACATCGTGCGCCAGATGATGGACTCCATCAACTATGAACGGATGGACAACCTCAATGTACTGACGCTGAAGAAGATTATAAAATGAATGACTTGCTACCATCCTAAATGGTCAAATATAATAATCGAAACAAATCGTAAATAATAATTTTTAAAACGTAAATTGAAATGATGAAAACAACAATTCAAGAACAAGACGGCAACGTGGTTGCCATTCTGGAGGGCAGCCTCGACACAGCAGCAGCCCGCGAAACCGAGGAAATAATGAATCCATTAAACGACGTAAAGGGTAAGGATATCATCATTGACTGCACAGGTCTGGAGTACATATCGTCCGCAGGCCTCCGCATCTTCCTTGGCATCCTGCAAAGTGCCGAAGATAAGGGCGGGCATGTCTATATTAGGAACATCAATGACAATGTCCGTTCCATTTTTGACATCACTGGTTTTAGTCATATCTTCGAGTTCAAATAATTGTAGGGAAGAATAATAAGTATAGTTGGCAATTGGGAAGAGTCTCAATTGCCTTTGGTTTAAGGGCACGTTCCTAGACCAAATGCAAGACATCCGAGGATATGACCAAATTCTGGCGCAATAGGAAATAATTATACACGAGAATCATCGTTTTCTTAGCAAAAATTCTCCCGCAGTTGAAGATCTGGGGGATTTTTATGCGCTAATTATCACCACAAATAAACATAGTTTACCCCCTCGTTTGTCCCTTCCTTCTCCCTTGCTACACATAAGTAATAAATAGGTATACCTATTATATATTGGAATTTTATAGGTGTACTGTAGCTTCGGTTATTTCTCAATTCATGGAATCGTGTCTTATAATGATTAATCAATCCGAATCGAATTAATTTTTACTGAAAAACAGCAAATATAAATATGTTCATTGCTTAGAAAATGTAATCTTATTTCTTGGCAACATGATTTATCTTCCCTACCTTTGCACTGTCAGAGGTTTCGAAATGTGACGTAAGTTAGCAAGAGGTTTTTTCGTGATACGAAAAACTCTTGAAAACTTGGCGACAAGTGTTGATGACTGAGTACTCGCAGGCTCGCACTTCTTATGTCGAACATTAATCGTATTTAATAATGCAGGATAGCACTAACGAAAAGAGAATTATGAGGCGCAGAGGAAGACCGCGCAAGTCTGAAATGGACAGTTCGCCCGTCAGGAAGCCGAGGGTTTTGAGAATGTCGGACGAGGAAGAGAAATACATCGCGAGCAATGCCCAAAGATGCAAAATGAACTTCAGTGAGTATTGCTGCAAGGTGCTGATGAACTATAAGCCCAGCGTGCCTGACACTAAGTTCAGGGATGAATTGATTGCTGCCCGCAGGGATATTGTGAACTTTGCCAACAACATTAAGAAACTCCTAACGGATCAAGAAAAGAGAAAGCAATTACTCCAATCTATGCCTGTGATTCAAAAGTGGTGGAAGAGTCTGTTCTCTTTAGTTGAGTTCCTTGACAAAATGATTGAAAGGGCATAGACGATGATAGCAAGAGCAAGAGCCGTAGCGCATGGCAACGCCTATACGACGTATGCAACGCTGAAAGAGGATGCCGAGTTCGTTTGCAGTGAGAACATGGCAGGGGACATGTCGGTTACTATGACTGACGGTTGCCTTGATGATATCTGGATGCAGTTCAAGTATGCTGGGGAGAATTACATCGCCAAGGGGAAACCTGTGACCAGGAACCTGATAGCAATGGAGGTGTCGCCCACAAAAGAGGAGTCAAAAGGGTGGACTTTGGAGCAGTGGAACTGGTTTGCCCATCGGTTTGTCGAGGAGATGGACAAGATTGAATTCAAGAATAAGGAGGGTAAGGTGTCTTCTAAAAAGATGGACTTGGCCCACAGCAAATGGATTGCCATGCTGCACCACGATGCCAAGAGTGGAATTCCTCATCTGCACTTCATGGTGTCGCGCTTCACTGTCGATGGGAGAATCAACGATACCAATCTTATCGGCGAGAAGGCCGTGATGGCTGCTAACAGTATCAACAAAAGTATGGGCTGGAAGCAGTCGAGAGAAATCAGTGAAGAGCACAAGGCTGAAATCAAGAATGTCCTCTATGACATTCTGAGAAAGATAAACCGATTCGACTGGGATGTTTTTCAACGGATGATAAAGAAACATGGATATTCTGCTGAATTAAGGAGAGATTCTGAAGGTAAGATCGTTGGCTATACCATCAAACGCGGGAACTCGAAGTATAATGCCTCAGAGATAGGCCGACAGTTAACTGCCAGTAGGATTGAGGCCACATGGAAACAGCTACATAAGGAGATGGACGATGAAGCTGCCAAGAGAAAGGCAGAAGAACAGAATGCCTGGAAAGCCTATGCTGAGCAGCATCATTTTACTTGTGAGCCCATCCATGCAGATACGAAGAAAGAACATTTTGAGTTTGACCGTTGTATTGAGAATGGCAAGGAACCTGAGCACTTCACATTTGATGTCTCTGAAAATCTCGTGAACGCTATGGGCAACACTTTCAAGGCTCTCGAAAGCGAGTTCGAGTTTGTTCTTGAAGAGGTAATGGAGATTTCACTCTGCGTATTCTTCGAGATAATGAGTGTTCCTGGCGGCTCTGGCTATTCATCAGGAGGGGGTGGAGGAAGCAACAATGATCAGCCTCACAAAAAGAAGGATGACGATGACGAACTGCTTCGAGCAAAGCGTATCGCCAGAGCCGTAGCTAAATGCTGTCCGAGAAAGATTATCCATCGTGGTTATGGAAGATAATAATATAAATATGTAAACGTATAAATATATAATGTAATGTCGAAAAAATACGATGAAATGAAGAACTTGTTCGATGATGTCGAGCAGTCTTCAAGTGAGAATCCAGTAGAAGATGGTACCCAGCAAAACGAGATATCCCCATCTTCAGGTAGTAGTTGTGATGATGGTTTAGAGTTCTTGGAGAAGATTCTAGGTGTCATGAGGCAAATTGAGAATCTACAAGGACGTTGTGCTGATATCCAAAGGGCACAAGAAGTCATTCAGAAGCGATTGGATGGTTACATGGACATGAAGGTTGGCTTGTCCCCAACGGACAAAGCCGTTCTGACCAAACTGCCAGAGTTAATCTACCAACAAGTAAATCAGAATGTGGGCGAGGCCGCTGATAATGTAAAGGCAGCTATCAACAAACATACAGAATCCACCTTGAAGTCTGTTGACGAAGCATGTGACATGCGGATCAAGAAAGCCAAAAAGGAATTAGGAGCTGACAAAGGCATCTTCCTTTCTTGGCCAAACTTCTGGGCTATGATAACGTTAACTATATATAGCGCAACTATTGCCATCTTCGCAGCTGTTTATCTTTGTGACTGGAACAGACTATGGGCAGAAGTTTGGATACCATTCACATTTTTACTTTCATCTGCCTTTTTCTTGGTGGTTCTCGTATGGACAAATAAAATAGATTTTAGAATCCCAAAATTCTAAGAAATGGCATCCTCAACCTTCTATATTCTTCACTCAAATTTGCATCGGTGGGGAAAATGTGGGGAAAATTTAGG
>Ga0247610_10008840_pt1 | contig 10197 bp, 9 predicted proteins | sample 174DNAGHGhighgp2_FD_193483 | JGI IMG/M metagenome (GOLD analysis project Ga0247610, IMG submission 193483) | Sheep rumen microbial communities from Palmerston North, Manawatu-Wanganui, New Zealand - 1742 DNA GHGhigh gp2 | ecosystem: Host-associated > Mammals > Digestive system > Stomach > Rumen ... | reverse complement strand
CTGGCTGAGCGACAGAACGACCTGGAAATCAAGAAAAGCGAGCTCGACGAGATCATGGAGGAGACACGCGCAGAGGAGGAGAAGCTGAAGGAGAAGGCCAGAGACCTAGAGGCGAAGATTGAAACACGACTGCTGACATCGTTCAAACGTATCCGTAAGAACGCACGCAACGGTCTGGGCGTGGTGTACGTGCAGCGTGATGCCTGCGGCGGCTGCTTCAACAAGATTCCACCACAGCGACAGCTGGATATCAAGATGCACAAGAAGGTAATCGTTTGCGAGTACTGCGGACGTATTCTCGTGGATCCAGAACTGGCTGGCGTGAAGGTCGAGAAACCCGTTGAGGAGAAGAAAACGACGCGTAAGCGCGCCATCCGTAAGACGGCTACTTCGAAGAAGACGACCGATGCCACGGATATGGAATAAACCATCGGCAGACAAACCTAAAAGCGGCACTTCTGAATGCCGCTTTTTTCATGCTATAACGCTTCGTAATCGGGGATATCGCGCAGGAACACGTAACGGTTGTGCGCATAGTCCATACGACAGCAATAGTGCTCCAGACCGTTGCTCACCATCAGATAATCGACCTTCAACAGGAGGTTGTAGACGGAAATCTGGTCGAACACCTTCTGCTGAAGGGTAACGGTGGGCGCCTTGTACTCGATAATCATACGGGGCTGCAACTCCTTCGTATACAGGATACTATCGCAGCGCAAACGCTTATCGCCTATCTTTAGCTCAATCTCATTGCCGAATAGCGCCTTGGGGTAGTGCTTGTGCTCGATGAGGTAGTGAACGAAGTGCTGGCGCACCCATTCCTCAGGTGTCAGCGCCACGTATTTCTGACGTAAAATGTCGAAAATCGCACGCTTCGTACCCTCTTCTTTGATTTTTATATCGTAGGATGGTAGGTTTAATCGATACATTTTATTATCTTTGCACGTGCAAAAGTACAATAAATAATTGAGATTACTACATGGCAGAGTCGAAAAATGCAACATACGAGGCGATTATGAGCGATCTGAAAGCCCGCAAATTCGCACCTATCTACTATCTGATGGGTGACGAGGCGTATTATATCGATCAGATCACCGATTATATCGCAGAACACGTGCTGACACCCGAGGAACGCGACTTCAACCAAACCGTGCTCTTTGGTAGTGATGTGAACGCCTCGCAGATTACCGATGTGGCTAAACGCTACCCGATGATGTCGGAATACCAAGTGGTTATCGTCAAAGAGGCACAGAACATCAAAAATACGGATGCGCTGGCCGCTTATGTAGAAAAACCACTTGCCAGTACGATTCTCGTGATGTGCCATAAAAACGGCACGCTGGACAAAAGAAAGACGCTCGCCTCGAAAATACAGAAAAATGGCGTGCTCTTCGAGAGCAAAAAATTGGGCGAAAAGGAGCTGCCAGCCTTTATAGAACGCTATCTGAAACAGCATACAGCGACCATCGATACGAAGTCGACACAGATGATTGTAGAGGCGATAGGAGCTGATCTGAGCCGTTTGACAAGCGAACTGGATAAACTGCTTATCGCACTGCCGGAAAACGACAAGAACGTCACTCCACAGGTGGTGGAGAATCAAATAGGGGTGAGCAAGGACTTCAATGCCTTCGAGCTGAAAGCTGCCCTCGTGAACCGTGATGTGTACAAAGCAAATCAGATTATCCAGTATTTCGACGAAAATCCCAAGTCTGGAGGACCTTTTAAGCTCGTTCCCTTGCTTTTTAGCTATTTCCAGAACCTGATGATGGCTTATTATGCACCCAATCCAAAAAGTCAGGAGAATGTAGCAGGGTGGTTGGAACTCAAAAATGTGTGGGCAGCCAAAGAATACATGACGGGCATGAGAAATTACTCAGGTATGAAGGTGATGCAGATTATCGGCAAACTAAGAGAGACGGATGCGAAAATGAAAGGATTGGACAATCCGAATACCGATCAGGGGGACCTGATGAAGGAATTAATTTTTTACATTTTACACTAAAAAGACGGGTTTTAACCAGTTTGAATTTCTAGAATGGGCGTTCTTCACGAACGCTTTTTTTTATGCCTGATCGCCCATGAAATCAGGGAATCCGAGAGAAAAATCCCCTCTGATAACCCCTCAAAACTCGCGTATTTTTTTTAGCCCCATATTTCGTGCGAAAAACGCTAGAATTTCAAAATTTGAGTCCGAGGGAGCGCCTAAAATTTACATTTAACCAAAATTAATTGTTTGTTTTGTTGATTTACAACTGAAAAGAGTTTTGGTGTTGTAGATATAATTGTAAAATAGAAATGCAGAAATTTACAAATAAGTTATTAATGTTAAACCCGAATCAACATTTCAATACCCAAATATTTCGCATTATAAATGCTGATCAATATTTATACATTACACCGTTTATAAGTGTATCTTAATCAAAATCAGCACATTATACGATTTTATTCAATTAAATGCCGCGTATATAAAGAAACCAGGTACAACATACATGCATAATCGCCCTGTTATATCCATATTTAGGAAACTATACGATATTGGAAACCAGTCAAATAGCTCTAATTACTACTGAAATGCTTTGTTGTGATTTAATCATGTAAATTTAAATTTGTGATATTGAGTACGTTTCTTTGATTTTGTGAAATCGCGATTTGTAAATACAAAACTCAAAATTTAAAGTTTACTCTTGAAAATTTCCGCTACAAATGTTGCATATTCCATTTTTTTGTTTTACCTTTGTAAAAAGTTCAAAAAATCACGTTTTTTACCCTATTTCAAGCATGAAAGATAGAATCCGACAGATTATGGAGTCGAAACACATGACTCAACAGGTGTTCGCTCAGTTCATCGAGATGTCACCGGCATCACTCAGTAGCATCTTCAGTGGAAGGACCCGTCCTACCCTGAACATCGTAGAAGCTATCAAAAAGAAAATCCCTGACATAAATTTGGAGTGGTTGATGTTTGGAACTGGTGAAATGTTTCAACAAAATTCACCGAATCCCACCCTATCGGAGGACCCCATGGAGTCCGTTCAGGAGCCCATGTTGCATTTTGATGCACATTCGTCGACTACACCTCAATCCATTCCTTCTACGACTCATTATTCATCGGGTGTGAGAAATACACCACCGGAAAATGGGCGTCAGGAAACGAAAATTTCGCTCCAAACAACCCGGAAAGTAATCGAAATTAAGGTATTTTACGACGATCAGACGTGGGATACGTTTGTTCCTACGAAGAAATAATTTTGTTGTTTGACTGAAAATGTGTATCTTTGCGCTCATTATTGGGTGCAAAGATGCTTTTTTATGAAGAAATATATCCTTGACTTGACCGTAAGGTCTGTGGAACGCATACACGACCGTTATGTGCTCCTGAAATTAACTGATGACCGACCGCTTCCACCGATGCTGCCAGGACAGTTTGTGGAGATAAGGGTCGACCAGTCGCCCCACACGTTCCTGCGTCGTCCGATATCCATTCATTTCGTGGATCTCGACCAGAACGAACTCTGGTTGCTGGTGGCTACCATCGGCGAGGGAACACGCTGGATGGGCTCGCTGACAGCCGGAAAGACCGTCAACTGCGTTATCCCCCTGGGCAACGGCTTCACGATGCCTCAGTCGACTGATGAGCGCTTGCTCCTGATTGGTGGCGGCGTGGGTGTCGCTCCTTTATTATATATGGGTGCAGAGATGCGTAGGATGGGTGCCGCATCGACCTTTCTGTTGGGTGCCCGTACAGCCTCAGACCTGTTGATGCTGGACGAGTTTGCGAAGTATGGCAAGGTGTATGTCACCACCGAGGACGGAAGTGCCGGTGAAAAAGGTTTTGTGACGCAGCATACCATTCTGCAGACACCTTTCGACCGTATCGCAACCTGCGGTCCTAAACCGATGATGATGGCGGTCGCACGACTGGCGAAGATGAAGGACATCGATACAGAGGTATCGCTCGAGAATATGATGGCCTGCGGCGTAGGCGCCTGTCTCTGTTGTGTGGAGAAAACGAAGGACGACAGTGCTGCCGACGGTAATGAGACCAGGAATGTGTGTGTATGTAAGGAAGGCCCTGTATTCAATATCAAACGACTGTTATGGCAAGATTAAACGTAAATATCGGACAACTGGCGCTGAAGAACCCCGTGATGACGGCTTCAGGCACCTTTGGGTATGGGTTGGAGTTTGCCGATTTCGTACCCATTGATCAGATAGGAGGCATCATCGTCAAAGGAACGACGCTCCGTCCACGCGAGGGAAATGACTACCCCCGTATGGCAGAAACAGCACAGGGAATGCTCAACTGTGTGGGGTTGCAGAACAAGGGTGTCGACTATTTTTGCGAACATATCTATCCACAGGTGAAAGACATTGATACGAATATCATCGTCAACGTCAGCGGCTCGTCACCAGAGGATTATGCGGAGTGTGCTGCACGTATCGACGCGCTAGAGCGCATACCAGCTATCGAGCTGAATATCTCCTGTCCGAACGTGAAAGACGGCGGTATGGCCTTCGGAGTGACGTGTGAGGGCGCATCGAGTGTGGTGCGTGCCGTCCGTGAGCGCTATCATAAGACGCTCATCGTGAAGCTCTCACCGAATGTAACGAATATCGCGGAGATTGCGAAGGCGGTGGAGGCAGAAGGGGCCGACAGTGTCTCGCTCATCAATACGTTGATGGGAATGGCCATCGATATCGAGCACCGTAAACCTGTGCTGAGTATCGGTACAGGAGGACTGAGCGGTCCTGCTGTGAAGCCTGTGGCCCTACGAATGGTGTGGCAGGTGGCGAAGGCCGTCCATATCCCTGTGGTGGGCTTAGGAGGCATCTGTAGCGCTGAGGATGCCATCGAATTCATGATGGCGGGCGCTACGGCGGTAGAGATCGGTACGGCAAACTTCCTCGATCCAGCTGTAACCATCAAGGTGCGCGACGGTATCAATGAATGGCTCGATAAACACGGCTGTCAGTCGGTGGAAGAAATCATCGGGGTGCTGAAATAAGCACCCTTTCTGTTGGAGATAGAAAGTAAAATTAAGAGGGCTACCAACTGGTAGCCCTCAACCAACACAAAAACTAAACTAGACTTAACTAACGTTACTTAGATTTTCACAAACCCTTATAACGATTGCAAATATACAAGTTTTTTCTATATCCTCCAAAATTTTTCCAATATTTTTTTGCAAAAAATGGGTTTTTGCCTGTTTTTTCGTCTTTTGAGGGCTAAATCCTATCTGTTACGGTTGTTTTTTGCATCAAGACAGCATCCAAAATCGTCATCGCTGCCATCGCTTCGACAACGGGTACGGCACGGGGAAGGACACACGGATCATGGCGCCCTCTGACATTCAGGGTGGTCACACGCCCTTCATCATCGACCGTCTGCTGTTCCTGTAAGATTGTAGCCACAGGTTTGAAAGCCACACGGAAATAGATATCCTGTCCGTTGCTGATGCCTCCCTGGATTCCTCCGCTGTGATTACTCTCTGTCGTGATATGTCCGTCGTGCGAAGAGAAGACATCGTTCTGCTGCGATCCACGTTCACTGACACCACTAAACCCTTCGCCGTACTCGAAACCCTTGACGGCGTTGATGCTCAGCATAGCGGCTCCTAAGGTGGCATGCAGCTTACCGAACTCTGGTTCGCCTAAACCTACAGGACATCCCTTGATAATACAGGTGATGACGCCTCCAATGGTGTCGCCCTCCGCCTTGACAGACGCAATCAACTGTTCCATCTGACGAGCTTTCTCTGGGTCGGGACAACGTACGGCATTTTGCTCCGTCAGCGACAGGTCGTACTGTCGGTAATCCCTGTCCAGACAGATATTACCCACCTGTGAGGTATAGGCCTGAACATGGATACCCAACTGGTGCAGTACCAGTTGGGCAAGTGCTCCGCCCACACAACGGCTGATGGTGATACGTGCCGACGAGCGACCGCCGCCACGATGGTCTCTGATGCCGTACTTCTGCTGATAGGTGAAGTCGGCATGCGAAGGACGGAACACGTGGTGCAGGTTCTCATAGTCCTGCGAGTGCTGATTCGTATTACGGACAATGAAGCCGATAGGAGCGCCCGTCGACTTCCCCTCAAAGACACCACTCAGGAGTTCTACCTGATCGGCCTCCTGACGACTGGTGGTAATCGCACTCTGTCCTGGACGACGACGGTTCAGTTCCTGTTGGATGAACGCCATATCGATGGAGATACCTGCCGGCATACCGTCGACAACGCCGCCAATCGCCTCTCCATGACTCTCGCCAAAGGTAGTCAGTGTAAAAAGATGACCGAAAGTGTTTCGCATACTGGGTGATTGTTAATGAGTACTTACTTAATGGTGACAGTGCCCGCAGCCACAGCCTTCATCATGATGATGATGACCGCCGCATCCTCCGTCGTGATGATGACCGCCACAGTCACCTCCGCAGTCGTCACAGCCACAGCCGCAACCTTCACTGCTCAAGTGTTTGATCATCATCTGAATTTCCTCGTTGGTGGCATCCCTGTTCTCGAGTACCTCACCCTTGAAATTCAGGTCGTTGCCTGCCAACGGATGGTTGGTGTCAATTGTTACACCGTCGTCCTCTACCTTGAGCACACGGGCCATGAAACGCTTCTCCTCACTGTCCATCAGGGTGATAACAGCACCTTTGTAGATATTCTCGTGGTCGAAATGTCCGTTGATGGAGAACATCTCACGGCTCACCTTGTGGACACCCTCAGGGTCATAGTCGCCGAAAGCCTCAGACTTGCTGATGACAAAGTCGAACTTACTGCCTTTCTCCAGTTGGACGATATGTTGCTCAAAAGCATCGAGCGATACACCGAAACCACTGATAAACTGGTACGGACGCTCTACGTTGGTTTGTTCTTCTAACTTCTTTTCGCCGTCTTTCACGGAAAACAGCTGATAGCTGACTACGATAAATTTGTTTTCTTTCTGATCCATTTCTTATATATATGATAATGTAAGTGCAAAGGTACGAATAATAATTGAAATCGCCACCAAAAGGGGTGGGTTTAATGTAAAATCGTTACTTTTTTTATATTTTTGCGATTCATTGACCTACATCAAAAAAAGGGGTGTTTGCGCACACAATTCCATCAAAAACGTTTGGAGGTATCAAAAATCGCCGTACCTTTGCACCGTCGAAAGACAAAAAGTCAAAAGTAGGGTGGTTCGCTTGCGGACTGCCTGAGTAAAGAAAAGAAAGGATTAGAAAAATGAAAAGATTGTTTTTAATGGTTGTAGTCATGATGAGCATGACAATGGCATTTGCAGAGAACGAGAGTGTTGCTAACACTGAGAATGTAGAGGCATACGACCTGAACGTCAATATGAATAAGCTGGGAGATGCTCTTCATCTTAACAAGGATCAGGTTGATGCAGTCAAGGAGATTAATCAGATGTTCGCTAACGAGATGCGTTTTGCTGGTGAGATGAACCGCGAGGATCGTACTGCCTTCATGAACAAGGCTCTGCAGAAGAATGTCCTCTATATGGACTACGTGCTCAACAAGGAGCAGTATCGTAAGTACTTGCTGCTGTTGAACCTCACACTGCGTAACCGCGGTCTGATCGACTAAAAAAGAGTATTCGTAATCGTAAAATTAGAGAGTTAAATGTTATCTTGACCACCAGTTGCAAAGCTGGTGGTCTTTTTTTGTGCCCAAAAATTGCCTGTTTCGATTTTTTTTGTTTATTTTGCAAGTGATATGAGAAATAGAATTTGTTGGATCATCATAGGACTTTGTCTCACTCTTGCGGTGGGAGCGCAACAGACAGCGTGGACGAAGATGTCGCCCCTCGTGCGCAAGGTGGCACAGGTGAGGCGCCCTGCGATGAGTCGCTCGCAAGGTATATCACCCAGTCCTGTGGCACGTATGACGGCCTTCCTGCGCATCGATGCGTCGCAGATGGATGCTGTCCTTGAGCGTTACGGCTGCAGGAAATATGCGCAGTGGGGTGATATCTGCATTGCCGATATCCCATTGGATGCGTTGGCTCCCCTGTCGAAGGAGACTGCTGTCAGTCGTATCGAGGCCAACCAGCGCGCCAGTGTGCTGATGGATACCACTACACGTGTGACGAATATCCTCCCTGTGTATGAGCAGACGACTGAGCATCAGGCATATACAGGCCGTGATGTCGTCGTCGGGGTGATGGATGTAGGGTTCGACCTCACGCATCCTTCTTTCTATGACACCACTGGTTCTATCTATCGTATTGGTGCCTTTTGGGATCAGTTGTTGAAGGCGGAGGAGGGTAGTAATCTGCCGGTAGGACGCTCGTTCATAGGCGAAGAAGCGGTCCTGGCGAACGGTCATTCCCTTGATGGTGACTCACAGGCGCACGGCACCCATACCTTAGGTATCGCAGCAGGTAGCGGCTATGGTTCTCCCTATCGAGGTGTGGCCTACGAGAGTAACCTCTGTGTGGTCAGCAATGCTGTGAGTAGCGATATCAAATATATTGATCCTGAAGACTTATACAAATATACGTCGGCCACCGATGCATTGGGCTTTAAGTATCTCTTCGACTATGCTGACGAGGTGGGACAGCCCTGTGTGGCTTCGTTCAGCGAGGGTTATCCGCCTTATCTCGACAGCGAGGACAGTCTCTATGCAGCCGTTCTCGACAGTCTGTCGGGTCCTGGACATATTCTGGTGGCATCGGCAGGTAACGAGGGACTGTCGATGACGTATGTCGACAAACCCGTTGGTACTCAGGCAGCTGGCGCTTTTATCAATACGACCAAATCCCAGGCGTTGTATCGCATGAAGGCTGATGGGGAGATGACGTTGAAGTTCTGTCTCTATCAGGGCACAATAGGCACACCTTCGCACACGCTGACGTTCTCATCGACAGACGAACGCATCGAGGAGGGGATTCCTGATACGATCTTTATCAATAAGGACACCTGTGCCGTTTACGTCGTTGGCTATGACTCCTGGTTCATGGCTGAGAAGGTCTATCAGATAGAGGTGGTATCGAATAAGGTACTCAGTAGCTGGGGACCTATCGCCTTGGTGGTAGAGGGAGAAACGTCGCACGTAGAACTCTTTGGCAGTTCTACCTACGCACTGACCACCCGTACCACTGATACACGTTGGAACGCAGCACAGAAAGGACATAACATCCTGGCACCAGGCTGTTTCGCTCCTGTCATCTGTGTGGGTGCAACGGCTTATCGTGAAAAGATCAAGAACTACAAGGGCAACTGGATAGGCGGTTTGGGCAATAAGGAAGGACTTATCACAACGTATTCTTCTACTGGACCAGCCTCAAACGGACTGATGAAGCCTGATGTCACTGCTCCTGGCTCCAATATCGTCTCTGCCTATAGTTCCTATTATCTGGAGAAAAACCCATCGAGAGACGGTGATATTATCGCGTTTAGCGACTTTCACGATAAAAGTTATCCCTGGAGTCTGAATTCCGGTACCTCGATGTCGACACCTGTGGTGGCTGGTACCATCGCCTTGTGGTTGCAGGCCAATCCGAAGCTCACTCCCGACGACGTGCGCGCTATTCTCAGTAGCAGTTGCCGGCACCCGGAAGAGGCGTTGGAATATCCCAACAACCTGTATGGAGTGGGTGAGATTGACGGCTATAAGGGGCTGTTGGAGGTGTTGAAAGTCACCAGTATTGAAGGGGTGTCTACGTATCAGGCTGAGGGTGTGAGGGTTACTCCTTGTGAGGGTGGTCTCCGACTGCTGTTTGATGAGCAGCCTTCTTCGCCTGTACGTGTGCGTATCTTCGCCCTCTCGGGCACGTTGCTGGCCGATACACAGGTGTGTGCACAGTCGGCTTTTGTTGCGTTCCGTCCTGCTGCTCATACGGTCTATGTGGTACAGATGGATAGCGATATGCAGGATTTGCGAGGCTCGCAGTTGGTAAGATTTTAGTTTTTTAAAAAATAAGATATGAAAAAAATTAGAGTTATTTTGATGTCGATGGCCGCTGCCGTTCTGTTGACTGGCTGTGGCACATCACGTACGGTTCCTGTCACAGGTCGTAAGCAGAACCTGATGGTGAGCAACGAGCAGGTGCTCAGTCTCTCTGCTCAGGAGTATACGAAGTACATGAAGACGGCGAAAGTGTCGACCGATGCCAAGAATACGGCGCTCGTGAAGCGGGTAGGGCAGAAGCTGGCTACGGCTGTGGAGCACTATCTGAAGAACA
>Ga0247610_10008839_pt1 | contig 10197 bp, 8 predicted proteins | sample 174DNAGHGhighgp2_FD_193483 | JGI IMG/M metagenome (GOLD analysis project Ga0247610, IMG submission 193483) | Sheep rumen microbial communities from Palmerston North, Manawatu-Wanganui, New Zealand - 1742 DNA GHGhigh gp2 | ecosystem: Host-associated > Mammals > Digestive system > Stomach > Rumen ... | reverse complement strand
CTCCATCTTTAACTTCAACTTCAGTTCTTTCAGGAATAATAACTCTAAAGATATTATTTTCCATTCCCATGCTTTCACGTCTTGATTCTAAATAATCTTTAACTTTTTGTTCATGACCTGAATATGCATTAACAACATACCATAATTTCTTTTCTTCCATTAGAATAGCCTCCTTACTGCAGAGAATATTGCATCTAATCCATAAAAGAATAGACCAACAAAAATTAACATTAAAATAGTAATGCAAGAATACTTAATTAATGTCTTAGCATCAGACCATCTAACAGCTTTAGCTTCTTTTTTAATTCCTTTAAAGAAAGTCTTAATTTTCTTCATAATAATTCCTCCAAAAAAAAACACCTTTCGTGTAATTAGATATTAACATATTAATCCAATTATTTCAAGTGTTTTTTTATATTTTTTTTATGGATCATATCTAGTTTTTCTGCTAGAACATCTAGTTCTTTCTAAAGTATGATCATCAGGTTCACAAATTGTTTCTTCTGTTGAACCATAGTTTGCCCATGAAGAATATCCAGTTGTACATCCACTATTATTTCCGGTAGGATTTGAAGCAGCGCCGCAACTACAACTAATAGATCCAGTAGATCCATCTATTTGACAGCTTCCAGAATTGTCAACACATCCATCAAATATTCCAGCTCCAAAAGCACAGCCAACTTGCCTACAACCGCAATTACCACTTACAGTATATTTTCTGGAATCATAATACTTTATATAATAATATTGATAACATCTTGTTGCTCCTGAACCACTACTATATCCAGCTTTACAAGTATTACATGATTTTGCTCCACTACCATTTTGATATGTACCAGATGAACAATTATTACATGATGAACTTCCTGGACTTGATTGATATGTTCCTGGTGAACAACTTGTAGGTGTTGTTGCACAACTTCCACTATATGATCCAGCAGGTGTTGTATCACAATAAGATTGACCTGTTGAACCTTGATATTTTCCTGCTGGACAACATGGGCAACTTGATTGACCTGGATTTGGTTGATAATGTCCTGCTTCACATTGTGTACACATTGATGCACATCCCGTACTAAATGTTCCAGCTCCACAAGTATTACAATATGTTTGACCTGGTGAACCTTGATATGTTCCTCCTGGACAACATGGACAACTTGCTTGTGCTTTTCTATTATTATATGTACCTGCAGCACATGTTTTACAACTTGTCTTACCTTTTTCATCCTGATATTTTCCTTCAGGACATTCTTTACATGTTAATTGTGCTGTTTCATCTTGATAATGACCTGTTTCACATAAAGCGCAAGTTACTTGACCTGGTTTATTATTTGCTGTACCTACAGGACAATCTTTACATACTGTTTTGCCTTCTTCATCTTGATGTTGTCTTACTGGACATGGTGTTTCATCATTACCTGTAGGACATTTATTTCCTTTATAACATTTTCTAAAGTGTGCATAAATTGTTGTACTTCTTGGTTGATCCCATGGTTCACAATTAGAGTCTATATTGCCACTTCCGTTATAATACATTTTACTTGTGTTATTAGGATCATCAGTTTGAGATTTTTCATAATATCCAATAAATACATATCCTGGTTTTTTAGGAAGCACAAGTGATTGATTTCCTGGTAATGGCATATCATGTGCAAATTTAGCAACTACACTTTCTGTTCCTCCAGTACCTATTCCATGATTTAAGGTAACTGTATAATCATTTTCATGCATCTCAAATCCAATTTTATCGCTAGTATCACGTTCTGTTAATAATTGATATGTTGTTTCAAATATACCTTTATTATCTATAAGAGTTGGTTTACTTCCACTATTTACATAATATCTATCAAAAGTAAATCCTGGTCTTGTAGGTATTGTAATTACTCCAACTTTAGTAGTTAGTGTTTTATCTCTATAATATCCTTTTTTCCATAAAACATAGAATTCACTTGGATATGGCGTTGATGAAAAACCATTGGCCGGAGCATTCATCTCATGTTTTCTTGTATTATATTTTTTTGTTGTAATATTCAAATATGGAACTGGTAATATAAATCCACCTTTAGTTAATAATCTTTCTTGGAATATAACTGTACATTCTATATCTTTCTCTGCACCTTTGAATATTAATTCATAATCATATTCACTACCATCCATTTTTTTAACTTGTGTTTTATTACCACAATCATTAGATAAATATTCATATCCAGAATCTGGCATAATATAGAAAGTTGTATTTCCATGTGGATGAGTTTGTTGTGTTATTGTACTATTTCCTTCTAATCTATCATGTTTAGAACCAATTAAACCATTTCCATTCTTTTTAACTGTTATACTATATTCATCTACAAACATCCATGGTGTTGAACGTTTTCCATTTCCAGTAACTTTTGTTTTATGTTTAACATATTTTGTTACTTTTGATTTAATATCTCCACTTGTAGTATTAGGATATTTATCCCATATTACTTTATTATTAATAGTATAGAATTTTGTTCCATCATATAAATATGAACTAGATGGTTTATCAGTTATCATAGTAAGATTAAATTCTTCTTCAGTAATAAATCCACCCCTAGTAAATCCTGATACATCATTTACTGCACCATTGTTTAAACCATAATATAAATCTCTATCTACATCCAAGTATCTACTTGGTGTTAAAAACTTTTCATGATATGTATTTGCACTTTTCTTTGCATTATCAAAACTAGTAGCAAATATTACTACTGGTATTATTAATAACAAAAATAAAACAAATTTTATTTTTCTCATATGTATCCCCAGATTATAAATTAATTTTAACATATAAAAAGCACTTTATAAAGTGCTTTTAATAATTTATTAATTCTTTTCTTTTTAAATCTTTTTCTTTTAAAGATTCTCTTTTATCATAAAGTTTCTTTCCTTGGCAAATACCAAGTTCTATCTTAGCTTTATTACCTTTAAAATATAGTTTTAGTGGTACTAGAGTATATCTATTTGTTTCTATATTATGAGTTATTTTTAATATTTCATTTTTATGAAGAAGAAGTTTTCTTTCTCTTCTTTCATCATGATTAAATATATTTCCTTCTTCATATTTAGCTATATACATATTTATAACAAATATTTCATTATTTTTAACTCTTGCATAAGAATCATTTATATTAACATTACCTTTTCTTATACTTTTTATTTCTGTTCCAAATAACTCTATACCTGCTTCATATGTATCTTTTATAAAATACTCATGAGATGCTTTTCTATTTAATACTTCCATATTATAACTTCCTTATTAAAGCAAAATCTATTTCACGAGATGCTGGATCACTATCAATACATCTAACTAGTACTCTATCTCCGTATCTTAAATCTACTCTTCCATTTCTAGTATAAGCCATTATGTCTTCACTATAGTCATAGTAACCATTGATGCCAATGTAATCATTTTCACCTTTTTCAATTACATCAACTCTACCATCAATATAATTGTCTGTTTGAACAAAGAAGAATCCTTGCATTAATGAATCTATTGTTGCTTCAAATTCTTCACCAATATGACTTGTCATATACCAAGCCTTTAACATATCATCAACAGCATATTCACACTTTTCACTATTTCTTTCGCATTCACTTATATGTTCACAAATCGTAGTTAAATATGATCTCCATGATTTTATAAACTTATCTTCTTCTATTTCATTATTTAAAATATAACCTATACTAGTATGATTTAATAAATCATCAAATCTTCTAATTGGACTAGTAAAATGAGTATATTTTGGACTTGCTATACCAAAGTGTCCTCTATTCTCTGTAGAATATACTGCCTTTGGCATACATCTTAATAATCTCTTATTTAAAACTTTAAATAGTTTTTCATCTTCTAAAAATTCTAATAATCTTTGACACTCTGCACTACTAACATTTTCTGTATTTATTTTTCCATTATAGTGAATACCTAAAGATTCTAAAAGATGCAAATATTCTTCCATCTTCTTTTGAAGTGGAACATCATGAATTCTATATGTTGCTACATCATATTCTTCTAAGAATTCAGCTACTGATTCATTAGCAGCAACCATAAAGTTTTCAATTAATCTCTCAGAAGGTCTTTGATCTCTTGGCACTACTTCATATGGTACATCAATATCATCTTGTTTTATTTTTGTTTCATCTGATACAAATCTTATTTCTCCACGTCTTTGCTTCATAGCATCTATTACTTTAGATAATCTACTTGCATTTTCTATTATTTTAGAACATGGAACATTAACAACTTTATTTTTAATATTAAAGTTAGGATTATATTCTAATAATTCATCTACTGTCATTCCATTAGATGCTGCTACATCACTTAATGTTTCCCCATCTTTTAATGTATATTCTAAAGTATCATATGTTTCTAATTCTTTACTATCAAAATCTTTATCTATTAATGCTTGAACAGCATCATAATTCATTTTCTTTTTAGATTTAATAATACCTTTACATACTTTTTTATTTACTACTTTTCCAGAATGATCTATTTCCATAATACAACTTGTAGTAAATCTATCTTCATTTGGATTTAAAGAACAAATTCCATTTGAAAGTTCTACTGGTAACATTGGTATAACTTTATTACCTAAGTAATTTGAATTGCCTCTTTTTTCAGCTTCTTTCCATATAGCACTACCAGGTTTAACATAATGAGATACATCAGCTATATGAACAGCTAATTCATAATTTCCGTTAGGAAGTATTTTTACACCAATAGCGTCATCTATATCTTTTGTATCTTTACCATCTATTGTATAAACAAGTTCATTTCTAAAATCTACTCTTCCTTCTTCAAGTCCATCTTCAATCATTTTATTACTTAAAGATTTTGGAAAAGCTTTTGCTTCTTCTAATACTTCTGGTGGAAATAATAATGCTATATCAAATTCACAAGCAATTTTAGCTATTTCTCCAGATACTTCTGTTGGTTCTTGACCTGGATTTAATAAAGCATTTTTATGTCCCAATACTCTATCTATTCTAGCAAGAACTCTATTTTTAGATAATTCTCCTACGTAATCTAAATGTACTAATAGTCCATCTACTAAATTAATATCTGTATCTTCAATCACTACTTCATATGGTAAATCACTAGTGACAGGTGATACTATTAATTTTCCATCTTTATTTATAACTTCAGCTACATTACTTCCAAGATTTCTTTTAAGAATTCTATGAACTTTGTAATCATTTGTTTCTTTTCCATTTTTAAATACTTTATTAATAATTACTAAATCTTTATCATGAGCTCCATTCATATTATCTCTTGAGATAAAAATATCATCTCCATCAGAAAGAATAACATGAGCATTTCCTCTTTCATGTTCATCAATATATCCAGTAATCATTTCATTTATTACATAAGTATTTCCACTAGTAGTTCTTATTCTTCCATCTCTACATAAATCATCTATTTCTGTTGTGACTTTTTTAATATCTTCTGCTTCATAACTACTCATTAATCGTTTAACTATATCTAAAACATTTAAACCTCTGTCAGAATTCTTAATAATGTCATATATTTTTTCTCGCATAATCATCCCTCACAATATTCATATTTTATCATACAAATTAAAAAGTTCATATATTTATGAACTTTATTTTTTATGCAATTGATAATATAAAAGATAATATTATAAAAGCAAAACCAAGTGCATAAGTTAAATTAGTAATAAACTTTTCTGCACCTCTTTCTTTAGCTTTACCCATTAACATAGCATTACCACCAGTAATAATTTGACTAGCATCACTAGCTTTATTACTTTGTAATAATACTATTAATATTAATAATACTGATATAACAATTAAAACTTTTTCCATATTATACACCCTCGCTTTGTAATTATACTATAATATGCCTATTTATGCAAACTTTTTTCTTTATTATTTAAGATTTTTTATAGCATTTATTATACTATCAACATCACCTGATATAATTGGTGATACATAATATAATTCTTTTTTAGTATTTTTATTACTAAATATCATATAATTGCTTTTATCACCAGGAACACCTGATTTTAATTGATTCATATTTATTACATAACCATCTTTATAATTAATATAAAAATTTAAATAATTATTTCCTGGTAATTTTGCTTCAGGATATTTTTCATATAATCCTAAATTAATATTATCTAATCTTTTTAAATAGTTTCTATTTAATAAATCTTCTAAATTCTTATCAACCGTAATATTTATTTCATTATTATTTCCTTCTCGATATGTAATATTATCATAATCAATATTCTTTACTAATTCATTAGTTTTATCATATAACTCAATAGCTATATTTAATAATGAAATATCTAATTTAAAGTTATCATATTTTATATATTCTTTTGCTCCATTAACTGTTGCATCATATGTAAAACAATTTAATTTAATTTTTGTATTAGCACATGTTCCATCAATTTCAGAAGTACATATTGCACATGCTATTGGATCTTTTACTTCTACTTCTGCTGTATTATATTTAGTCATTAATTTAGACTCTATTGTTTTTATAAATATATATGGATATGCATATTGATAAAAGGCTACTAATATTACTAATACTAATAATATTTCAACAATTATTTTAAATGCTTTGCTCTTCTTTTTCATTTAAATCCTCTTCTATCTTTAATAATCTATTATATTTGCAAATTCTTTCTCCTCTTGAAACAGAACCACTCTTTATAAATGGTATTTCTAAAGCAACAGCAGCATCCATTATAAATGTATCAGTTGTTTCTCCACTTCTATGAGACATTATACATGTATAATTATTCTTTTTAGCTAAAACAATTGTCTCTAACATTTCAAAGAATGTACCTACTTGATTAGGTTTAATAAGTATAGAATTACATAATTTATTATCTATACCTTTTTGTAATTCTTTCTTTTGAGTAACAAATAAATCATCACCTACTATATTAATACCTTTTCCAAGTTTTTCACTTATTAATTTAAATCCTTCTATATCATTTTCATCATATGGATCTTCTATTGAAATAATAGGATAATTCTTAAGTAAATCCATATAATAATTTAATAATTCTTCTTTATTAAAGAAATTATTATCCATCTTATATGTTTGTTTTTCTTTATTATATAGAGTTGATGCTGCTACATCTAATGCTAAGAAAACATCTTTACCTGGTTTATATCCAGCACTTTCAATAGCTTTAACTATATAATTCAATGCACTCTTATTATCAGGTAAATTTGGAGCAAAACCTCCTTCATCACCAACTGAAGTATTTAAACCTTCTTTATCTAATAATTCTTTTAATGAATGAAATACTTCACTAGCACATCTAATTGTTTCTTTAAATGTTTCCATTTTAGGAACAATCATAAATTCTTGTATATCTAAATTATTTTTAGAATGCATTCCTCCATTTATAATATTAAACATTGCTTTTGGTATTTTATGTCTTTTTGGACTTAAATATTCATATATTTCTTTATGAGATTCAAGAGCAGCTGTTTTAAGTACAGCCAAACTAACACCTAATATTGCATTAGCACCTAATCTACTTTTATTTTCAGTTCCATCTAATGCTATTAATCTTTCATCTATTTCTTTTTGTTTAAATATATCCATTCCTAAAATAGCATCTTTAATTTCACCATTAACATTGTTAACAGCTTTAGTAACACCTTTACCAAAATATCTACTTTCATTATCTCTTAATTCTAAACATTCTCTTGATCCAGTAGATGCACCTGATGGCACAGAAAAAGTTCCTTTATATCCTTTTTCAGAAGTAACTTCAACTTCAACAGTAGGATATCCTCTAGAATCTAATATCTCACGAGCTTTAATATTAACTATCTTACTCATAATAACCTCCAAAGATTATATATACATATTTATTATACTATTTTTTTATTATTTATGCTATAATTAAACGTGAATAAAAGGATGATATTTATGATAATTGATGAAATTAATGAAAATATATTTGAAGATTTTGCTTCTAAACATACACTAAAGAACTTTTTTCAAACTAAAGAATATGGTTCTTTTATGAAACATAGTGATTTTAATGTTATGTATGTTGGTGGTTATGAAAATGGTGTTTTAGTAGCTGCTAGTTTAATATTACATAAAACTCTAAGTGCTGGTATTAAGTATGGTTATGCTCCTAGAGGTTTTTTAGTTGACTATTATAATAAAGATATGTTAGAAAAATTTACTAAAGAAATTAAAGCATTCTTTGCTAAAAAGAAATTTGCTTTTATAAAAATAAATCCTGAAATAACATATGCTACATTAGATTATACTAATAAAACTAAAAGTGTTAATCAAACTAATAAAGAATTAATTACTACTTTAAAGTCATTAGGATACGTAAAATTAAAAGATCATTTATATTTTGAATCATTATTACCTAAATATACACCTGTTATTAATTTAGCTAATTATAGTTTTGATTCTTTAAATACTAATATGATTACTACTCTAAGAAATAATGAATTAAGTGGTATTACATTATATACTGGTTCTATGGAAGATATAGATACATTCTTCTCATTTGTAAATGATAAGACAGCTCATCCAGTTACATATTATAAAAAGATGTATCAAATATTTAATCAAGCTGGTAAAGCAGATTTATTATTAGTTACTATGAATTATTCTATGTATGTTAAATATTTACAAAAACAATATGCATATGAACAAGTAAATAATGATAGAATTAATTCTGAATTTAGAAATAATCCTCAAGATCAAGATTTATATCAAAAGAAAATGGAATCTGATAAATTATTAAATAAATTATCTTATGATATGGTAGATGCTAATAATAAAATGGTTGATAATAAAGAAAAAGAAATATTAGGGGCTGCATTTATTATTAAACATGAAGGAAGAGTTACTATTTATATAAGTGGTTGTGATAAAGAATTTAATGGTATTGATGTTAAAACATATATGTATTATAAAATAATTAAAGAATATAAAGATAAAGGATATTTATATTTAGATTTATATGGTATTACTGCTGATTTTGAAGATACTAATCCATATAAATCATTAAATGATTTTAAATTAAAATTTGAACCAACAGTTTATGAATATATAGGAGAATTTGATTTAATAGTTAATAAACCATTACATCAATTCTTATGGTCAACAAATAAAATACAAAAAGAATTTTATAGAGCAAAAGACACTACTAATCATTAGTAGTGTCTTTTTTACATAATCATATTTAATATTTCATTCATTACATATATTTTGTTTTCAGGTATATAAATATAATCATCATCTAAACATAAATAATTCTTATCTATAGCCTCTTTTATTTTAAATACATCAAATATATCTTTTTTAAATTTATTTTTAAATCTAGTAATACTAACTCCTTCTAATTTTCTAAGACCTAGTATTAATTCATTTTCCATATCTTCACGAGTAGATATTAATACTTCATTAAATCTATATTTACCAGATAAATATTTATTAAGATTTCTTGTATTTTCATATCTCATACTATTAATAAAACCATGAGCAGAAGCACCAAATCCATAATATTCATCATTATTCCAATATGTTAAATTATGTTCACTTTGATAAGTATCTTTAGCAAAATTAGATACTTCATAATGTTTATATCCTTTTTTAGCTAATTTTTTACATATATATTTATACATTTTATAATCTAATACTTCATCTATTGGTTTAACACCATCATTATATATTTTAGTATGTTCTTCAATTATTAAAGAATAAGTACTTATATGCTCTACATCTAATTTTAATATTTTGTTAACATCTTTCATTAAAGTAAACATACTTTCATTAGGTAGAGCATACATAAGATCAACATTTATATTTTTAAATCCCATATCTTTAGCTAATTTAATTCTAAAAAATATTTCTTTTTTATTATGTTTTCTACCTAAAAATTCTAGATTTTTTTCATCAAAACTTTCTACTCCAATACTAAGTCTATTTACTCCATTTTCTTTTAAAAGCTTTAATAATTCCTTATTTATATCATTTATATTACATTCAAAAGTTATTTCAGAACCACTTATTCTTTTAAATTTATTAACTATTGAAAATAGTTTAACTAAATTAGAGGTACTTAAACTAGATGGAGTTCCTCCACCTATATATATACTTTTAATCATATCTTGTTCATAATATTTATCTACTTCTTTTGATAAGCAATT
>Ga0247610_10008837_pt1 | contig 10197 bp, 5 predicted proteins | sample 174DNAGHGhighgp2_FD_193483 | JGI IMG/M metagenome (GOLD analysis project Ga0247610, IMG submission 193483) | Sheep rumen microbial communities from Palmerston North, Manawatu-Wanganui, New Zealand - 1742 DNA GHGhigh gp2 | ecosystem: Host-associated > Mammals > Digestive system > Stomach > Rumen ... | reverse complement strand
GGCCGTTTTCGTCCCAGTGGATGTAGTCGTTCAGGGTCTCGTAGCCCACATTGATGTTGGTCCATGTGAAGGGGATGTCCAGCTCACCGCCCACACGCACACGTTTTGTCTTGTCAAAGTTGTTTTCCCACACATAGTGGTTGGAAACGAAATTCTGCAACAGGTAGGGGACCGCCAGGTTCTTGAAATAGCCGTAGCCCTTGATGCTCACGGTGTCGCCCAGCATCCTGAAACGGGTGGTCACATCGCCGCTCAGGTCAATCTCGCCAGCTGCGTCACCCAGCACGCCGAATTGTGCCGTGGCGTTGTAGCGCAGCAGTGAGCCGCGCTGCTTGGTGAGCTGGCCACCCAGCCACAGCAGGTTCTGTGTAGTGCGGTGCGGCAGGATTGCGGGAACTGGCTCCAGGCCTTCGGGCAATGTGGTGCCCGTGACGGTGTCAATCACTTGGGTGTAACGTCTCACCTCGTGAGTGCCATAGACAGCGAACCCGAACTTGGCATACTTGTTAAAGCCCTCGAGCATCGACACACCCACCGTGTTGCGCAACCGCCAGTAGCTGGTGGTCTCATCGGTGCCTCCCAGTGTGAGGTAGGTGTGGTCAAAGAAAGAGGCATCCTCGCTGCCCGCACTGTTCAGGAACTGGTGCTTGGCATGCTTGAAGTCAAGTGTCCAGATGAAGCTCGTCACGGGCACATAGGTGCGGTCGATGATGGTGTCGGTGATGCTGTCGCGGCGGTAACGGTAAAACCCCACTTTGTAGCGCTGGTTCAGCCACAGCTGGCTGCCCTCGAGATGGTTGTGTGCCTCGCTCAGCAGGGTGGGAATGCTCTTGTTGTCCACGCGGGTCACACCACCTTGCACCTCGGCAGGGTCGGTAATGTAACGGTCATCGGTGATGCCGCCACTCTCCTTGGTGGTGTAATTGTAGTGGTTGAAGAACGTCTGCAGCTCGTAGCGGTCACCCATGTGAGAGCCAAACAGGCGCCAGGTGAAGTCCTTGTCGGCCTGCTTGTCATAGGATCCCTTGCTGTAGATGTAATCAATGCCGCCTCCCACCTGGGTCTTGCGGTTCACGTTGCCCGAGAACTCCAGTTGGGTGCGGTCCAGGTTGCTGTACTTGTCGCCGCCGGTGGAGTGGCTCAGCAGGGTCATGGGAATGCGCGTGTTATAGAAACGCATCGTGCCCATGTCATGCATCCAAGCCTGGATGGCGTCCTCAAAGAAGAACTCGCTGGTCACGGGGCGGTCAAAGAAGATCTGGTCCTGGCCTGGAGCGCCATAGTTGCCTGTGGTGAGCCATGCGTCGCTCACCATCGAGGGAACCATTGTGCGATGATAGTCGAGATGAATCGTGTCGATGGTGGACTGATAGTGCAAGCCCAGGGGCTCGCTCACTGTCCAGGCAAAGGACGGCTCCACCCGCTGTTTCTTGCTCTTGGCGGGCTTGGCAGTCTCTTGAATAAACTGCGCTACCGCGACATTCAATGTCGCGGTAACAGCAAGCATGATGGATAAGGCCAGAATCTTCTTCATAGTGTAGTTTAGATGGTGCGCTCAACAGGCAGGACAAAGGCACGAAGACCCAGCTTGGGGGTTGCCATGTCCATCTGGTGCAACTCGTTGAGGATGGTGTCCACGCGGCGGTCGTCCACCACGGTTAGGATGGCCGAGGCAATCGAGGGCCATGCGTGGGTGGCATAGTGCGGTTCGCCTGTCTTGCTGCCGCGGCCCTGTACCTCACGCCAGCCGGTGAATCCACGGCAGTTGAGCAGATGCAGCATGTCTACAATGCGGTCATAGTAGGCCTCGTCAAATGCTATAAATATCGCTTTCATTTTTTTAGTTTTCAGTTTTTGTTTTCAGTTTTCAGTTTTCAGTTGATGGCGGATGCTGCTGACAACTGACAACTGAAAACTTTTAATGTTTATGGATTTTCTTGCGGGTGCGGCGGATGCCGGTCAGTGCAAAGATGGTGTACATCGTGGGAACGAACAGCAGGGTCATGAGCGTTGACATGGTCAAACCGCCAATCACGGCGATACCCATGGGGCGCCACATCTCACTACCCACACCGGTACCCACAGCCATGGGCACCATACCCAGGATGGTGGTCAACGAGGTCATCAGCACAGGACGCAGACGCGAGTGTCCACCATTGATCACGGCACGGCGGATGCTCATGCCGCGCTCACGGTTCAGGTTGATGTAGTCGATGAGCACGATACCGTTCTTCACAACAATACCAATCAGCATGATACCGCCAATCATCGACATCACGTTAAGGTTGGTGTGCGTTACAAGCAGGATGAGCACGATACCCGAGAAGGCGAACATGATCGAGGTCATGATGATGCCGGGATAGGTGAATGACTCAAACTGGCTAGCCATCACGATGTAAACGAGCAGGATAATGAGCAGGCCCAGCACGGCGAGGTCGCCAAACGAGTCTTGCTGGTCCTCATAGCTACCGCTCAGCTGGATCATCACGTCGGCCGGCTTGTCCATCTTGTCGATGAGCGGCTGGGCTTCGGCAATCACCTCACTCATGGCGCGGTCTTGCACAACCGTCGATACGGTGATCACGCGCTCGCGGTCCTTACGCTCGATTGTTGGCGGATAGAAGCGCTCGACAACGGTACCCACCTCCTTGAGGCGAACACCAGTTCCCATGGCGTTATACAGCATGATGTTCTCGATATCGCTGATGCTGCGGCGGTGCTCGGGGTCATACATCACCTTGATGTCATACTCCATACCGTCCTCGCGGAAGTAGCTGGCTGTCGTACCGTTGATGCGGCTGCGCAGCGCGTTGGCAGCGGTGCTCAGGTTGAGGCCGTACATCGCCAGCTTTTCGCGGTCAAAGTCCACATGGTACTCGGGCTGGTAGTCGCTGCGGCTGATGTTGATGTCGGCAGTTCCGGGAACGTTCTCAAGAATGCGTTTCAGGCGCTGGGCCACGCTATCGGTCTTGGTGAAGTCATAGCCGTAGATCTCGAAGTCAATCGTGTTCTGGCCACTCATGCCGCCACCACGGCCACCACCCACGTTAACGAGGGCGCGCTTCAGCTCGGGGTAGTTCTTGAGGTCTTCACGCATCATGCCGGCAATCTCGGTGATGCCGCGTTTGCGCTCGTTGGCCTTGTTGAGCATGATGTTCATCGAGATGATGTGGCTACCGTTGCTCTGCATCGACGCAAAGGTGTTGTCGCTGCTGGCCTGGCCCACGGTGTAGTTGAAGGACTGGATCTCGGGGTACTTCTCGGTCCATTCCTTATAGATGCGCTGGCTCACGTCCTTGGCCAGGTCAACGCGGCTGCCGATGGGCAACTCCAGTGAGACACCCAGGCGGCCGTTATCGTTGGTGGGGAAGAACTCGGTGCCGACGAACTTCATCAGGAAGAGCGAGAACACGAAGATGCCCAGGGCGGTCGCTGCAGTGATCCAGCGGTGGGCAACGCACTTGTCCAGCACCTTGGCATAGAAGTCGTCAATCTTGTCCAGCACCTTGAGGATGGGGCCATACACTTTCTTGAAAATGGTTGTGTCGGTCACGTTGAGCCTGAGCAGGCGGCTGCACAGCATGGGGGTGAGCATCAAGGCGCAGATGAGTGACAGCACCATCATGATGGTCACCATCCAACCCAGCTGCTTGAACAGCACACCGGTCATACCCTTGACCAGCGTCAACGGGAAGAACACGGCAATCAGTGTCAGTGTCGATGCCATAACTGACAGCGCCACCTCATTGGTACCGTTGACGGCAGCCTGCATGGGCGCCGAACCGCGCTCGATGTGTGTCGTGACATTCTCAAGCACCACAATGGCGTCGTCGACCACCATACCGATGGCGATGGACAAGGCCGACAGCGACACGATGTTCAACGAGTTGCCCGTGGCATACAGGTAGATGAACGACGCAATCAGCGAGATGGGGATGGTCACCAGCACGATGACGGTTGCACGCCAGCGTCCCAGGAACACAAACACCACGATACCCACAAACAGCAACGCAAACAGCACAGTCTCGACCAGCGAGGCGATGGTACTGCGGATGTTGTCGCTCGTATCGACGATGTAGCCCAACTTGATGTCGCTGGGCAGGTTCTTCTGGATCTTGGGCAGCTCTTGGGCAATCTTCTCTGAAATTTGAACCGAATTGGCACCTGACTGCTTCTGTACGATGATCATCGCACCCTTCTGGCCGTTGTTGTAACTCTCCTGGGCACGCTCCTCGAGCGAGTCGTCGATGCGGGCCACGTCACTCAGGTGGACAACGCCACCGCTGGGCGACATACCCACGACCATGGCACCCATCTGTTGCGGGTCGCTGAACTCGCCCTGCACACGCAGGGGGTAGGTCTCGTTACCGATGTCGAACGTACCGCCGGGGATGTTGCGGTTCTCAGCACCGATGAGGGCGGCGATGGTCTCGACGCTCAGGTTGTAGGCCTCCATGCGCAGGGGGTCAAGATAGACGTGGACCTCACGCTTGGGAGCACCGGCAATGGATACCGAACCCACACCATCCACACGGGCGAGCGGGTTAGCAACGTTCTCGTCAAGAATCTTATACAAGCCAGGCATACTTTGTGTGGCCTGGACCGACAGCAGCACGATGGGAATCATGTCGCTGCTGAACTTGAAGATGATGGGCGTGTTGGCATCGTCGGGCAGCATGCTCGACACCATGTCGAGTTTGTCACGCACATCATTGGTCAAGGCTTCGATGTCGTAACCGTATTCAAACTCCAGCGTGACAATCGAGATGTTCTCACGGCTGTTGGAGGTGATGTGCTTGAGGTGCTCTACCGAGTTGAGGGCATTCTCGAGCGGGCGGGTCACGTTCTGCTCGATATCCGACGCGCTGGTTCCCGCATAGCTGGTCATCACCATGATGGTGTTGGTCTCCACATCGGGGAACAGGTCGATGGGCAGGCTTCTCAACGAGAACAGACCCAGCACAATCAGTGCCACGAACACGAGAATCGTGGTTACCGGTCGTTTTACTGAACTGGAATATAAACTCATAACTGAATCTAATGTTTAAGTTTGCTAGTCGTCTAAACTTGATGGTTGGTTTACTGTAAAAATCTCTAAACTCTAAACCCTAAACTCTAAACTTCAAGTTTTGCGACATGCAAAACTTGATTTACTTCTTGAGTTGTACTTTGGCTCCGTCCTGCAGGCGCGATGCACCGGCGACAACCACTTGGCTGCCGGCAACAAGGCCGCCCTTGATCTCGTAGCGGTCCTCCAGACGCTGGCCCAGCTCGACCTCGCGCAACTCGACTTCACCACCCTGGTAAACCCAAACATAGCGCACGCCCGAGCCCACCTGCTTCTGCACGGCGCGGTCAGGAACAACAACGCTGTGGGTGGTACCGTAGTTGAAGTTCACACGGGCAAACATGCCGGTGCGCACCTTGTCCTGGCGGTTGGTGATAGCCACCTCGACCTGGAAGGTGCGGCTCGTGGCATCAACCGTGGGGTGAATGAGGTAAACTTGGCCCTGGAAAGTCTCGTCGCCATAGGTGTCGAACTTCACCGTCACGGGCATGCCTCGTTTCACCTTGGGATACTCGCTCTCGTTCACGTTGACAATGACCTTGAGGGGCTGCTGCTGCTCGATGGTGAGGATGGGCAGGCCTGCGGGCAGGTCACCGGCGTCATAGTTCTTGGCAGTCACCACGCCGCTCACGGGCGAGGTGAGCACGGTGTTCTCCTGCATGGTGCGGATGGCACGGGCGTTAGCGTCATACTGTGCCTGGAGCTGATCCACTTGCTGCTGGGTGCCGCCACCGATTTTCACCAGTTCGCGGGCACGGTCCAGTTCGCGTTTCAGGTTGGCCAGGGCAATCTGCTGCTGGGCAATGTTCACGTCGTCGAGGATGACCAGGCGCTGGCCACGGGCCACGCGCGAGCCCACGTCCACAAGGATGCGCTTGATGCGGGAGCCGCTGTTGGACGAGATGTTGTTGGTCTTGAACGCCTCGACGGTACCAGTGTACTCGCTGATTTGCTTGACCGCTTCCTCGCCGATGGTTGCGACCTCGACGATGGGCAGTTCTTCCTTCACTTCAACGGCTTTCTTGTCGTCTTTACTGGAACAGGATGCCAGTGCCAGCACGAGCATCGCAATCGGTAAAAATCTCTTCATCTTCATTTCGTTATGGTAGTTTATTGTTATGATCTAAATGGGTTCACGATTAATTTCTCACATAGTGGGTGTTGCCCAGCACATACTCCAGGTCGCTCTCAGCAACCAGGTAGTTGTAGATGGCTTGGTAATAGGCCAGGCGGGCTGCCATCAGGGCATCCTCGGTGTCACGCAGCTGGATGAATGATGCGGCGCCGATCTTGAAACTCTTCTGCATGATGTCGTTGGCTTTCTCGGCCATCGTCACGCCATTCTCGTTGCTCTCGATTTGCTTGAGGTTCTTGGCGATGGCATCGTTCTGGGTGGCCACCTGCATGTGCAGACTGCGTTCCAGGTTCTCGCGTTGCCATTTCATCTCCTCAACAGCTATCTCGGCCTGTTTTTGCTTGTAGTAACGCTGGCCTCCCTGGAAAATGGGGAAGGCAATCGACAGTCCCACGTTAGAGGCACGGCTCCAGCGAAAACCGCTCAACGGGCTGCCGTTGCTCATCGAGTGCCACATCACGCTGGCGCTACCGCTCAGGGTGGGGTACCAGGCCATCTTCTGCACATCAAGCACCTTCTTCAGGTAGTCGGTCTGCAGGTCCAGCGACTTGAGGCTGGTGTTGTTGGCCAGGGTGGTATCGCTGCCCAGGGTGTTGCTCATCACGCGCTCATACATCTCGCCCCTGAAGTCGCTCAGCTGCTGGCTGGGGGCAATCTGTGTGCGCACATCCATGCCCATGAGCACCTTTAATTGCAGCAACAGGGCATTGATTGAATTCTCGGCCTCGATGATCGACGGTTCAAGATTGCTCACTGCCACGTTGGCGCGCAGCACGTCATACTCTGATGCTGCGCCCAGGTCAAATTTCTTCTGGAAGATGTCGGCATTCAACTGTGCTGTGGCGTGGTTCTCCTCGATCACGCGCTTGCTGTCCTGAGCCAGGAGCAGGGCGTAATAGGTCTTTTCCACCTGGTTGACCAGCGACAGCTTGTTGGCCCGGGCTGCCTCCACATTCTGGAGAATCTGGTTCTCGTTCAGCTTGATGGATTTCCACAACTGGGGCACGACCAGGGGAATGGTGGCCTGGAAACCGCCGGCATGGGTGTTGTCGCTACCCATCTTGATGGCCATGGTGCCAGAGGGCGTGTCCATGTACATCGTCTGCAACGACAGGTTGCGCTGGTACTGGCCCACCAGGTTGATGGAGGGGAACAGCTGCCCCAGCACCTCCTTGCGGCTGTAGTCCACACGGGTAATCTCCATCTCCTGAACCTTGATGGAGGGATTCTCGTTCAATGCAATGGTGATGCACTCGTCGAGCGAGAGCGCCAGTTGGGCATGGCTGCTCAACACACCGCCAATGAACGCTAAAAGAATAATGTGAAAGAATCTCTTGTTAAACATTTGTATCTGGTTTTTATTGATTTTTCGGCTGTTGTTGTTCGAGATATTCAATCATCTCGATACCCTTGATGGTGGCTACACCGCGCAGGAAGCTCACAAACACGTGGTCAAACAGGTCTTCCTCCTTGAAGCCGTATTTGGCAGCATTATCATTCTCGTGCAGCACTCGCATCGACTGCGAGAACAGGAAAGCGGCAATCTCGGGATTGATGCGCTTGATGACAAGTCCCTCGTTCTGGGCCTGGCGCAGTACCGATGCGATGCCGGTGATCACGTTCTTCTCGTTCTCGACGTGTTTCTCAAAGATGTCGGGGTACAAGCGCTTGATGTCGTTGTAGAGTGAAATCGACGTTGACTTGTAAATCTTGCGGGCGCGCTGATAAACCCTGAACATTGCCTCAAAGCAGTTCGACGAGGTGTTGAAAATCTCTTTCAACTGGGCATCTTTGACCTCATGCTCATGATGAATGCATTCCCCGATAAGCGTTCGCTTGTCAGGGAATGTCTCATATAGGGTGCGCTTCGAGATACCGCAGGCACGAGCCACGTCGTCCATCGTCATCGATGTGGGGCCCACGCTCATCAGTATCTGGCTGCTCTCTGCAACAATGCGTTCTCTAATATCCATTCTCTATTGATGGTTTGTAATACTCGTTGGATTTCTGGGGTGCAAAGGTAGAGAAAACTTTTAAAACTCCAAAAGTTTTCTTGGTTTTTGCTCTTGTGGGGCTTCATTTTATTGCATTTTAACAAAACTGAGGGCGGTGCCAGTGTCGGCATCGCCCTCACGATTAGTTCTCAGTGTTCAGTTTCGGGTTGTTGGCAGATGTGCTTTCAACGGGAAACCTGATACTGTTTAGAAGCGCACCTTGGTGCTCTTGGTTGCACCGCTGCGGTAGCGGGTTACCACGATATTAACACCGTCCCAAGGCTGCTTGCTCTGCATACCCGACATGTTCACGTAGGTTACCGATTCAATCTCGTCGCCGTCGGCAGCGATGCTGTTGATGGCGGTGTTGGGATTGACATTCAGGCTAACGAGAGTTACCTCCTGAGTGTTGCTGGTTGCGGTTGTGCCGTCAACATAGTTGGCAACAAGGTAGTAGCTGTAGGTTCCACCCTCAACCAGGTTGCTCAGGGTGATGCCCGTTGAACCGGCATCGATGTCGGTGATCACAAAGTCGGTGTTGTCACCGGTTGCGGTGGCATTCAACGTGGCGTTGCCGGCATAGACGCTGATCAGGGTCATGTCGGGCGAGTAGCTGCTGTCGGTCGAGTAGATGGTGATCACATCGCCTGCGCTGGCGGTAATGGTCCAGCTGTAGGTCTCACCCTTGGTGAAGCTGTGGCCAACGGCCGAGGTGTTGGTGGACTTCACGGTGATGTTACCGCTGCCATAGCTGCTGTTGGCGGTAGTGATCTGGACAGTGAAGGTGGCATTGCTGTAGCCCGAGGGTACAGTGAATGTGATGGTGCCATAGGTCGTGGTCGAGTTCCACCACCAGCCCGATGAGCTGTTCTTGGTGTAAACGGCACCGTTACCACCCTTGACATTGCTGCCGCCCCACGGCGAGGTCAGCGTCACGGTTGCATAGCTGCCAGTGTATTTGCTGCCGTCGATCGAGCCCAGCAAGGTGGCTGCAGGCTCCTCGCCGCCACCGGGTTGTGCGGTGAGCGTGCCATAGAGCGTGTAGCTCGATACTGCCGAGGCATCCACATCGTGGGTCCAGTTGGCGGTGAAGCCGGTGCTGGTGATGTTGGTGGCTGCATTCATCACAGGCGTAGCCTTGTAGATAGTGGCATTACCGGTCAGGGCAACGGTCTTGCTTGCAGCGCCCGAGCTAGCCACAGTCACGGTAGCCGTCTGTGAGCCATAGGCGGTGGGCTTGTAGGTCACGGTCACGTTCACACCGTTGGCTGCATTGGCGGCAGTGATGGTGGTCGGCGTGATGCTGAAGACGCTGGCACCGCTCAGGGTCAGGGTTACATTACCGGTCAGGTCGGCACCCGTTACCTTGAAGGTAGCCGTCTTGGTCTCGCCCACGTTAGCGGTCATGCTCAGAGTGGCGGGAGTTACCGTCAGGGTCGGGGTAGCAGCGGGCTCCTCTTCCTTGAGGGTGACGGTCTGCTCGTTACTCCAGGCGCTCTCGCTGCCGTCGGTGTAGATGGCCTTCACCTTATAAGTATAGGTGGTGGCTGCGGTCAGGCCCTCAACCGTGTAGTACTTGTTGGTGATACCAGTGATGGTGCGGTTGGTAGCGTCACCGCTCTCGGTGGCGTTGAGCGTGCCACTGCCGGCATATACCTGGATGAGGGACATGTCAGGCGAGTAACTGCTGTCGGTCGTGGTCAGGGTGATCAGGTCTCCAGCACTGCCGGTAACGGTCCAGGTATAGGTTTCACCCTTAGAGAAGGTGTGGCCCACAGCGCTGGTCTTGGTCGATGCAACGGTCACGTTGCCAGTGCCATAGGTACCGCTCACGGTCTTGATCTGGACTGTGAAGGTGGCATTGCTGTAGCCCGAGGGGATGGTGAAGGTGATCTTGCCGCTCTTGGTGAAGTAAACGGCGCTGTTGCCTCCCTTGACGTTGCTGCCGCCCCAAGGCGAGCTCAGCGTGATGGTCTTGTAGCTGCCGGTGTAGTTGCTAC
>Ga0247610_10008836_pt1 | contig 10197 bp, 11 predicted proteins | sample 174DNAGHGhighgp2_FD_193483 | JGI IMG/M metagenome (GOLD analysis project Ga0247610, IMG submission 193483) | Sheep rumen microbial communities from Palmerston North, Manawatu-Wanganui, New Zealand - 1742 DNA GHGhigh gp2 | ecosystem: Host-associated > Mammals > Digestive system > Stomach > Rumen... | reverse complement strand
CCCACGGCCACAATCTCTAGCAAAACTACAAAATCGTGACCGTATGTCCTAAACTTATACGATGTTTAACATCGGATATTTAGAACATTATCCATAATCTGGTGCAAAGGTAAGAGGCTACACCCTTCTACGGCATCAATCTGTTGGATTGGTAGACTATCACATTACATGCCATTTTATTTACGAAGGGTATAAATGTAAGGGAAGGCAAGGAAGACAAGTCTTACCCTCTCAAATCTTCATAACATTTTATCCTCAAAAACTTTAGAAATCTAACATCGTTTGAATGGCATCTTTCTTTGGTGGGGCAAACACTCCGATAATCAAATAGGGATCTGGAGCATTTTTCATGTGCCATTCAAATGATGTCCCTAAAAATAGGTATATGTTTTCTTTAGCCATATCCAGATACTTCTCCCTAACCTTTTGGCAAGCGATCTCTTCATTCTGGTACTTCTGAAAGATATTACGATACAGCATACCTATTTCCCAGTCCTCTATCATTAATGTACGTTGCTTACCATCCTCTGTTGTGAAAACATAACTAAACTTGTATGGAACCTTCTCTGCGAAACGAAATGTCTCGCTCATTTCATATTCGTCTTCAAACAAATACATCTGAAGAAGTTCTGCTTTATATTTACTTTCTTGTTTCTTTAGTTTCTCTTGAAATTTAGTCATGTCTTCCTTTTCACAAATAACATCTACAATTTGTAAAGGCTTGAGAACCGCTAAAGAAGTGTCGTTTTGCTTAGTTTCCTCAAGAAGTTCCGTCATATTACGATAAACTTTCTTGTTCTTAAGTACCCACCTAAGCCGTAAATCCCAATTTGCTCGCTTATCAATAGGCTGCAATAACTTTAGGGAATCAATATTCTTGATATGATAACTCTCACGTCTTCTGTCATGAGCCAGATTCTGTTCCAAGTCCACTTCTATCCATTGCCATTTATGATAACGTTTACTATCATCACTTCCAAGTAACACGCGATAAGGAATGGGAAAAATCCGAATCCAACTGCCATCCTCTCTAAAGCCCGCAGTACAAACCGTTTCAAAATGCTTATCCGACAAAGCGGGATAAGTCATCACTGTTACCAAAACCTTTTCTATCATAACAAGATTTCGTTAAACTTGTAATCAATATTTGGAAGGCGCATCAATGCTTGTGCTACTCTTGTACGATGGCATTGCTTTGGGTCTTTCTCAAAACAAGTCAGACAGACACGGCCATGTTGAGAAATGATTTCGCGTACTCCTAATAAATACTTCCAATTATTGCGAAGCGTTGTTTGCTCATATCGTTCAAATAGAACATCATAATCATGCTGTGTATTCAAAGTTTGTCGTTGTTCCGATTCAATGCCAAGTTCCGGGATATGGATATACTTAATACCCACCCCCTCACATGCCTTTTGCAAAATAGCCTTCGAGAAGCCATACTTCATACTAAATGCATTCTTTCGGACATCACACAATACATGCACATCATTAGATATAAGCTGACGAAGATAAGATTCCAAGGTGAAGCCCTCATAGCCTATCGTAAAGAGCATCGGTTCTATTCTAACATATCTGTCCTTTTGATCTTTCACTTTTGCTAACTCTTCCTCGTTAAGCAACTTTTCCTTTATCACACTATTGATAGCTGTATAAGGCCATTTGCGATATGTATAGGCTACCAGTTCGTCTTGGCTCATCTGCCCAAAATCATTATAAAGTTTATTGATGATTTCAGCGTCAAACATATCTAAAATACCCATCGTGTTCAAAGTATAGTTCAACCGATACCCCCGTTCTATTCCTTCGTTTTGATCTGTCGTTATATAACCGTTTTTTGACAAAGAAACAAGGTCTTGATTGGCTTGAAATGAGAAACATCCATATTTATAAGGAACAAAATCGTAAAGTCTTTCACCCCCAATCCTTGTATAGATAAAAAGGTATTTCTGCATACAAATTGCAGAAACATAGCCTCCCATCTTCTCAAGGATTGCCAAGACGATTTTCTTACGATCAGTCATTACCATACCAGATATTTCCCTTTTTGCTTGCAAAATTAAGCATTTTCTAGCAAAGGGCAAAGAATATATAGACAAAAACACCTTATTTAATACAAATTGTTTGGTTATGTGGCAAAGTTTGAGTATTTTTGCAGCATGTTTATTAAAAAATTTATGCCAATGGACAAATAAAAGACAATAGGACATAAGACTGAACGTCCACTTTTGATTCTTGTGTTCCGATAATTGGGGAATTAGAAGAATACTGCAAGAACTGAAGTAGATAGTTCACGCCGCTCGGCGTGGGCATTTACTCGTTTAAGCAGTATAGGTTATCCCCAATACCTCGGAATACGTAAGCGAAGTAGATTGCTCACGTTTTTTAATGTTAATAACAGAGCCGTATATCAACGATCAGTATTAAAAACAATTATAACAAAATTCATAATTATGAAAAAGATTCTTTCTATTTTAATTTGCTGCATGATGGTCTTGCCAATGGCTTCCCAGCAGAAAAAGAAGGCAACAACTCAAGTAAGAAGAACTACAGTATCTCAACCCACCAAAACTACATTCGAATTTAAAATTCAATGGGATGCATCCTTCAAAAAAGAAGGAGAAAACAATTTCTATGTGGTTAATTTCGGAAGGAAAAGTGCACACCAACTATATATGGATGTGCTTTCTCACATTGCATCAATTTACAAAAACCCTGATTATGTAACAAGCAAGGTAGAAGATCGGTCTATCGTCATAAATGGATACGCTGGAGATATTGCATTTTTCAAGGACCACTGGGGGGATTACTATTCTGCAGGATTTAAATATAGAGTGGAATTCCAATTTAAGGAGGGTAAGATTCGTATTAACGCACCTACGGCACTTGATTTGTATGCTGAAGGTTCAAGCAAAACAAAGAAATACAGTGATTATGATCCTACTACAAATGTTTTCTTCAATTTATTTAGCACAGAGGCAAATACGGTAAAAAATGAGATTGATAAGTATGTTAACACTTTGATTTCAACAGTTATTTATGGCTCTAAAGACGAAGATTGGTAAATGTATTTATATCGTTGAAAATTAGAAGCTAAAAATATGAAGAAACTATATTTGGCAATTATATTCTGCTTTATGGCCATTCTTTGCTATGGCCAAACCAAGCATCTAACCGTTTTGGGAATCCCCATAACAGGTAGTATCGCTACGTTCCAACAAAAGCTATTTTCTAAGAATTATCGTTTGGATACGAAAGAGAATAAACAACTCCCAGTTGGCGAGAGAGCTTTTAAAGGAAGATTCTCTGGGCATGAATGCACTTTGAAAGCCTATTATTTCCCTGATGACAAAATTGTTTATAAAGTCAGAGTGTCAATAGATTTCGTTTACGAATCGAGTGCAGGCAATGCATATAAAGAGATTAAGAGGAACCTTCTAAGAAAGTATAAATACGCTGATACAAAGACTGGAAGAAGCAGTAATGGTCATGAATCATTATCTGCGTTGATAATTGATGATGAGGACGACATCCTCGGAAATATCGTTCTATTTGTATTTGACAACGATGACCCTTACGAGAGTGAACTTGTTGTTGGCTATGAAGATATGGACGGATTGATAAAGGCTGAGAAGAAACATACCGACGACCTCTGATGCGTTTGTACTTCTGTTTTATTCAATATTGATTAAGAATCGTAGTTATGAAGAATCTATTTTTACCAGTTCTTGTGTTACTCCTTTTTACATCATGTGACAAGAGGATAGGCCAATGCGAAAAAACTGCAGACAGTTTCTTTGCTGCAATTATGGAAGGCGATGAAGAGGCTATGCTAAAGGCGTATCCTTTAGCATACCATTTACACTATTTCCCACATACGGACTCACATAAGATTAACTCAGTTAAAAAGATTTCAGATAATCGTTACGAAGTTAATCTTGCAAATACATATACAAAAGGAGACAATCCTATCACTAAAGAAGTCTCTCTTTATCTGGAGTCCATCAATGATGATTCGATGAAGATTGTCGATTCAAAAGGCCTTTACCCCAAAGACAATGAAAAACTCTATAAATATGCATATAGGCACGATATGATTCCTAATGGCACAGAAACCGACCAACAATTAGGTGCTGTTACAGATTCCGTAAGAAGCAAATTGACAAGTGTAATCATGAAAATGCAATTCTACACTAATGATTACTTTGAGATAAGCCATATTAAATGGCAAAAATTAGTAGATTCGGCAACAGGATCATTCCTTATTACCAATAAATCCTCATATACTCTTGATTCTCCCAAATACAAATTGACTTACTACAATAGCAGAGACAATATTGTGGCTGTAGATGACGGACGCATCACTTATTCAAAGTTCAGACCAGGTGACCAAGTTAAGGTAGATATTTTTACACTCCACGTAGGGTCTGCCAACTCTTTGAAAATAGATTTAGACATTGATTTAGAAGAAACGTTAGATAATATTCTTGAAAACAATTGATAGCTTATGAAAAATGTTGATTTTGTAGCCATAGACATCGAGAAACTTGACGATAGTCCATTTTCTGTTTGCGAAATAGGCATGGTAAAGGTTATAGAGGGCAAGTGTACAGAATATCATACATATATTAACCCTAAAGCTGGTTTGTCTCGAAACTTGTTTGGGGAAACAAAGCTAAAGCACATTACAGATTCTGTCCTAAAGAGTTCTCCAACTTTTAAGGATGTCTATTCTGATATGAAAGAATTTATAGGAGGCTTGCTTCTTGTTTGTCATAATAAAGGGGCTGACCTTAACTATATATATTATAATGAACAAGCTGATGGGCTAAAAGGCTTGTACAACAAGTTCATAGACACATATGACATTACGTCCAAGGGGTTGGAAATGTCATATAAGACTGTTTTGGGCAAATCACTCCCAAACCATCATCACGCATTAGAAGATGCTCGCCATACTGCGGAACTCTTTATTCATATTCAAGCAGGAACAGACGTAAGTCAACACATCAAGTCAGATTATATTCCTTCAAAAGAGAAATCTCATTCTGGAAGCACAAAATACCAAACTGTGCCTATAGAGGGCTTGGATTTAGAGGATGACCTCTTGGCCGATTATTCTTTTTATGGGAAAACATGTGTTATCTCTGGAGAATCAGCATATCGTGATACTATAAAGAAGAGGCTTGAGGATATAGGTGCCAAAGTCACAGGCAGCATTAGTGGTAAGACTAATGCCCTAATTGTTGGGGAAGGAGTTGGTCCAAGTAAGAAAGAAAAAGCTAACAAACAAAAGGCCAACAACCCCGAACACTTCCATATCTTTTCACAACACGCTGTTGCTGATATGCTTGGAATTAGCTAACCACATTTTCTATACAGAAAATCGACTATAAGGACAAGTCCATCTTTCTCTAATTTATTTGAGCGAACGGTGTTTATGGGCCAAACAACGGAACCAGATCATCTTAATTCAAATAAATCTATTGGAAATATCAATATGCGCTGACAAATTGGAAAAGAATCGACAAGAAATTGATTTGCTTGAAAAGGAAGCGGGCAAGAGTCTTGATTGTGACGATTATCCTATTGAAATATAAAAGGAGATTGAAAAGAGTTGGGAGTCCATCTTTGACTTAGACAGACGCGACAAGGAATTAGGTCGCACACATAAGTGCAACCGCAGTATTCAGGCAACATTCTGGATGCAGAAACCAGAGCATATTATCTCTGTAGAATTTCTTGAAAGAGAAGGCGAGGTCGTAAAGATAACAAATAGAGAATAGGGTTAGAAGAAAAAGATGTGAATAGATTTTGTTCTTTCAAAAAGAATAGTTACCTTTGCACCCGATGATGAGCCATAAAATGGCTGGTGGCTCAGCGTCGGGTGTTCTTTGAATGCAATCCATAGCAGAATGTGGAATTGAGTATGGTTGCCAATTCGTAACCCTGATTTTCCTCAATCCCCCAGACTGCCTTTATATAAAGAAAGAATGCAAATTCTTCCAAAGTTACGAAAATTCGAGGGAAAAGTTGTACCTCTGCACCCGATTTTATAATAGTTTATGATATACAGGGCAAGAGAATGCCATAAACATGGTATGCAACATACCATAAAAAGGCGATTGCCGGAACATGGATTTTGTCGTACCTTTGCAGCCAACTCTTGGAGCGCGGGCGTCCTCGCCCGCAAAGATGGCGGGCGAGGACGCCCGCGTTCCCAGACATATCACCACATTTCCCGCATACCTACTGGAACTTCTGCCAGCGGCTGAAGCAGAACGGAGTGACGGTGCTGTGCATTGCCGATGCGCCGTATGAGGGTCTGCCGACCATCCCTATTGGGACGTCTACCGTCATCGCCGCATCATTATGTGCGTAGGACAGGGCTCGTGGGAGGATGAACTGCTCGACAGTACCCGACAGATGGATGCACTGCTCAAGGAGAAAGACGTTCCTGCCTGGATCGACTACTGGGGTTTCGACTCCGCTCACGACTGGGCCTGGTGGCGCAAGCAGATCGTCTATTTCATCGATAAGCTGCTGGCACCAGACAGGGATTACGTCAATCCTCCTTCTATTCTGCCTTTCCGCCAAACTCGTTATACGATATGTTCTCTGGCTTCCATTTGTCCTTCGGTGTGGGACTTTCAGCCGGATGGCCAATGACAATGGTGCAAAGGGGGATGATTGTCTCGGGCAGCTTCAATGCCTTGGAGATAGAGGCAACACGCTCCTCCATGGGGTAGCCACCCGTCCAAACAGCTCCGAGACCAAGGGCATTAGCTGCCAGCAGGATGTTTTCAGTAGCAGCCGAGCAGTCCTGAATCCAGAATTCCTGGCCTTTGCCCTGCATCGTCTTTTCCATGTTGCCGCAGACCACGATGGCCAATGCACACTGTTCCAGCATACAGCCACGTCCTCCCGACAGTTCCTTCAGCTTGGCCTTGTCAGTGACGACTACGAAATGCCAGGGCTGTCTGTTGACGGCTGTGGGCGCAGCCATACCGGCACGCAGCATCGTCTCGATGTCAGCCTTTGAGACAGGCTCATCGGTGTATTGTCGGATGCTGGTTCGCGTCATGATGCTGCTTAGTATGGGATTCAACTCTCTGGTGATGTCGGCTTCAATATTGCTTATCTTATCCGTCGGCTCATAGCGTTTCACCACTCGACCATCGCGAGAGACAAGGAACTTGGTGAAGTTCCACTTGATGTCGCTCTTCTTGTCGTAGTCGGCATCCTGTTTGCGGAGCATGCCGTCCATCATCTTTCCCCGTTGGTCGTTGACATCAAAGCCACTGAAGCCCTTTTGTGCCTTCAGCCAAGTGTAAAGCGGATGCTCATTCACACCATTCACCTCGATCTTGTCAAACTGCGGGAATTGGATGTCGAAGTTGGCCGAACAGAACTGGTGAATCTCCTGAATCGTTCCGGGAGCCTGCTCTCCGAACTGGTTACAGGGGAAATCCAGAATCTCCAGTCCCTCGCTGCGGTACTTCTCATACAGTACCTCCAGTTCCTTGTACTGAGGCGTGAATCCACAGCGGGTGGCGGTATTCACGATGAGCAGCAGCTTGCCCTTGTAGTCAGAGAGCGACACATCCTGGCCCACATCATCTTTCACCTTGAAATCATAAATACTCTGTGCCGAAAGCGTCAGCACACAAACCATTGCCATGAGGCTTAAAATCATTCTTTTCATATTCGTCCATTGTTTAGTTTCTATTTTCGGTGCAAATATACAACTTTATTTTGAAATCGGCAATTATTTGGAGATAATACCTACTTATGATTAATTGGTTTGGGATGCTGTTAGGGCGTTACGGCAAATAAAAAGCCTAACTTTTGAGTATTGCACAGTTTGTAGAAACACCGTACCTTTGCAGCGTGATTTTTTAGCCATTATAAATAAGATAGAAATGAATAATTCAAGTTTTCCACCCTTCTTTTCCTACCACAGATTTAACAGATTTACTGCGAGCACTCGTGGGTCTTCGACCGCTCGGCATCCCGAAGGGTGACGCTTGCCACTGGAAGGACGCAAGAAATCTCACGGATTCTAGCTGCGCATGGGCTTTCAATTACACTGGTTTTTCTAAGATTACAGCGGCTAAAGCCGCGATTGCTTTTCACAAATTAGCAGGGAAGAGTCTGTGAAATCCTTTCAAAATTGCCGCAAAGCGGCTGTAATACGTTATTAATCTGACATCTGTGTAATCTGTGGTCGTTAAAAAGGGTGGGAAAGTTCAGTAATTTATATGGTTGCTTCTCGGAGTAAATCCAGATTATTGCTTGATAAAATGAGGATAATCGGGGTCTTGCTCTGGCAAGCATCCCATAGGGCCGAGCGCACCAAGTTTCGGGGCGTATGCAAAGCCCTCATAGCTGAAAGCATTGAGATCCTCGGGGTTGGTGATACGGTTCTCGATGATGAATCGCGTCATGGCTCCCCGGCAGGTCTTTGCCCAAACTGCCTGGATCTTCAGATCGCTCCCCTTACGGATATAGAACAATGGCTGAATAATACGGACTTCCTTACGGACACGCTGCCAGTCGAAAAGGTGCTGGTATTCCTCAGTGGCAAGATGTATCAGAATACCGTCATCGGCTTTCACGGCATCAATCAGGACATCTGTCAGGCGGCTCTTCCAGAAGCCGAACATATTCTGTCCCGCTCCGCTTGGCAATTCCACATGACCCTCCATCCGATAAGGCAGAATACCATCCAAAGGACGAAGCAGACCGTAGAGAAAAGAGGTAATCCATAACTTCCCTTGGGCATAATTGAGGTCATCCACATTCAGCGTCTCAGCTCTGAGGTGCTTGTAAGCCTGACCATGATAGGCAAAGATGGCTGGAAGCTTTGGCTTTTCATCGAAAAATTGCATGAACCTGAGCCTGTTATGTACAGCAATCTGCTGACTACAGCCCAGCATTTCGGCTATCGTCTCTGCGGAATACTGGGCCATGTCCCTGGCAAAAGCATCTGCCTCATTCTGGAAACGAGGTGTTGACAGGCTTATGTCAGGAACAGATTTTAGCTTGTCGTGCATGATTTTTGCGGAAGCGAGTATTATCTGCATTACCTTATTATTTTATTGGATGCCATTTATTGTCCATGTCATTTTTATGTGAGGGATGCCGTCAAGCATGAAGGTCTCGGAGGATTGCTTGAATCCTACGCTTTCATAGAAGCCTTTGGCATATTCCTGTGCCTCAATATCTATCTGCCTTGCACCGAAGTGCTCTTTTGCTGCATCAATGGCATAGAGCATTATCTGCTTGCCATAGCCTTTGCCTCGTACCGTGGTGATAACTCTGCCGATGGAAATTTCCTTCATGTGGGTACCTGCAGGACATACACGAGCCAAAGCAACCACCTTGTTTGCAACGGTGAGCCACAGATGAATGGACTTCTGGTCATCACCGTCCATGTCCTGATAGACGCAGTTCTGCTCAACGACGAACACCTCGCTGCGAACCCTCAGAAGTTCGTACAGTTCACCCACCGTTAACTCATGGAATGATTTCTTGTGCAATACTAGTTCTTGCCCGATGCTCATTTCTTTTCTTTGACTTTTTGTCGAAACTGCTTTCGCTCGGCAAAGCTTAAACAAGTTTAGCTTTGCTCTCGCTTACTCGCAGCTTTTGCCTTTCTTGCAAACTCGAAGAGTGATTCTGGCAAATGACAGTAGCCCGTTGGATTCTTGTCAAGATAGTCCTGATGATACTCCTCTGCTGAATAGAAATTCTGCAACGGAAGCTTTTCTACTGCCAAAGGCTGCTGATAGTTCTTCTGCTCCTCAGCAAGCACCTTTTCGATGATAGGCAAATCCTCGTCACTGGTATAGTAGATGCCCGTGCGGTAGCGGGTTCCTTCGTCATGCCCCTGCTTGTTGAGACTTGTGGGGTCGATGGCCTTGAAGAACATCTGCAAGAGGAATTCGAGGCTCACTATATCGGGATTGTACTTCACGTGTACCGTTTCAGCATAGCCCGTCGTGTCTGTATAAACCTCCTTGTACGATGGGTCGGCAGTATGACCGTTGGCAAATCCCACTTCCGTCTCCACCACACCCTCAATCTGCTTGAAGTAATGCTCCGTTCCCCAAAAGCAGCCTCCAGCAAGAAAGATGTCTTTACCGCTCTTGATTTCAAGAATCCCGTCCACCTCATGTTCAACAAACGGACCTG
>Ga0247610_10008833_pt1 | contig 10203 bp, 2 predicted proteins | sample 174DNAGHGhighgp2_FD_193483 | JGI IMG/M metagenome (GOLD analysis project Ga0247610, IMG submission 193483) | Sheep rumen microbial communities from Palmerston North, Manawatu-Wanganui, New Zealand - 1742 DNA GHGhigh gp2 | ecosystem: Host-associated > Mammals > Digestive system > Stomach > Rumen ... | reverse complement strand
ATTTATGTATTTGGTACAAAGTTCACAGCTAACCAAGTATTAGCTTCTTCAACTCTTAAGAAGTATTTTGAAGTATTTACAGATAATAATGGTAAGATCAAGACTGATGAGAACAATGATCCAATCCTTAAGCTTGTTGATCATGTTACTGATGCTTATGGAGATTGGGTAGATACTCTTGATGCTCTTTATGCTGATGCTACTTCTCATGCTCTTGGACATTATGTTGGTTGTTTGATTCCTGAATTCAAAGATAAGAATGGTACTTATGCTTCTCTTGATGTTGCTTTCAACCAAGAACAAAATGAACATAATATGATGATGTCTTTGAATACTGATATGATTTATGAAGATGAAACCGGTGATATTGATCTTTCAGGTCGTCTTGCTATTTCAACTGGTAATGAAGGCCTTACAATTCAATCATTATTCAATGACCTTGCTTCTACAAGCTTACTTGGTAACTTGAATGCAAAAGTTATTACAAATCGTATCAAGTTTATTAATAATGTTGTCAAGTATAATGAAAAGACATCTAAATATGAAGCTATTATTCCAATTACCCAATCTGCACGTAGAGTAATGGGTACACTTTATGTAAGTGACTTTGACCCGGATCCAGCTAATGAACAAAGAGTTATTACACTTCGTCAAGTTGGTGCTGTTGATACAATTAAGATCAATTGCGAGAGTATTGAAGAGATGTGGCAAATTGGTGTTAAACTTGGATGTGCTTATGAAGTTAATGCTGATGCTAATAATTCTACTCCTATTGAAGTAAATGGTATTACAAAGTATTATAAAGCATATAATAATGGTTATGGTACAATGTATAAAGTAACAGAAACTACAGAAGGTGAGCTTTCTGATACAATATTCATTGATGATGATGGTAAGTTTGTACAACAAGGACCTCAAAGAGTTATTACTTCTATTGCTCGTATTGAACCTACACAAGCTAATTCTGTTTATACTGACCTTGATAAGAACATGAAGATTTCTATACTTGATGTTATTGTTTCTATGGAAAATGATGAAAAAGAATCTGTTTATGGATCTTCTGTAACATTTATTCCTGTTTCAGATGATTGGAATACAGAATATTCAAAGAATGGTGCTAGTGCAGCTGTTTCTACTACTATTTATGAGAATACACTTTATTCATTACTTCAAGTTGGTGATTGCTTGTTAGCCGCTGATGGAACAAGTGATGAAGGTGAAGCTAAAGATGGTTTCTTTGATAATGTATATGTTCAAGATGTAAATGCAGAATATGACGAAGATGGTAATATTACAGAATATTATATTACATTCTCTGGTACACCTTATATCTATATTGATGGTGAAGGTAATTCATATTTTGTAAGAATTGATGAAGCTCTTAACCAAGAAATTGGTGAAATGGTACCACAATATCTTGAAGGTTACACATACTTGAATACAAAGCCATCTAGCTCTCATATGTATGACAAGTTACAATGGCAAAAGTTCATCTTATCAACATTGACAAAATATAAAGGTCTTCGTACTGGACTTCTTAATAAGTCTGATATTGATTATCGTTATATTGTTGATACATTTGAATCATTTGTAGAAAGTTCTAATAAAGCTATATTAAGCTATCTTGCTAAGCAAAAGGAATCAGCATTTGCAATCCTTAACTTCCCAGCTGCTAAGACATTTACAAAATGCCCTTATACTTCATTCACTAATGATGAAGATGTATTAGATGTTAAGTTTATTGCTGCTGGTTATAATAAGAAGAAGGCTACAGCTATTAAATATAGTTTACCAGAAGATAGCGAAGGTGCTTCATTCTGTGCATTCTATACACCTCTTAAGTTCTCTGATGGATATGTTGATAGTATTATTCCTTCTGCAGGATTAGTTTCTAACTTATTCATGCAAAAGTATACTTCTCGCCAACCATATTATATCATTGCTGGTCCTAACTATGGTAGAATTAGTGCTAATGGATTAGTTGGTCCTGATTACAATTATTCTAAAGAAGAGCTTTATGTAATGGAACCATTTGGTGTTAACTGTATGGTTTATCGCCCAGGATTTGGTACATTCATTAACTCTAACCAAACTGCTAAGCAAACTCCTGTTTCAGCACTTTCTAAGGTTAATATCCGTGAGTTAGTTATCTACTTACAAGATGAGATCGAGAAAGTTCTTCAAGCATATCAATGGGAGTTCAACAATGTTACTACACGTAATGCAATCCTTGATAAAGCAAATTCTATTTGTGGACGTGTTGCTGCTAATGGTGGTATTGAAGCTTACAAGAATGTAATGGATGAGTCTAACAACACTGATGAAATCATTGAAAATGAAATGGCTATACTTTCAACAAGTATTGAACCTGGATTTGGATGTGGTAAGATGGTACAAGAATTGACTATCTATCGTCGTGGTGGACTTACCGCTAAAATTACAGACTAATATATAGATTTAGAAGGAGCCTAGCTCCTTCTAAGTTTAGAAATTAGTTTATTTTTAACTAAAGATACAAAAAATATTGATTATATATTAATATATGGCAAGTCAAGTTTCACATTTACCTCATATTACAAATGTACATGCTGGTAGAGAACGTTGGGACCCAATGCATCAATCAATTTTTGAAGTAGGATTTACAGTACCAGAAGCTCTTGGTGGAAAAGGATATACAGGTGAAGAGCTTGAAATTCTTTCTGAGCAAGTTGTTTCAATCTCTGGATTAGATGCACTTCAAAAGGTAGCTGCAGCTTCTTCACAAAAGTTCTTAGGTGTTGATGTTTCATTCTTACAACCAGTACTTGATTCTACAACAGCTGAATTTACTATTGTATTCAATCTTAACTTACGTAATGTTACAGATGCTTATGTTCTTCGTCTTTTCAAAGAATGGGGTCGTCTTAGTTATGATTTAAGAAATGGTAAGAGATCTTTGAAGAAAGACTATATTTGCGAAACAATGCATATCTCAGAAGCTAACCGTGATGGTACAGTTTGGAGAGAAGTTGTATTTAAGGATGTATTCCTTACAGCAGTTACAGGTCTTGATTCTCTTGATTATAGTAATTCAGATGCTCGTCAACTTTCTGTTACATTCCGTTCAGACTACTGGGATGATAACATTAGTAAGCTTGATGGTAACGAGTAATTTTGATAATAATGAGATATTTAAAGGTTTGGCTATTGTCAAACCTTTTTTTATTTTTATATATAGCAAACAAATAATTTTTAATATGGCAAGTCAAGTTTCACATTTACCAAGCATTAATAATGTAAAAGCCGGAGTAGAAAGATGGGATCCAATGCATAATTCATTATTCCAAATTCTTTTTACTGTGCCTTATGTCATGCAAGGTGAATATGATCAAGAAGAATTATTAATATTAAGTCAACAAGTAATTTCAGTAAATGGATTAGATCAAATACAAAAACCAGTTTCTATGTATAATATGAAATATTTAGGTGTTGATGTTGCTTTCTTTAATCCAATTTTAGAAAATACATCTATAGATTTCAATATTGTATTTAATCTTAATATACGTAACCAATCTGATGTTTATGTATTCAAGTTATTCAAGTCATGGTTAAGACTTATTCATAATATGTCAACTGGTGTTGTTCCATTATTAGCTCAATGTAGAGCTGATTCAATGATAATATGTCAAGCTAATAGAGATGGTACAATATGGCGACAAGTTGTAATGAAAAATATTGTTATAACAGGTATAACTGGTATGGACTCTTTAGATTATTCATCAGTTGATCCACAACCATTAACAGTAACATTTCATGGTGATTATTGGGATGAAACAATTGCTTAAATTATATAAACCTGTTTAGAATATATAAATCTAGACAGGTTTTTTTAGGATAATTAATTTTATTTTTAATTATAAAATCTTATAATAAATATATTAGTGTATAATATTAAAATATATGGCTGCTAAACTTTATACAGAAGATATTGACAAGACAATTAATTGGGGCGGTGATGAGAAAACCAATGGTCTTCCAGTGTCTGGTGAGAAAGTTCAAAAGTTCATTAAAGAGACATTAGACAAGAAATGGGGATATTTACATTATGATCGTGATGCAAACCAATACTTGGTTTTTGCTGATGAACAAGATTTTAATGATTATACTAAAGACCCAATTGCTAATGCTGGTTTAGTTCGTGCAACTTTTGATGCTCCAGCACCTGCTACCATCAATATTTCTAACACAAGTAAGCAAGTTAATACTATCTTGTTGTCAGAAATTAAAAATCAAAAGTTATCTTTCAATTATTTAGTAAGAGATAGTAGTAATGCAATTAAGCCTTCACGTATGTCTATTGTTATTTCAATTAATAATAGCATAAGTGGTATCAGAACTGTTCCAACACAAACACTTGACATGGTACTTGATGCTACTGATGAAGGTATTGCTTATGAATTCAATAATCTTGGAGATTATCTTTCTGAAGGTACAAATACTATTACAGTAACAATTACTTCATTGCAATATAATGTAAGTACAACAGTTACTTACCAATATAAGGTACTTAATTTGATACTTACTTCTACATTTGCAGATGCTAGTTCTGATTTCTATTACTATAATGGTATATCTTTAACAGACAATGAATATTTTGGAACAACTATTACTGCTTCAGGTACTGGTGCTAAATATTTACGTGTGTTCATTGATGGTACTAATATATATGGAGATAAAAATGCTTCACAATATATTGGTTCAAATTCTCCACAAAACTTTGACTTGAACTTACAATTTAAAGATATAAATGGTGAATATAAAGAATGGGCTACTGCTGGTAAGCATAGTTTACAATTCTATTTCTTTGTATTAAATGAAGCTAGTGAAGAAATCAAATCACAAACTCTTTACTATGATATAGTATTTACTCAAACAGGAATGAATCGTGGTTCTTATGTATTATTTACACGTACATTAGACCAAGGAGCTCTTGTTGGAGAAGATGATAGATTAGCTTTAACAACAGAACAATATGAAAGTATTTCTGTTGACTATGCAATCTTTGATACATCTGGTCGTGGTAATAGTGAAGATGGTTCTGCTGTCATAGTTGAATTATCATTAACTAATACTGATGATGAAGAAGAAATCATGACAACACAAGCTGCTGTTCCTTCAGCAAGTACTTCTAGATTCAACTATACATTTAATACTTATGGTCCAATGGAATTAGCCATCAAGAATACTGTAAATGGTGGTGAAACTGTTATAGTTGATGTAAATGTTGCTAAATCTTCAGTTGAAATTGAAGCTGCTTCAACTAACCTTGTACTTGAGCTTAAAGCTATTAACCGTTCTAACTCAGAGCCAGCTGCTCAACGTGATATTTGGGAATATGAGTATACACCAGTTGGTACTACTATTACACAACGTTATCAAGCACAATTTGATAATGTATTATGGAATAGTCAAAATGGTTGGATTGATGATTGCTTAGTTCTTAATAATGGTGCTACAGTAACTATTCCTGTTAATATATTTGGACAATGGAATAGTGGTCTTACATTTGAAATTGACTTTGAGACAACAAATGTACAAGATGATGATGCTAATATCATGAAATATGGTTCAGATGGTGGAGCACATATATTCATTAATGCTTGTAATGCAGAACTTCAATCTAATAACAAAGTAAATATACATACAAACTATAAAGAGAATTCTCGTCAAAAGATTCAATTTATATTCAATGGTAACTCATTCAATAGCAATGAAGATGCTATGAAAGTTGAAAGTCCATATTTGATGTATATTGTTGTTAATGGTATTCTTGACCGTGCCATACAATTTACTAATACAGATAGTTTAGGAACAAATTCTCCTGACTCATTTGTAATTGGTAATATGGATGGTAAAGCAACTATCAAGATACATACAATACGTATTTATCGAAGAGCTTTGACACTTGATGAATGTGTAAATAACTTTATTGCTGATTCAAGTGAAATTCGTAGAAATTACTTATTTAATGATGTATATACAGAAGGTAGTACAACAATTGATGTAAATAAGCTTTTGAATAGTGATATTCATATTCCTGTAATGACTATCTATGGTGATGTTACTAATTCTATTGTACAAGTATTCAATAAGAAGAGTAATGTACCTGTTGATATTCTTTATCAAGATCCAGAAAATCCTGAATTCAACTATTTTGCTCGTGATGCATGGATGTCTAACCAAGGTACTTCATCTATGAACTACCCACGTCGTAATTTCCGTCCTTATTTCAATAAGACATCTGATGACAAGACTCTTAGAGGTTTTGCTTCAAATGATCGTTATAATTATGAGACACGTGTATGGTATGGTCTTACAGATGAAACAGTAATTTCGCAAATTCAAGAAAATAAGTTAAGTGAAATTGGTATTTCAAGTTTAGATGACCCAATTACAATTAATGGTGTTACTTATACTTGTTTTACTAATAAGAAAACACTTAAGAAAAAGCCAGCTAATATCAAAGGTAAAAATGATTTAGCTATTTGGTTTGTTCACTCTGGAATTAAGCTTTATTCAGATAAATCTTGTGATAAATCTGTACAAATCAAAAATTTGAACAAGTATTTAGCAGAAAATCCAGATGGTGATATTTGGGTACAAGGTGCTTATGCTCGTCATAAATCAAAAGACCTTTATACAGATAGATGGACACTTAAATGTGACTATGCCGAATCTTCAATGTGTCATAACTCTGGTGTTGGACGTCTTTGGGGTGATGTTATGCGTGATGTTGAAGTAGGTTCTGAAGGATTTACTTATGACATTGAAGGTAACAAGTTCTCTACTCCTAAACCAGGTGCAACTAATGCACAACGTGCTGCACAAGCTTATGATGCAGCTCATGCTGAGACAGATGGTCGTATATTTGGTGATATCCGTACTTCTTGTGATGGTCGTCCAATTGTTATTGTAAACCGTCCAAGAATAAAAGATGAAAATGGTCAATATACAGAAAGATATGGTGATCCTGTATTCTTAGGTCTTTATAACATCATGACAGATAAAGGTTCAACTCCATTATTCGGTTTTGAAGACCTTAAAGATGAAGATGGTAATACTATCTATAATGCTGGTAATGATGTAGGTGTTCAACGTACAGAATGTTGGGAATGTCTTCAAAATGGTTCTGAACTTGCACAAATGTCAAATCTCAAGACAGATGATGAAGATGGTTCAACAGTTTCAGATAATGAAAATCGTCTTATTTGGAAGACTTATGAAGCACGTTGGCCTGATAATGATGATCTTAATGATACATTAACAAACAAACTTGAGACAGTTATTCGTTTCGTTAATTTCTGCCAACCAGCCGTTAGTGTTAAAGTAGGTGCAGGTGATAATGTTAAAGATGGTTATACACTTTCTGACTTTACAGAAATCACTGAAGAACAAGCTGAATATTATTCAGAGCATCTTGATGAAGTAGCTAACAATACTCTTTATATTGGTGTTCCTTCAACATCTTATAAAGATATGACTACTAAGTTCTACAAGTTAGATGATAAAGGAAATGCTCAATATGATGAGAATGAAAAGCCAATTTTACTTGATCCAGAAAATGAAGATGACTTTGCTGCAATACTTAAAACTATCAAGAAAGTAGGAATTGTATACTTCCAAGACTATGCTTCTCAAAATGTAACTGGTTTTTCATTTACAGCATTATTTGATTCAAGTGCTACTGATCAAGCAAAAGTAAATGCAGTTATAGGTCAATTAAGTTCTAATCGTCCTTATGTATTCTCCGCTGAAGAAGATAAATCATCAATTGAGTATGTAGAACAAGTATACTATCCTAACTCTGGTTATGATTGGTATATATTTGATAATACTTATGATCGTTCAGTTGTTACAAAGACAGTTGTAAAAGATACATTGAAAGATGATATCTATATTGGTAAAGTCTACACATTCGATGGTAAACGTCGTGATGCTGAAGGTGAACAACTTTGGCCAAATGCATGGGTAAATGTTTACCTTACAAAGAGTGGTAACAACTATACATATACCGATGAAATGGGTAACTCTAATACTCGTTATGCATCAGGTGAAGATATTATTACAGAAACATGTTCTGGTAATGTAGGTACTCGTGGAGCTTCATTCAAAGGAAAGACATTATTCGAATACTTCCAAGATAAGAAGTATGAACACTTTGATGTTTGGAAGCTTGCTGCTTATTATGTATATATGATGCGTTTTGCAGCCGTTGACCAAGTCATCAAGAATACTATGATGACAACAGAAGATGGTAAACACTATTACTTCATTAACTATGATAATGATACAGTAATGGGTGTACGTAATGATGGTTACCTTGCTTATGACTGGCAAGTAACTCGTGAAACATATGACTATTCTGTTGGTTCTTATGCTTATGCCGGTTTTGGTTCTTCACTTTGGAACTTGCTTGAACAAGATGATGACTTCATGAAGAAAGTACAAACAATGGCTACTTCTATGGTAACTTCAAATGTACTTACTTATGATATTGCTCTTGATATGTTCAACAATAAACAAGCTGGTACTTGGAGTGAAAGACTTTATAATAACTCTGAATTATATAAGTATATTGGTACTTATAATGATTTAGATAACCGTGGAACTGCTGCTTATAACCCATATCAAAACACTAAGTATCTTCCATTCTTACAAGGTTCACGTGCTAGTCACCGTGACTGGTGGTTAAGACACCGTTTCGACCTTTATGATTCTAAATGGGGTGCTGGTGAATATGCTACAAATGCACTTGAATTCTATATGGGCTTAACAGCTTCTCCAAGCAATTCTAAGAATTTCTTACGTATTGTACCTGGTTCAAGATTCTATTTCACAATTCAATCTAACAATGTTACTTTAGGTAATAACTTTGTAGAATTAGCTCCAGAAGTTGATGATCAAGGAAATGATGTTTCTTATTACTTTAATACAACTGAAACATTGATTCTTGGTAACCCAATGAAGATGTTAGGATGTTATAAAGTTAAAGTATTAGACTTCTCTGAATATCGTGATTCTCTTGGTTCTTCAATGAACTTCAACTGGTCAGAAGATAATGGAAGTATGATTAAGGAACTTATTATTGGTGGTTCTAAGACATTAGCAGAACAAAATGGATGTGCTCTTCAAGTTATTTCTAACTTAAGTCGTCTTACTTCTCTTGAAGTACTTGATATTAGAACTTGTTATAACTTAAGCTCTACTCCTGATATCTCTAATCTTGGTAACTTACATAAGTTCTTAGCTAGTGATTCAAATATCACAAACTTCTTACCTGCTAAAGGTCTTGCATTAGAAGAAGTTTCTCTTCCAAGTTCAATTCAAAATATAGTACTTGATAATGTAACAATTGCTCAACCAACTGAAGAAGAGATTGATAATGGTATTACAACTAAGTTCAATTATACTCCAAATACTGCTCTTACTCATTTAGAAATACTTGATTGTGAAGGTATTGATATAATTGATTTCTTGAATACTTGGTATAAGGATCTTAAGAGATATAATGTATTAATGACACAATATTCTGTTGTATTATCATTTAATAAGATTGAATTACCAGCTGAAATTGATGGAATGGATAGCTTAGAATGGCTTAATACTCTTAGAAAAGAATTTGGTAAGAACTCTAATGGTGAAGATAACTTCAGAATTAAGAAAGGTGTAATCAAGCTTTATGGTCATGCCGTTGATGATATGAGTGGTGAACCTACTGGAGGTCTTACTCAAGAAGACTATGAAGAAATCTTGAAATACTGGCCAGAAGAATACTTCCGTGCTGATAATGCTGTACACTTTGATGCTAATAAGTCAATATTCATCAATGTAAAGAGCTCAAGTTCAAGATTCATGGCAGATCCAAATGAAGATAATACATATTTATTAGTATCTGGTCAAGAAGTTACAGTTAATGTAACAGTATTCCCAACTGATAATGAACGTACTATCAAGTTAATTCCACAAACATTAAATACTTCAACAGGACGTTATGTTTCTACTGGTTGGAGTGATAATGGAACAAATGGAGCTAGATATGTAAATAACTTCGGTATACTTGGAGCTAATACAATCTTAACAAATGATAATGGTATAGGTGTATTATCAACCGGTGAATATACAGATGGAACACGTAAGAAGATTCGTCTTAGTATTGATGATAGC
>Ga0247610_10008832_pt1 | contig 10204 bp, 5 predicted proteins | sample 174DNAGHGhighgp2_FD_193483 | JGI IMG/M metagenome (GOLD analysis project Ga0247610, IMG submission 193483) | Sheep rumen microbial communities from Palmerston North, Manawatu-Wanganui, New Zealand - 1742 DNA GHGhigh gp2 | ecosystem: Host-associated > Mammals > Digestive system > Stomach > Rumen ... | reverse complement strand
ATAGATTATAGGTGGCATTCTCATTGTCCCAGTTCTGAGTGCTGGAACCATCGGCATTGTAATATTGTGGACCACTACCACCGGGTGCTCCCCAATATCCACCGAACGTATAACCTGTCTTTTCCGGCAAAATAATTTCCGGCATTTCTGCATCGTAAGTAGCCGTCACACTTGTCGAACCCGGTGTAGTCGCATCTTGGTTGTCCAGTGTAATCGTCGTTTGCTTCGGGGTAAAGTTTGCTTGAATCGTTGCTGCGGCGGTCGGACGGAATTTTGTATTAGCCGTCGTAGAAGTGCTTGCTGTTCCAGATGCACCAAAGTAACCGCTTCCGGAAGTAATAGTCCAATTCGTAAAGTTATATCCGGTGTTCGGACTTGCCGTAATATCGCCGCCGGTTATTTGTCCCATAGCAGTTGCACTCGCCGGAGTGGCACTACCTCCAGTAGATGCAGTAGCCGTTACATTGTATGTGTTCTCTGTATATTTCGCAACAACTGTAGTGTTGGCGTTGATAGTTGTGGTATATGTACTTCCTGTTCCCAGACTTGAACCGCTTCCATTCTCCCAACGATACCAACTATATCCGGTCTTTGCATCCGCGTGGGTAAAGGTCATACTTGTTCCTTCCACTACAGAACCACCGCTTGCTACGCTCGGACTTGTAGTGATTGCATTTGCTGCACCGGAAGGTGAAACAGAGTAGGTAACAGTATATTTTGTCGGGAAGGTAACAGTGATTTTCGGTGTAGCCGTTGAGTAATCCACTTTAATCTCGTATGTTCCGGCAACATCGGCACAAATCTGAATGTTTGCACCGGATGTAGTTAAACTTTGGTTGGCCGAAGTACTCCGCTTCCACCAATATGAACCATCAGCTGTAAGACCATACCACGTTGAGTTTTTGATAAGTTTGAAACTCCAAGCATCTGCCGAACCGCTGATACCGCTGTTGGTGGAACTGATATTTGCTGTATAATAAGCCACATTTTCTGTCGAATGACCTGTTTTCTTGGTCATCGCATGTTCGGTTGCCCAATTGTCTCCGGTAATGTTTGTTCCGCCTTTCAGTACCCAAGGACTGCTCAAATCTTCTGCAAAGACAGCAGTAGCAGTACCGGTATTTCCTGAACCATCTGCCTTCAATGTAATTGTGGCATTTGTCAGCGTTGATGCAGAAGCCGCTGCGTCAGACAAATCCCAGCGAACAAAGGTAAATCCGGCAGCAGCTGTAGCAGTGATTTCCTGTGTGGTCGCGACACCAAGAGAAGCGGTTGCTCCCCAAGACTTACTTGTACTACCGAACTTAAGCGTGCCTTGCGATGAAGTAGCGGTTGTAACGGTGATAGTAGATTTTGTCTCTGACCATTGTGCATGGAGCGTCAAAGTTGGATCATCATAGTCCCATTTTTTGCCGGAAGTAGTGTATCCGGAAACAGAAGCCACTAATGTACCATCTGAATCAATCACTTTTACACCTCCGCTGGTTGCCGTCCACCAACCTGTAAAGGTATAGCCTGAACGTCCAGGAGCAGTAAGACCTGTCATTGAGGCTCCATGATTGATAGTTTTGCTTGTGGTACCTCCGGAACCTCCGTTTCTTTCCAGCGTGATAGTAGTGCTTTTTTGCTCAAAATGAGCATATACGCTGGTTGCGGCATTCAAAGTAAATGTATAAGGATTGTCTGTTGTCACTTCAGAGCCACCGGTCGCTGCATTATACCAACTTACAAACTTATAGTCATCATCAGGAGTTGCTGTTACTCTAACACTCGTTCCTGATAGATAATTTGTATTGGTTGTTAGTGAAGCACTGGTAGTAGCGTTAATAGCAGCCACAGTACCATAAGTACTTTCTCCACTTCGTGTGCCAAATTTGAGGTTGTAATACGTTACATCTTCCGTCCAATGGGCATAGAGTGTAATAGAAGCAGCATCTTTTACCCAATTACCGGAACTCAACCAACCGGATACGGTTCCGCTAACCAACGTTCCATCAGTATTGATGACCTTAGAACCTGTCGATGGGTCAGTGTAATACCCGTCGCAAGAAAAGCCTGCGCGAGAGGCAAAAGTAGGAGATGAGGTTGTGTTTGAATTATATGTTGTTTGTATTGAACCATCCGAATCGCCGCCGTTCTTATCAAGCGTGACAGTATAATTCTTGGCGGTAAAGGTTGCTTTCAATTGAGAATTAGAAGTCGGGTAGAAACTTGTAGAAGCAGTAGAAGCATCTCCGAAGGATCCTGTACCGGAATTGATGGTCCAACCATTAAATTGATAACCTGTATTTGGTGTGGCTGTCAAAGCAACACCTGTTGCTATACCACCGTACTGGTTAGATGTAGGAGTTGCAGAGCCGTTGGTGTAAGTCTGAACCTTTACAGTGTAGCGATCTTCTTTAAAACGAGCATAAACGGTCTTTGTGCTTTTTGGCGCATTATATGTATATGTGGTTTCTGTAGAAAGTGCCGTGCTTGCACTTGTAGATGAGAACCATCCTACAAATGTATAACCTGTATTGGGAGAGGCGGTGAGTGTTACTTCGCCGGTATAAACAGCATCCTTGCTCGCGGATTTTTCGGAAGCTTCGTCAAGTGTTGCACTATTGGAGGTATTGGATACCGTTCCGTTACCCGTCAATTTATAAGCAGATATAGTTACTGTACCCGAATTAATGTCGGCATTTTTATATTGAGAAGCTAACGATCCATCATCCTCTGCTGTGCAAGTATATTTCTTTACCGTCTGGGAATAGTTGAGTGCTGAGTAGCCGTCTTTATAGTCAATTGTCAAAGCACAATTATTACTTGAACTTGCCGGAGTAAAGAGATAAGAACTACCATTGTTCATGTCGTACTTGTCCTTATAGGGTGCAGCATATTTGTTGGCATTGCTAATGTTACTACTTCCCCAAGACGTTCCGCTCCAAGATGATGTCGGACTGCATATAGCGTAATACGTAAGGTCAGTCCAAGAGTCTGAAGATTGAGCTACATACCATAATTTAGTATGGCTCAAGGCAGACATGCTATAAATTTTGGAATAATTGCTTGGATAATCATGACCAATAACAAAATACTTGTATGAATTAGACCATTTAGTGGTTGAGTTGTCAAAGTAGATATAGTGGGTCTTTGTGGCAGTGCTTACATTGGCATTTGAACAAGCAGCTGCATCCCAACCGGTGAGTTTATACAAGTTGTAAGAGGAATTATAGGTTACTGAACCTTGATTCCATGTAGAACTACCGCTCATTCGCTTAAACCACATAGTTCCAGTAGCGGATGTGACAGTAAACTTATATAGGTTTGTTGCAACAGAAGTTCCTGTTACATCACTACCAGTACCTGGATATAATTTAATAGTTGCTCCATCTGCAGGCCAATTAGCAGCACTAATATCCAAATAGATATCTAACGCCCACATCTGTCCGACACCGAGGGTGAGGAGGAGGGAGAGGGTGAAAAATACTTTGCGCAAGGGTAGCGCAAGGGTAGCGCAACGGTAGCTGTTTTGTGCAACCGCTGATTCATTTGAATTTGAAAAAATATGTTTCATGATTTTATTGATTTTACGTATTATGTTAATGTGTTATTTCGTATTGATTATAGTTTAGACTTAATTGTCTCTATTTGTGTGGCATCCATTTGTGTGAATGCGAAAAGGCGTTTTCCTGCATCTTTCAGCGATGCTCCAATTAAATATATCGTCTTATCATCAATTATCAAAAAGCGGTCGTGAAAGATTTGCGTAGTATGCATTGCTAAACCGCCATATTGTACGTTAAAATTCTTTTCTGCCAAATCGAACGCATCGTATATCTGCCCATCAACAAAGATTCCTTCTCTTGGCGGTAATGCTGAGTGCACAAAAGACTCTATCTGTTCTTCGGCCTTTGCCATTCGTTGTTCCAATCTCTCAAACCGATTGTTGATGGCGTAACCATGGCGCAGGTAGTTATTGAGTACCTTTGTTGCCCATTGGCGAAATTGAACACCCCGTTGGCTTTTTACCCGATAGCCGACTGAGATAATAACATCAAGGTTATAAAATTGAGCCACGCGGCGTATCTCTCTACCGCCTTCTATTTGAACTTGTAAAAAATCCTTACAAGTTGCTGCCTTGAGCAATTCTCCTTCCTTGTAAATATTGCGAATGTGAACTGTTATATTTTGAGGTGTCGTATTGAACAACGCAGCCATTTGCCGCTGAGTTAACCACACTGTTTCTTCTGATATTTGCACATCTAACTGCACCGCATTATCCGCGCTGCGGTATATTACTACCGAGTCGCTTGTGGGATTGTATGTCTGTATCTCTTGGCTCATTCGCCCTGTGGTTCAATCTGTTAAATGTTAATCTGCTGTTCGTTGCGTTCTCCTCCCCAACTTGAGGTGCCATTTTGGAACCTCAAAGATTTATGCCTGGGCTTTTCTGCTGCGGAGGGCAACTGTGCCCGCAAAGAGCAATGCAAACGCCGCCAATACCCACGGTTCTCCTATCGGAAACTCGTCTGCCGGAGGGGTATCAGGACCGGTAATCTTACTTCGTCTCGGACCACCCGGTGTGTCGGACGGCGAATATGAGCCTCCTACGGCACTCTGCTCGGAAGGAGTGACCGAACTGAACGGCTCGTACACCGTGCCGTTATAGTTCGTCGGCATAATCTGCTGGCTCTGTATTGCTCCACCATCGGTTTTCGATGAGGGCATATGGTACGTTTGCGCATAGGCAACAATCGTTGCTATGCTGAAAAAGGTTACAACTAAAATAAGTTTTTTCATATTTTTTCTATATGTTTTTTCATTGTTTATCATTCTGGATGATTGTTGACTAATAAATATCTGTTTAATCTGTGTAATCCGTACTCTGTTCAATTTCCGTCTTCGTCCATTTCGTCGGGATTGAATCCCGACTATTTAGGATCCTTTTGGTTCTTTTTGACTAATAAAAAATAGTGTCCTTTGTGAACAATAATGGTTGCCTAAATTCATCGTTTTTATGTCACTAACAACAGACCCACACGCACAATTGCAGCGAGCCTAATAGACATAGTCGCTGCAAAATTACTATAAAAAAATGACATACGCAAATTTGTATGCGATTTTTTTATAAAAAAAATAAAAATTTATCTGTAATCCGCTATTTGGGTACTTTTCTTATTCGTTAATGTTCACGCGGAGGCATCTGCACTCACCTCCGGCGGGTTCCGGCTCCACTGCCGCAGCAGGCGGATATGCCCGCTCGTATTCCACGGCTGCCATAAGGAAAGCGCCAAGCACTTTGCCTTCGGAGTCATTCTGAATGGGCACATCCTTGCCTATCAGATAATATGCTGCACTACCGTTACGGTCGCTTCCTAAACCCGCAGATTGACAGGATGAAGTCAACTGATAAGTACCGGCTGAACCGGTGAGGAATTGGTTAATAATACCTTCATAGCCTTTTTTAGCTGCTGCTTGAATATTTTGTCCGCTTTCTGTTGCAGACAAATAGCCGAGGCGCAAACCTTTTAGAAGTGCGCCTGTTATCAGACACGAGCCGGATGACTCCAGATAGTTGCATTGGGTTCCGCCGGAAGAAACATTCTTATAAGTGCTTGATCCTGTAGCATCTGTACCTTGCGTAGCACATTTTTCGCTGCCATATTGCAACAACTGATACCAGCAACCGGTAGTGGCATCCTGCCGCGCTACAAGTCCTGCGGCTAATTTCTTGAGGTATCCTTGAATAACCAGAAAGTCCGAATCACCTTTCTTACCGGCTTTTTCCATGGCTTCCAATACATCGACTAATGCCATGATATACCACCCGTCTGCGCGACCCCAATATTCTGCGGAGTGGTAGCCACCGCCTATCTTTGGTTGGTCAGGTGCATACACCCATCCGCTGGCGCCGCCTGTGGATTTATCTGTAGAGAAACAATGCCATAATAAGTCAGCATCCTCGTCCCATAAGCCGCCCCATGAACTGGTAAACTGGGTCATAACATCTGCCCAAGTGAGTGTGGTGGATACACCATATGCCAGTAACTGTGCTAAAAGAGCAGGTCCCATATACGCGCCGTCACACCACATCTGGTTGCCGTAATTCGATTTATGGTACCATCCGCCATCCGCACTACTACTGGTGCCGGAAATGCTATAACTGGCTTTGTGCGCTTCCAAACCATCAGCACCCCGTCCCATCTGAGTCATGCAGTATGTGGCATTGGTACTATTCTCGAACTTGCCGCCGGCCTTGCAACCGTCATATACCCCAAAATATACTTTCGTGCAGTTTAAGTCATCAAGACTACCACCTGTGTTCGTTGCTGTTTTGCTCAAGGCCCAGGAACTCAATCCCTGATACCATGCGTCTGCCCACTCTTCATCTTGATAATATTCCCATACATCCAGTATGCCTTTGGCTACTACACCGGGCACATAATCCCATGAGGCGGCAGTGCCGGGAGTAGTGCTTCCATTGGTGCTGTTGGCATTGGGGAAGCCGACACGGCTGTCTTTGTTCTTCCAACTGGTCATGCGGGCGTTGATGACCTCCTGTGAGTATCTTACAGTCGGGTCGAATGTAACGGCCTTCGCTTTTTGCGGAGTACAGGCAACAAGCGTTATGATTGCTATTAGTACAATATTCTTTTTCATTTTTTATCCTCTTTTTCTTCGTTCGTATTAAATGGTAACTCGTCTTGGGGGTGAATATGGTCAATCGCCTTATCGCTACTGATGACCGAGCGACCGAGTCGGTGCTCGATGTCCGCACGGGCGTTACGCGCTACTTCAGCTCCATCCTTCGCGACATGAGCGGCTTCTACGATTCCTTCCGGATTGCGCTCTTTGCTTAAATCCGTAGTTGTCTGTTCGGCGAGCGCATTAAGCAGCAGTTCCATATTGGTCATATTGTCGCGCAAGTTCTGATTTGTCAGACCCTTATGATGCTTATATTCGCGCGTCGTCATGCCGCTCCAAATTTTACTCATCAGGTCGGTCAGCACCGCATAATCGGATTCGTTCTCTACACCGCTACGTTTCCACTCATCGGTCAATCCCTTACGAATCTCTATCGTCTTGATGCGTTGGTTAATCCAGTTCTCCGAATAGCCTAGGCGACGATAGTCTTTAACGGCCTGCTCAATGCTCCGTTCCGGGTCTTGCAACTGATAGAATCGCTCACTACCTACTTGCGCCAACCATCGTTTGATAGGCTCGGCTTTCTTGGACGGTATCGATTGTATGATACGCAGAATACCCTCTAAATCAGAACAGTTAGTTGCATGTAACTTACCATCTGTTGAAACAAATTGGTGGGGGGTACAAATTGTACCCCACACGGAATCTAACTCCGAATCACGCGAGCGTAGCCGCTTAATATACTGCTTAACGTCTGCGCTATCAGTTAATACTTGTACCACATCCACTACAGAGAAATACCATTTCTCTGCCACATCATCCCAAACGACACGAATCTTGGCGTTGTCGAACAGTTTAATCAAATCATATGTTGCCATAGTACTTTATTGCCGTCTATTAACCATTTAACGCGCGTTTTTTAAGGAACACGCGCATGCTCAAGTACGCGCACGCGAGGAGCATCAGCGGCAGCAACGCGTCGCCGAGAGGCTGTTGTTCGCCTTCGTTCTCTTCATCGTCATCCGGGGTACCAGGGCTTGAACCGGAATCGCTTCCGCTTCTGCGTGGTCCGATACTGCCGGACATATAAGCCTCTTGGTTAACAGATCCGTCCCCGTTCAGCAGAGGGGTTGCCTGTTCGCTCCATTGTTCCGAATAAGCACTGGTGGACTGGAATTCCACCTGCGGCATCGTTCCTTGTTCCGGGTACATGGTACTTTGTGCTTGGTACTTATTACCATACGTCACAGCTCCCGCCTGCGCGGTGCCAAAAAGCACCGGCAGGAGAAGCATCATCACTATAGCAACTGTATTATTCCGCAACTTATTATTCATAGCTTTCATAATCGTTTTCCTTTCTCTACACATTACACATCACACATTATTTAACTACTTTTCCTGTTGCGTCAAACAGTCTGCCGTCCACCATGATATACATCTTGTTTCCGAGGATCAGTTTCTTCGCCTTAGCACCCTCACCTTGCGAAGCTGTTGAGGTGATGTCTGTTGAGACATCCTGTCCGTTGGAGCGAGTGATGATAAAGCGTGCATGTTTCTCTTTATCTGCAGTGGTGAAGGCATATGCGTAGCCGGTTTTGATAACCGTGTAGTTGCCTGTCTCGGTATCCCAGAGGTAGAGTTTCTCGTCTCCGTTCAGGTAGTCGAAATACATCGTGTATTCGTCATCCTCGCCGGCTCGGAAACCGATGACCGTTCCTTCCAGTTCGGGTACAGCGGAAACGCTGTTCTCCGTTCCTTCGCTGTCGGTGGTGTAGAGATAGAGTGCGGACTCGTTGCCGTCCCATTTATCGCCGTCCCAACCGTTATCGAAGCCCTCGGAGAAGTCCTCGCGACCTAACAGAACGAGCTTGTCGTCGTACTTCTCGCCGCTCACCTTGATCTTGAGTACTACCGGTTCATCCGTGTCCGCTTGTGCGCGTTTGGGCGCATGCAGCGGACCACTCAATATGTTGCGGTTGGTCGTAGGACGCACATGTCTGTCATAATCGAGGTGTAATGCACCAGCCGAGCCGTTTGACTTCACGAAGAAGCCTTGCATCGAACTAATCAACGAGTCGCCTGTATAAGGTGACGAGTGAATCGGTACGGTAACATAGGTGCTACTTTGATAACGTGTCTCGGCTTCTCCTGCATCTCCTTCTTTATCTACACCGGTATTGAAGAAATAGACATTGCCAAGCAGATTCTCAAAGTCGTCATTCGTAAATTCTTTGACGTATATCGGTGCTGTCCAAGAGTTGCCGATAACCATATTCTCGCCTGCCGGCACATCAATATCCACCGTACCGGTCGCTGCGAGCGTACCGGTTGACCAATGGGTAGTAGCAGTTTCTTGCGTGATACAGTATCCTGTCCAAGCTGTCATCGTGCCGCCGTTAGGCACTTTCTGCCAACCCCAGCCGGAGCCTTTGTCTGCCCAACTGTAAATCCAACTGCCGTAGTAGTTGTATAGTGCGTTCACCTCATTGAACGGAGTTCCCATGTATTGGTAGTTCTTCACGCCCTTCGGCTCGTTTGCCGGATTAGTATGGTCTATAAAGCCTTTGCTGTACATTGCTACACCGGCTTTGGTATCGCCGGCATTGTTATTGAAGATGAGTGTACCGTTGCCATTAATTGTAGAACCGATAGACAAGTCTGCTACCTCCGTCGGGCTGATTTCTGTGCCGTCCTGACGGCGGATGGTACTCTTTACTTCCAGACCACTGCCAACCGGAATGTCAATGCTACCGCCTTCCAAAATACGAACCGTACGGACTTGCGCACGCGGCATATCTACCGTTACCGGTGCTGCGATCTTCACCTCGGTATCCTTACCAGGCTGCAAGATCCAGTCCGGTCCCCAGTTACCTGCCGTACTCCATTTGCCATCACCAATCGTTCCGGTACATGCAGGACATTTAGCCTTGTACTGCTCATACGTCCAATCATTACCCGCACCGTTGGTAAAGGTGAACGAGCAGTCTGCAACCGGCTTTATCGTAGCATCCGAGAGCAGGTATTCCAGACTCTTCAGTACCACTTGTCGTCCTGTCTCTGTTAACATGCTCTGTGCACCGCAGTTGATAGAGAACAGAATCATACGTGCCTCCAAGTTCACCTGACGCTCGGCAGCTGCTACCAACATCACATCATCATTTCCCGAAGTCCATGTCACATAACCATCGCTCGGGGTATCATCCGCAGCCGTGGCATCATAGTGAACCAGACCGATGGTCACAAAGCCTTCCGCCGCGTCAATCGGGAAGCCTTGCATACCCTTACTGCCCTCATGACCCGGACCCGTTAGCATGGTATATACAATCTGGCTGTGGTCGCCGGCATCCTTCTGGATATTGTCGGATACCTCTTTCAAATCATCAAACATCGGGTGCGCATAACATACAATGTTGAGACGCAGACGGCTCTGCTTCGGAACTTCCGGTTCTGCCATAAAGCCCTTTGCAGCCCACTTGGACGGACTCTTGTGTACCATGTGCGTCTTGAAGGTGAACAACGGACGATAGTCGCATCGGTCTGCCATGTCATCCAATATCGTTGCCGCCGCATCGCT
>Ga0247610_10008825_pt1 | contig 10208 bp, 9 predicted proteins | sample 174DNAGHGhighgp2_FD_193483 | JGI IMG/M metagenome (GOLD analysis project Ga0247610, IMG submission 193483) | Sheep rumen microbial communities from Palmerston North, Manawatu-Wanganui, New Zealand - 1742 DNA GHGhigh gp2 | ecosystem: Host-associated > Mammals > Digestive system > Stomach > Rumen ... | reverse complement strand
TTTTTCTGACACAAGCGAGTGGACTCGACTTGCCGATAAATATAAAGTGCGAGAGTTTGTTAAAGAACGCGGATTAGAACACATCTTAACTCACCTTTATGGCGTATGGGATGATGCAACCAAAATTAATTTTGATGCTTTGCCTGAGAAATTCGTGCTTAAGTGCAACCATGATAGTGGATCAACAATTATTGTGGATAAGTCTAAGGGTTTTAATCCAGAACAAATTATTTCGTTTTATAAAGGGAGGCTGAAGAATAAATATGGCTATGTTAATTGTGAGCCACACTACAATAATATTCCTCCGAAAGTTATCGCCGAAGAATTTCTTAAGGCAGAAAATGCATCTTTCAAATCAGTAACCGATTACAAATTTTGGTGCTTCGATGGTACGGTTTATTATATTAGCGTCCTGTTTGATAGGACAAAAGATATGGTCCACAGGATGGTTTATGATTTGAATTGGTCAGCTCATCCAGAATTTCTTAAGTCAAATAGCTATTACAGGACTGATGAACAAGAACTCTTGCGTCCTATGGGATTAAATGATATGGTTAAAATTGCAGGAATACTATCCAAAGGTTTCCCTATGGTAAGGGTTGATTTATATGAAATTGAAGGCAGGATTTTCTTTGGTGAAATGACATTTACAGGTAATGGAGGTAGAATGTTGTATGCGCAATCATTTTTAGATAAATTGGGAAATTATTTATTGCTGCCAAGAAAGAAATAGGATTAGTAATGTGATGATTCATCTTACTATGATTTTCTTCAATGGCTGTTTTAGATTTTTACTATTTCTTTTTTCTCTTATTTTTATGTATTGGGCAAGTCAAATTCAGTTATTGATGTTAAGCTCAGTTGAGTTTGGCTTTAGAGCACAACTTCTTGCTATATTTAGGTCCACTTTTATCCGATAGATATTTTTTTATGTCAATAACAAAAGACCTTACATCTGTTGATCTTTTCAAGTTTATTGCGTCTATAATGGTAGTTGCAATTCATACGAATCCTTTCATTTCAAATATTGAAGCGGATTATTGGTTTACATCGGTATGTAGAATAGGCGTGCCATTTTTCTTTGTGGTAGGGAGTTATTTCTTTTTTAGAAGTAATAAACCAATTTGGAGTTACGTCAATAGGCTCTTGCTATTATACCTTGTTTGGTTTGTAATAGAGATACCATTTATTTATGAACGTTTCTTCATTGGATATTCGTTTGAAGAAGGAATAAGAAACTTTATAAAAGGACTCCTAATCAATAATACGTTTTATGCTTCTTGGTATATTACAGCATCTTGGCAAGCCACATTATTAGTGTATTTAATCTCAAGGCGCTCTCAAGCACTTTTATATATTGTGGGCGCACTCTGTGCATTTACGAGTGTTTCCAATGCTCTTTATGCTGATCTCTTTGATCATCCTGCGTGGGGTTCATTTACGCAGTTAACTTCAATGTGTTTTGCATCTAATTCTTTTATTGCAGCAATACCGTACTGCATTATTGGGAGATATATAGCACTTAATGAAGATAAATTGATTAAAAGGAGAAGTGGGCTCAAATACCTAATTATTATCTTTTTGTCATTGGGATTTATTGAACTATTGATTGGCAAGCAGTATTATTTAATGACAGACTCGTTTTGGTCTTTATATCCTATTTCTTTTGTTTTAGTGGTGTTACTTATATCTAGTAGCATTTCTATCAATGGTGATACATCGCGATTGTTAAGAAAAATGTCAATACTGATATATTTGATACATTGTATTGTAATACGCATAATGAGGAGTTTTGCCGACATTCAAGAAGGGATAATCTTATTTATAGTAACGGTGCTTATCACTATAAGCATATCTTATATTATTGTTAAACTATCCACTAAAATGAAACTGCTCAAGTATTTGTACTAGAGAGCAAAGTTGCCAGCACTAAGAAACGGATTCAGCATGTGAATTGTTTGTAAAACTAGTTTCTAGGTTTTTATCAGAAATACTAAATTGAAGCATGGCTTGTTAATATGTAAATTTGCTTTATTAGAAGAAGTTGTTTTTTATAGCAAGAACTTTTTGTTAGATTGGACGACAGTTTTTTATGAGAACATTTCATCCACTTTAATGAAAGAAGAAATGGCATTATATTTTTTAAAATGAGAGTTTTACTTACGGGAGGTGCGGGTTTTATTGGTATGCATGTGGCTCATGCTCTTGCTGAGGATGGCCATGAAGTTATCATCATCGATAACTTGAATGAATACTACAGCCCACAACTGAAGTGTGATCGTTTAAAACAACTTGGTATTGAGGCTATTGATGACTCATCGAGAAATGTGAGCTCAACATATCCTCAATTGTCGTTTTATAAAGGTGATATCGTTGACAAGGCTCTCGTCTTTGACTTGTTCAGTCAGCATAAGCCTGAACTTGTAGTCCATTTGGCAGCTCAGGCTGGAGTGAGGTATTCTCTAGAGAATCCTGATACTTACGTTCAGAGCAATGTCGTTGGCTTCTTGAATATGCTTGAGGCTGCAAGGCGTTATCCAGTTAGGCATTTTGTATATGCCAGTTCCAGCAGCGTATATGGCTTGAACGGCAAAATCCCATATTCAACTCACGATGGTGTGTCACATCCTGTCAGCTTATATGCTGCGACAAAGATAGCCGACGAGGTGATGGCTCACACCTATTCCCATTTGTTCAAGATACCATGCACTGGAATCAGGTTCTTTACCGTCTATGGCCCTTGGGGGCGTCCAGACATGTCTCCTTATCTATTTGCCGATGCCATCAGCAAGGATAAGCCCCTCAAGGTTTACAATTATGGTAAAATGCGTCGCGATTTCACCTATGTAGATGACATCGTTGGCGGCATTCTGCAGATTTGCAGCCGTCCACCTCAACCTAATGAATCCTGGGATAGTACCAAGGCCGATTGTGCGACGTCATCAGCGCCCTATAAGATTTACAACATTGGTAACACCCATCCAGTGGATTTGATAGACTATATCAAGGCTTTTGAGAAAGCGTTTGGCAAAGAGGCAAAAAAAGACTTCTTGCCACTGCAACCTGGTGATGTTCTGGAAACGTTCAGTGACATGAGTGACATGAAACGGGACTTTGACTTTACCCCCAAGGTTGATGTTGAGGAGGGAGTCCGCCGCTATGTCTCTTGGTTCCGTCAATATTATGAATGATAACTCTATAGTATGAAGGAATTTGTCGTTTATACGGTCTTGGTGGGTGGTTATGATGATGTATTGCAGCCAAAGGTTGTAGACGACAGGTTCGACTATGTCCTGTTCTCTAATGATTTTAAGGAAACCAAGCAAGGTGTCTGGACAGTAAGAGAAATTCCCAGGATCGTTGAAAATGATAACAAGCGCCTTTCCCGCTATCCCAAGACCCATCCCGAGACCCTTCTTGCAGATTATAAAGCATCGTTATATATAGATGCTAACATCCAGATTCTTGACCAATGGGTGTATGACCGTTTCGTTGAATTGTATGACAAGAAGATTGAGTTTGCAGGCATCAAATTGGTGTTGACAGGACGTGATTGTATCTATGAGCATTCCTTTGACATGTGTCAAGCGTTACTTGAGCATGACTATGTAGCCATACGGCAGTGCCATCGCTTGCATGAACTTGGTTTTCCTCGTCATTTTGGATTAAATGAGAATAATGTGCTCTTTAGAATTCATAATGATAAAATGAAGGCTACTGACGAGGAGTGGTGGGACTGGATATTGAATTATTCGTCTCGTGATCAGTTCTCGTTTATGTATTGCCTTTGGAAAAACGGAGTGCCTCTTAATTACTTCTTACCCGAGGGTGAAGATACCCGTAATGGCACACATTTTCGTTTGGTTGACCATGACGGTGATACTAATGTAATAAAAACAAAAATTATCAAGCGAGGTCTTATCGAGAAATTGCGCATCAAGAGCAAAACGTTTAATCCCGATAAGTACCGCCGTCAGTGGCTGTCGATGTACAAGTCTTCTAGCCCAGTTACAACTCTATATTTAAAGGGGTTAGTAGCAATAGTGACGAATCTATCAAATATTTTTAAATCAATCTATTCAAAATGAAGGCTAGAGTTATAGCGTTTTACCTTCCTCAGTTTCACGAGATTCCTGAGAATAACGAATGGTGGGGCAAGGGCTTTACCGAGTGGACCAGCGTCAAGGGCGCAAAGCCTTTGTTTAAAGGACATGTCCAGCCTAAGATTCCTGGCGAATTAGGTTATTATAATCTGCTTGATTCCGAAATCAGAGAGCGTCAAGCCCAGCTAGCCCGTGAAGCTGGGATAGAGGGCTTTATCTATTGGCATTATTGGTTCGGCAACGGCAAGCAATTGCTTGAAAGGCCATTTAACGAGGTGTTGCAGTCCGGCAAACCTGATTTCCCATTTTGTTTAGGCTGGGCCAATCACACTTGGAGCAGGAAATCTTGGACGAAGTATAAGCAGGGCGGGAATCAGATACTAATTGAACAGACTTATCCTGGCAATGAGGATATCGTTGCTCATTTCTATAATGTGCTACCGGCCTTTAAGGACCACCGCTACATCACTGTTGATGGTAAGCCCCTGTTTCTTGTTTGGGCACCATTGGGTCTGCCTAATGCTATGCACTTTATGTCTATGTGGAAAAAGCTTGCTAATGAGAACGGTTTGAAGGGCATTCATTTTGTTGGATTGCAAGGTGGACCATTGAAAGGGTATAGAAAAACACTTGACTTGGGATTCGATGCATTAAACTGGGAGAACTTTTATCATGCTGAGATGAAGACATCGTGGATTAAAACGTACTTGTTCCCTAAGATTCATCGTTTCTATTCCACCAAATATCTGCTAAAAAAGTATCACTACAGGGATATCATCAGCAATTGCTTCACTGATATCGATAGGCAAGAGAATATTTACCCTACCATCGTTACGAACTATGACCATACACCTCGTAGCGACTGTCGTGCAGTGATTTTCTATGGTGCAAATCCAGATCTTTTTAAGCAACATGTAGAACAGGCTGTAAGAATCGTTAAGGATAAGCAGCCGGAGCATCGCATCCTGTTTCTCCGATCATGGAATGAATGGGGTGAAGGTAACTATATGGAACCAGATGCAGAGTTTGGTCGATCATATATTGATGTTTTACGGAAAATTGTGGAGTAGATAAAAATGCTTGTGTTGTCCACACTAGTTTTTTCTATTTCCAAAAATGTATGAAGATAAAATGGTCTCTGTTTTTCGATGAATAGAATACGGAAGTTTATTCGCAAGTTGTTGTTTAAGTTGGTTTACCAGCAATGGAATATCGCAATTGCTGAAGTTGGAGAGGACTTTATCCCAGTTAATATTAGATGGATGAAGCACGACTATACTGATCGTTGGTTTGCAGATCCTTTTATTGTTGATGAATCAAGGGATAGTTTCATTATTCTAGCTGAAGAGTATATGAGGGATACCTCAAAGGGACGACTGGTGCGTTTAACATTATCAAAGACAGATTGTAGGCTTAGGAATAATGAAGTTATTTTGGATATGCCCACGCATTTGTCATTTCCAAATTTTATTGATGTGGACGGAACTAGATATATATATCCAGAGAACTCTGCTTTTGGCAAAACCCTTTATTATGAATATAATAGTAGATTATTGCAGAATCAGAAGGTCTTGTTCCCACATCCAATAGCAGATCCTGTTATATGTCACATAGATGATAAGTATTACCTGTTATATACTGATGCTTTTGAATGTAATGGAAATAAGTTGCAGGTTTGTGTATCAGACTGCCCTCTTTCAGGATATACCCATTTTCAAACTATAGAGTTTGCTGATAATGTTGCTCGTCGCGCTGGCAATATCTTTATTTGGAATGGAAGCATTATTAGTCCCGCACAAGTGTCGAACAATGATTATGGTGAAGGCATATCGCTTCAAGAATTATCAATTAATAATGGGAGAATTAGTTTGAAGGAGTTTGCAAGATTATCACCGCCAACCAAGCAATATTCAAAAGGGTTTCACACCTATAATGTATATAAGAACTATTTGATTATTGATGGATATCGGTATGGGAGTGACTTGCTACATATGCTATATTTCTTTATAAGACGTTTTATTTGATAATGAAAAGAGCAATAGTTTTTGGCCCTGGTGGAGTAAATGCGCTTGGACTGGTTCAAAGTTTAGGCCGTGAGGGCGTGGCTGTTACTTGTGTGCTGGTTGGAAAATGCCCAGTAGTCGAGCATAGCTGTTATATAGACACCGTCTATATTGTGCCAGATCTCGAGTCCGCTATAGACTGTGTTCTAAACAAATGTGTTTTTAAGGAACGTGTAGTCATATTCCCTTCGGGAGATGGTGCTGCGGTTGCTCTTGAATTAAACCGTGAAAGGCTACAGGATCATTTCGCTTTCGAGAATGTTCGCACAATAAATAGTATTGCCTATTATATGAACAAACTTATTCAGGTCGATCTTGCCCAAAAACATGGTTTCAATGTGCCATTTTCTGTTCGGTTATCCAAAGGCGATAGTGCATCAGTGGAACTACCGTATCCATGTATTGTCAAGCCTCTTGTCAGTTGTGAAGGCGATAAAAGAGATATCTTAATTGCTTGTGATAAAGATCAGCTAACAAATGTATTGAAAAACCAACTCTTATATACGACAGAGGTTATAGTTCAGCAGCTTATTGACCGTGATTATGATTACAATATGGTCGGCTGTTCGTTTAGTAATGGAGATGTATTTATTCCTCTGTCGATTAGAGCCACAAAATTTAATCATAAAGTTCAAGATGCAAAAACAGTATGTTTCGTAGAGCCATTGGATGATCGGATAAGTCATGAAGTGGAAAAAATGAAAAAACTAATTCAAGATATTGGTTATGTGGGTCTTTTCGCTGTTGAATGCATGCATAATCGTGTTGATGATAAAATATATTTCACGGAAATAAATCTTAGAAATGATGGCTTAAACTCCTTTATAGTAAAATCAGGCGTGAACCTTCCATATTTACACTACTTGGATATGTTGAATTTGCCACTTAAGAAATATATACCTTTTAATAAGCCGAGGAAATATATTTGGGAGGCAAATCATTTGTCGGCTTTGAAGCGACATTCGATTTCAATTTGGGAATGGTTGACTGATTTGATTGGAGTAAACGGTTTTTTGTTTTATTATAAAGACGATAAGCTACCTTTTTACTATCAATTTATTGGCTCACTTATATCAAAATTCTCTGTCAAATAAATATAGTAATAAAGATTCTTCTTAGCTTCTATCTTCCGAAAAAAGGCTTAAAAGCATTGACTCTTTATTTAAGAAAGATGATTTTTTATGGCTCAACACCTGAGTTGTTTAAGCAACATGTGAAACAAGCGGTAGAGCTAGTTCAGCACAAGCAGGAGCAACACCGTCTAATCTTTCTCCGCTCATGGAATGAGTGGGGAGAAGGCAACTACATGGAACCCAATGCTGAATTCGGAAAACAATACATTGATGCTCTGAGAGAAGTTTTGGAATTGTAATTATGTAATGAAATGAAAACTACAAACAAAAGGGATGTTTGTTTAGATCTGCTTCGAATCATTTCAATGATGATGGTCGTTTTTATGCATGCACCACGGCCAGGAAGTGCTCCGGGGTTTGTGTTGTCTGGATTGTCATATTTTACAGCCCCTGGTCTTGTCCTTTTTTTCATGATTAGTGGGGCTCTTCTCTTGGGCAATAGTCTTTCGCCAAAAGAATTCTTGAGACGTCGATTTTCAAAAGTAGTTTTTCCTACTCTTTTTTGGACTGTTTTCTACTTGGTTTATAATGTAGTCTTTGAGTCTTGTATATCTACAAAGGAAATGTTGATTGATGTGCTGTCAATACCTTTTTCTACTCAAGGCCATGCTGTGTTATGGTTCATGTACACCCTAATTGGACTCTATCTCTTGACTCCAATTTTGTCAAGATGGCTAAAGGCCGCGTCTAAACGAGAGATTGAGTTTTATTTGTTATTATGGTCGGTCACGCTTGTATATCCTTATCTAAAGTTAGTGCTAACGATTAATGAGAGCAGTACGGGTGTTCTCTATTATTTTGCAGGATATGCAGGATATTTTCTGTTAGGATACTATTTATACCGACACTATAGGTTCAAGGTGTGGCATGCCGTAGCGGCCCTTGCTGTCTATGTAGTAATTCCTGCAATACTATATGGTGGTCATTATGAATTTGACTTTTACTCCTTGTTGTGGTACTTGTCTTTACCGGTTGCTACGATGGCTTTTTGCTGGTTTGTGTTGATGAACAAGTTGCCCGATTTTCATATTAAGATTATAGAAAAAGCGTCATCATTATCCTTTGGGGTATATTTCATGCATATTTTCATACAAAGGGAGGTTTTGTGGCATGTTGATATGATATGTAATTTGCCTGGAGTTATCCAGATTGTCGCACTGGCATTATCTTCTTTGGCAATCTCGTATTTTATCTCATGGCTTATCTCAAAATTGCCATTTAGTAAATATATTATTGGCGTATGATACCGCGGGTGGTTCATTATTGTTGGTTTGGGCGGAATCCGTTGCCTGCTAGTGCTGTCAAGTGCATTGAGAGCTGGCGGCGGTATATGCCAGGCTATGAGATCAAGGAGTGGAACGAGGACAACTTTGATGTCAACAGCATTCCTTATATTAGCGAGGCCTATGCGGCTAAGAAATACGCTTTTGTGAGCGATTATGCACGCTTTTGGATCCTCTATCACTACGGCGGGGTGTATTTTGACACTGACGTTGAACTGATAAAACCGATAGATGACATTTTGGAGCGAGGAGCCTTCATGGGCATTGAGGATATTTATCCTGAACATGACCCATATCCGTTAGTGGCTCCAGGCTTGGGTATGGCAGTTGAAGCTGGCCATGAATTTTATAAGAAGGAATTGGATTACTATGCTGGCGTGCATTTCTTGCAGCCAGATGGAAGCTATGACCACGAGACGGTGGTGCGCCGCACGACAGCATTGCTTGTCGAGGAAGGCCTTGAGCCGCGCCATGCCATGCAACAGGTGGCGGGGATATGGATTTATCCCAAGGAGTATTTCAACCCGCTCGATGATTTGACCGGCAGGTTGGTAAAGACCGAAAACACGAGGTCGATACATTGGTATGCTCGCACATGGCAGAACCGTAGCCCATTGAAGCAGCGGTTGTCGCGGTGGTCGCATCGGGTGTTTGGCTTCACGCTGCATCGGATCAAGAATTTCATTACGGGCGAGAAAGACTATTGACAAATTGTAGAATAAAATATAGCACTGGAGAAGCTGGCTTGCGGGCCGGCTTTTCTTGTGTCATGGGGCGATACTGATGGGACAAGTGCTGTTGCGGTTGCTTTCTCCTGATTGTTTCTGTAATTCACTGGACAATAGCTAATTAAAATGATATTCGGTCAAAAAAACACAAGTTTTGGGTCAAAAAAACACAAATTATCCAAACGCTTTTTGGCGTTTTTCATAATCATAGGTGATGAGGTGTCAGTACATTTGCGCATCAAAAAATTTGACCCTCATACTGAAACGCTGACGCTTGAAAACTCCTAAAAGCGTAATTATAGATGGCTGGAAACCGTACCCCGTTTCTGGCCATTTTTGATTTATATTGTTCAATGTGATCTCGCCCATGGCATTGTTTTAAACATGATCCATTTTTTTCGTTATTGATTATTGCGAATCTCTGCTTTAGCATGAACTGCTGCTGAAGGGACGTTGCGGTGTTGGCGCGAATCTGGGGCACTATTCAGTAATCCCTTCTCAAATGCCTCACGCTAAACCGCCAAGTCGCTAAGGTATTATAATTCAATTAAAAAGATTCTAGCAAATGAGATATATCATCAGACACACCAGCAACAATTGCACATTTTATAATATTCACAAACTACTATTAGATAAAAGCTTAGCGTCTTTGCGCCTTCGCGTGGGGCCAACCAAACGGTTGAACAGTTGCCGATTCTGGGTTTTTATGTGAAAAAATGTTGATGGGTTGAGATTTTTGAGGTTGTGAGTTTCCAAATTCGCCGCTTTTATGTAATTTAGCAGGTTAAATAATGATAGAATGGTTAAATTAATACTGGAAATGAAACATATCGCTCTGATAATCATCGTGTTGATGGCCGCTGGATTGCGCTTGTCGGCACAGGAACAGCTGGCCGAG
>Ga0247610_10008823_pt1 | contig 10210 bp, 8 predicted proteins | sample 174DNAGHGhighgp2_FD_193483 | JGI IMG/M metagenome (GOLD analysis project Ga0247610, IMG submission 193483) | Sheep rumen microbial communities from Palmerston North, Manawatu-Wanganui, New Zealand - 1742 DNA GHGhigh gp2 | ecosystem: Host-associated > Mammals > Digestive system > Stomach > Rumen ... | reverse complement strand
CCTTTTGGGAGAGATACGATCAAAAGATCAGACAGGTCAGACAGTGACCATCAAGACACAGACCGAAGCTATCGGGACCCAGAGCAGCACTTATCAGAATGAGTTCTTCCAGGCAGATCAGGCCGGATTAAGACCGCAGGGTTCGATCAAGATGAACTCTGCAGACTATCACGGAGAAAAGTTTCTAGGATTTAAAGACATAAATCAGAATATGACAGTGTATTCGATCTATCGTACTTTTGAGCCTGATAACGACTGGATAGAACTGTATTACGGTTCGAGGGTTGGAAATGGATAGCTTACTTGTAAACATAAACAAGGTTTTGGCTCAATACACTTCCGATGTAAATATGGTCATTCAATCGGTTGTTGAAACGACCGCTCGGGATGCTGCTCAGAAGTTAAGAGCGACATCTCCAAGAGCACCGGGAGGTGGTGAATACGCTAAGAGCTGGACTGTTAAGAAGGAAAGAGGAAGAGCTGTCGTTTACAGCAGGGCTCCTCATTACCGTCTAACACATCTACTCGAAAACGGTCACGACATCATCCGTGACGGAAAGAAAATCGGCCACGTTGATCCCCAAGAACATATCAAACCGGTCGAGGAATGGACACAGGAAGAGATTCAGAAGCGTTTAGAGGAGGCTCTTGGTCATGTCGATTGAAGAATTAAAGAGTCAACTTGAAAATAAAGGCTTCGACGTTCATCTCGGTGTCGCTCCTGATGGTACAGCTTGTCCTTATATCGTGTTCAGAGATGTCACGAATCCGAACTTTGCAGCAGACAATAAAACATACACCGAAACTACTTCACTCAGACTCAATCTGGTCGAGAGTGAGGTTCGCAACTGGTCTCTTCATTCGACTCTGAAAGGGATCCTCGATAATAACTCGCTTCCTTATAGCGTGACATTAGTCGATGACTCTGATGAGCACGTCACTGAGACCTATTTTGATATAAGTTTTTTAGGAGGAATCTTAAATGCCTGAGAAAAAGGAAGCAAAGGTCTTTTACGGCCTTTCAAATGTGCATTACGCACCGCTCACAGAGACCACAGATGCTCAGGGTAATGTAATTACAACTTACGGAGCACCTAAGAAGTGGCCCGGAGCTGTTAATATGCAGCTCGATCCTTCAGGAAATCCGACGTTCTTCAGTGCGGATAACATCGCTTATTATGCCCTGGCTAATAACCGTGGTTATGAGGGCGATTTCGAGTCTGCTATGATCCCGGAAGACATCAAGGTCGACACGCTCGGAGAGACAGAGGATGATAACGGCCTTATCGTTGAGACAGATAAGGACGAGATCTCTTACTTCGCTCTCATGTTCGAGTTCCAGACAGACATTTCCGCTCGTAGATATTGCTTCTACAAGGTTTGTCTCGCTTCTCGTCCTGCAGTTGCTTCTAACACTGTAGACGTTAACGGTGATCTCGAAGTCAAGACTGAGACAGTTTCTTTCAGAGCTGTTCCCAGAACTGATGCAGTCTCCATTGACGGAGTTGAGAAGCATCTCATCAAGGCTTGCACAGGTAAGAACACAGACGCACAGGCTTACGCTGACTTCTATACAGCAGTTCCCGAGCCTAGCTTCGGTGGTGAGTCCTGATAACAGGTCTTTATAAGGGTTAAAGAGGGGAAGCTCTTATACGGAGCTTCCCCTTTCTATTGAATAAAGGAGAAAAAGTATATGTTCGACGTAAGTAAAATTGAAATCAATGCAGCGTTCTATGAAGTGTTCGAATCCGTCTTCGGTGAAGACTTTTTCGCAGTCCTGGCTAAGATCAGACCGAATGGAAGGATCCAGGCATTGAGGACCAGAGCGACTAAGTTCGTGAAGGAACAGAATGAGAACGGTGAGACAGTCGAAAAGGCTGTTCAGGATTATTCCATTCTCGACGAAGACGAACAGAAGGAAATCACTGATTATAACATTTCAGTCGGTCTCCTGATGAGGAAATACACTTCAAGGATCGCTTATATCGGTTCACTTCTCTTTAAGAAGAAATATAACGGAAGCAAAGAGGATTACTATGGCTGGTTAGCCACTTGTGAGCCCGGAGCTTTCATTGATAAAGACACAATGAGTGCGATCTGGGAAAAGGTCAATCTCGATCAGAAGGTCCCTGTCTCGGTAAAAAACGAGTAATGGCCGCAGCGACGATTCGTCCGATGACGACGAGTCTGTTCCAGCTTAGAGCCTTAGAACTTGGAATCAGAAAACAAGATCTGAGGTTCTATACATGCGGCCAGATTTTTGGAATTCTGACCGAGAGATCGAATGATAACTATGACTGGCCTAAGATGGCCACTCAAGCTGACATCGATGCTCTTTTCCCTCGTTGACATGACGAGGTAAGTAATAATGGCAAGTACGATTAAAGGTATTACCATTCAAATCGAAGGAAAGACCAGCGGACTGGTCAAGTCACTTCAGGACGTAGAGAGCCAGATCAAGAAGGACGATGCAGCCCTTAAGAACTTGGACAAGGCCCTCAAGCTCGATCCTACGAATGTCGACTTACTCGCTGCTAAAGAACAGGTCCTTGCTGATAAGACGAATCTCGTCACTCAGAAGATGGACATCCTGCAGCAAGTTCAAACAGACGCACTTTCCGATCTTCCTGAAGATGCACAGCTCACAGCCTCACAGATGGCTGAACTTGAAGCTGAGATAGCGACGACAGGAGCAACGCTCGACGAGTTATCCGGGGAATCTGAAGAAGCCAGTGGCGATCTTCAGGATGTCGGTGATTCTGCTGAAGACGCAGGAGATAATGTCGAGAAGTCTTCCGAGTCCTTTGAGGGACTTGGTGAGGCTGCTGAGGTTGCCGGCGAAGTTGCTGTTAAGGCTCTCGAGGCCGTTGTGGTCGCTGCTGCGGCCGTCGGTGCAGCTGTCGGAACTGCAGTAGTCGCTACAGGTACCGCTCTCGCAAACACTACGATGGAAACATCGAAGCTCGCTGACGAGCTTGATACACTATCGAAGACGACAGGTCTTTCGACTGACACTCTTCAGGAATTAAATTATGCTGCAGAACTCCTGGACGTTGATACTTCAACAGTCACAGGATCCATAACAAAATTAGAAAAGACTCTCGGATCTGCGATGGCAGGATCCACGTCTGCTCAGGAAAGCTTCAAGGCTCTCGGAATATCATTCAAGGATTCGAATGGTAATGTCCGGGACGCTGAAGAGGTATTCTGGGAAGCTGTTGATGCTCTGGGCCAGATAGAGAATTCAAGCGAACGTGATATCGCTGCCATGTCCCTCTTCGGGAAGTCAGCGAAGGAGTTAAATCCGCTTATTCTGGCCGGTTCCGATACCTTCAGACAGCTCGCTGATGAGGCCCATCAGGTCGGTTATGTCATGGACTCCGAGACCATCGACGCTTTCGGAGCTCTCGATGACAATATGCAGAGGCTCACGAACGGAGCTCAGGCAGTAGAACAGTCCTTTGGACAGGTTCTTCTTCCTCTTCTGACGGACCTCAGCGGAGATGCAGTAAGTCTTCTCGGTGACTTCTCCGGTGCTCTTTCAAGCACAGGTGGAGACATCGACGCTATTGCCGGCATCATTGAAGATTTCGCTCCGAGAGCGGTTTCTATCGTGGAATCTTATATTCCTAAGATCCTCACGATAGTCGAATCCGTATTTTCGGCCCTTCTCCCGGTTGCGATGTCAGTCGCTCCTCAGCTCATAGAGATGGCCGGACGTCTGCTTCAGAATTTGGCGAGCTCGATAGCTCAAAATGCGGAATTATTCATTTCTGCGTTCAGTTCGCTCTTTGAGTCCGTCGTAAATTCAGCAGTCACGCTCCTTCCGGTCCTGGTACCGCTAGCGATCAGTCTCATCATGACTCTGGTTAATTCGTTAATCGAATATGCACCTTTGCTCCTCGATTCTGCGATGGCCATAATCATGACTCTGACAGAGCAGCTCTTGTCACCTGAGAGCATTGAACAGCTGTTATCTGCAGCGACATCCATTATCACCGGATTACTCGGTGGACTGACTGAAGCCCTTCCGATTTTAATCCCGGCTGCGATAGATGCTATTTTGACTCTGGTCGATACGCTCCTGTCGAGTGGATGCTTGGAGATGATAATCCAGGCAGCTCTGACCTTGATATTGACTCTGGCTCAAAGTCTCATCACATATCTCCCGGAGATCATAAAACGTCTCCCTGAGATCATCATGGGTATCGTGAAGTTCCTGACCGGTGACGCTTTACCTTCCATCATTGAGGCTGGCTTCACTCTTATCACAGGCATAATCACGAATCTGCCGGCCATCATTGGAGCCATCATAGAAGCCCTCATAACTCTGGTCATTGAGATGGGTAAATACATCACAGGTGACGGAGCGAAGGACATTCTCAAGAGCTTCCAGGCAGCCTTTGACGGTATCATCAACGGAGCGAAGAACTGGGGCTCTGATCTTATCGGGAACTTCATCGACGGAATCAAGTCAATGTTCGGAAAACTCGGGGAGGCAGCGAAGGGAGCAGCGAAGAAGGTCGCTGACTTCTTACACTTCTCTGAGCCTGATATGGGACCGCTCTCAGACTTTAACGAGTCAGGCGGTGACATGATCCAGAGCTTCATCGACTCGATGAATAAGCAGCAGGGAGAGCTTGAGAAAGCACTCTATAAGACTGCCGGCATCATCGATTCAGGAATGGATAATTCCTACGAGGTAGCAACAAGAAGCGAAGTTCACCAGACGGTTGACTATAGCGGTGGCCTTTCGAGAATCGAAAAGGCTATCGTTAATGCTGCCGGTCCTGCTTCGTCTGAAGGTAGTGTAACGATCGTCGCTCCGATCTATATCGGAGGCGATCTCGTTGACACTGTCGTTCTGGACGCTATCGATAGGAATAACTATACATCGGGAGGTCACTAATGTTAGGTAACTTTTTAAAGTTTAATAATGTAGTCTTCCCGAATCCGAAAGTTCCTTCGAGATCTTCGAAGACGATTGAAAATGTTTCACAAAGTGAAGCAGGAACGGACCTCGTCACGGTGGTCCGTCCTGCGAAGAACTCTTGGAGCTTCAGCTTCGACCTGTCTCCGGCTAAGAGAGACATCCTCGAGGGACTTACTCACGATGAGTCGACGATGATGATATATCAGGGAAAGACTTATCGAGTAAGAGTAAGAGATTTCTCGGAAAACACTGTCGAGGGTTCTGAGTGGCTCAGTTCCGTCGATGGTCTATTCGAGTGTTCAGTTTCAGTTACGGAGTTTTAAGATATGTATAATGTCTCAGACGCTTACAAAGCGAAAATGCTCGACCAGATACAGACTCACAGGTTGGTGGGCCTCCTGGACGATACATATTCATTCACGGAAGCTGATGTTATAGGAGTTTCCTATAAGAATCAGTGTTCTCAGAAGAATGTGGCTCTGGGATCAGTTAATATCGGTGTCTTGAAGCTCACGCTCCTGGTCGACCTTCTCGACCGTGGTGACTACTACGGAAAGAAGATCGTCCTCTATGACGGTCTGAAGATAGAAGAGGAATCCGGTGAGGATGTCTTCGAAGATGTTCCTGTCGGAGTCTTCTATATCGCTGAGGCGATCAGGACTGCAGCAGGAATCGTGATAACGGCTTATGATGTTCTTTCAAAGACTGACAAGAATCTCACGATCGACCAGACGAGCGGAACACTCTATTATTTTTGTAAATACATTGAGTCAGAGACCGGAGCGAGCTTCGGAATGACTCAGGAGGAATGTGAAGCCCTTCCTAACGGTAACGAGGTCATATCACCTTACGAAGATAATGACATGACCACATTCCGTGACCTGATGAGTGTTATCGCTCAGATGGTCGGAGGCTTCGCTTATGCGGATCGATTAGGTACCTGGAAGCTCAGGAGCTTTGATAACGTTTCTGTTATCAGGATCCCGAAAGCCAGACGAATGTCCGGTACCGAGATATCAGACTTCGATTCATATTACGATTACGTTTCCTACGTCGACGCTAAGACAAAAAACGTTAAGGTGGTCGGCTCCGGAGACGGACTGGTGATGAAACTCGGGAATCAGCCGTTCCTACAATACGGAACACCTGAAGCAATCGACAGACGTGTCAATAACATCGTCGCAGTCGTTAAGCAGATGGTCTACACTCCGTTCAAGGCTTCGATGCTTCCTGCTTTCATAGCTCTCGATCTCGGAGACGTGATCGAGCTGGAAGATGATTATTCAGGAGAAACGAGCTCCGGTGCTGTTATGTTGGCCACATGGACTTATAACAAGTCTTATAAGGTTCAGTGTTACGGTGACAATCCGAATCTTCGAGACGCACAGTCGAGGACTGATAAGGATATCTCAGGAATCATCAGTCAGACGGTCCAGAACGAAGTTACATATTATAATTTCGCTAATCTCGAGCCGATTCAGTTCGGATCAGATCAGGAAGTTACTATCGCACAACTCTACTTCACAGCTGCTCAACAGACTACGGTCAAGATCATGCACGAGTTCATCATGGAGATGCTGCGTGATCTGTCGCTTCAGGGAAGTTATGAGGTCAGATACTATCTCGACGAGGAACGAGTTAATTACTCACCATACGAGAGCTTATCTCCGCTGATTATCACGACTGATGTTCCTACACCTGAAGAAGAAAGTGGTGGAGGAACGGAACCTGTTAGAGCTGACATCGAGCCTGTCGAGTCAACGATAACAAGAGACTTCTTCTATGTCTTAAGAGACATTCAGCCAGGCATCCGTCACAGCTGGGAAGTCAGGATCCTGACTCACGGAATAGAAGAGACTACGATCGACATAAATCACGCTCACATCACTCTGGAAGGTCAGAGACTTTATGGTGAGGAATACTTCGACGGATATGTCGAAGCTAAGGATATGCTCGATCTTCTCCCGGTCGGAGGTCTCGGTCTTGTTGCTATGTCTGAGGGTACCGGATCGGATAGCCCGAAGGTTATCGTAAGCAACGTCATCATCAATCAGGCTAATGACAATATTAACCTCATGAATATTGCCGGCATGGATATGATATCGCTTGACGATGCTGTCACGATCCTGCTCGAGTATGTCACTCTGGCGACAGAAGATGATGAAGACTTTATGACAGAAGACGGTCAGAAATTAACTGTTCAAGGTTAAGGAGGAAATATGAGTAAGAAATTTTCAGAACTTGATAGGGCTTCGGACCTTAACAATGGAGATCTGTTCGCTTTGGCTCAAGTAGATGCTGAAGCTGAGACTGGTTATAAATCAGTTTCTTCTCCTGTCAGTGACGTAGCACAAAAGCTTCTTAAGAATACACTTTATCCGACAGACCTTAATACAGAACATAAAAATATCTTTGGAGCGATAAATGAAAACAGGGAAGATCTGAATGATATAAACACTATCCTTGATGGTTTTTCCGATGTCAATTTCATAGAAGACAAGAATATCGATGTTTCTGGAGAAATAATCGATGCTGAGGGCTTTTGCGTAAGCGAGAAAATCCCTTATACATGGACAGGCTATAGGCGTTATTACTGTGATGCGGCTGATACTTCAGGTTCAACATGCAGAATCGCTTTTTATGATTCAAATGGCGTTCTGTTAAATTCATTTGTAGCTCCGACTGGTGTAGATGCAAATCTCGGAAGGTTCAGAGCGATAAACGCTGATACTCAGGTTTCTGGAACTGTTTCTTATGTCAGATTCAGCTTCATGAAGACTTATATTGGAAAAGTCACTGAAAGTGCTTCAGTAAATCCGACAATCTACTGGTCAGCAACTTCAATTATTCAGCCCGGCATAGTAAGCGAAATCAAAAAGATAGTTCCTATCGCTGAACAATCAAATTCAGTCTTAGGAAGTAATTCTCTTACTGCAGAAGTCAGTTCTTTATCCTCTAATACCACACTTGCATTGTTAAATGCTCCCTGGTTTATCAAAAAGAATGTGGGCATCTCAGCTCGCATGAACTTCCGTTCATTTACAAGCATTTCAGTCGGAAAGGGCTATCAAAAATATCGTGGTAAATGGGTTGTAATAGACGGAACAAACATTACTCCCTATTCATCTGATGGTTCAACTGATACAGCAGGGACTCCCATTCCTCACGGATTGACGATAAGCGACTTTCTACAGGTTTCTATGTATATGGGCCAAGATGGGAAGATGACACTCTCGGTCAATTCTATGAGTGGTACTTTCTCGACGATCATTGACTATGTTTATGAATGGAATTATGAGCCATTCATCTTCGGCAGCCAAAACATGACAAACGTGAAGATCAGCTTCTCATGTTTCGACATTAGAAGACCGTTGTGGGTTTTTGGTGATAGTTATATGGGTATTTCGTCAATTCGTGTTGGAGGTCAGATTAAGAATCTAGGCTTTTTCAATTATTGTATTAACGCTATCGCAGGAGCCAGAGCAACAGATAGCGGAACATCGGGAAAGTCATCCTATAACGATCTCGAAAGGATGCTGGCTATTGCCACACCTAAATTCCTTTTGTGGACCGATGGTATGAATGGAGGAGATCAATCAAATATTGATTTTCTCCCGACTTTAATTTCCTTGTGTGAACAAAAAAGAATAGAATTGATTCTCTATTTACCACCAAACGTCCCAACCATCAATCACGATTCATTAAATACATATATTAAATCCACTGGACTTAGATATGTAGATGGTAATGCAGCTGTTGGAGCTACGTCAGAAGGAGTGTGGTACACCGATTATCTTTCAAGCGACGGAGTTCATCCTACAACTATAGGAGCTCAGGCCCTTGCAGCAAGATTTATAACTGACTGTCCTGAGTTAATGCAGTACGGTAACACATAAAAACGGAGGACTGATTCATGAGATTTAAAGATAACTGCAGACTTGAAACCATCGGAGGAATGAAGTTTCCGAAGCTCAAGGGACACGTCAAGATCACGCTCCACAACTGCAGGACTGGAAAGAATGAGGTCGTAGAGGGTGAGAATATCGTCACAAATGCGATGAGAGATATTCTCGCTGCTAACTATGCAGGAGGTATCGGCTATAATAACATTTTCGGTAATGAGGGCTTATGGAAAAAGTTTTTCGGAGGTGTCCTGCTCTATGAACAGGCTCACACTCTGGATCCTGATAACTACTATCCACGAGCTGACAGCGTGAATCATCTTTTCGCTCATGCCGGCCCGAATCCGATTGATCCAGAACACGATGATGACTTGACCAGAGGAACTCCGTTATCGATTGCTTTTGTTCAGACCGAAAACTCTGTAAAGCAAGTTTGGGAATGGGGCTCGATTCGTGGTAATGTCCCGGACGGAAGATACATCAGGTCTCTGAGCTTGACTCATGCAGATGTAGGTGATGCCGGACTGGGTTCTGGCTCCTATGCTTTCAGCCAGCTAAATCCTTTGGAACCGATTTCAGCCTTTGCTTCAAATGAGCGTATCTCCGGGAAGGAAGTTTACGCTCAGTATAATGAGGCTCATGGTGTAGCTTTTGCGATCGGTAACGATGGAGAGTGGACTTACGGCCATCAGGCTTTTGAAACAAATAAGATCACCGTCTATAAGAGAAAGTTCCCTTTCTTGAAGACAGGCTTATATCAGACACAGGTCTCCGACGGTAGATTTGAAGAGAAATTCACAATAACGATCTCGTTTAACGTCTATGCACAGCCTTGTTTCTACTTTGACCAGGTCAATAAGAGACTGTGGCTGTTCACGAACTACACTTCCGCATCGACCTACAGTAAGTCGGTCATCAAGTATTCAGTTATCGACTGTGAGAACCAGACCGAATACGCTCACGGCACGATCACGAGCGACACTGAGAATATCGCTCCGCTCGGATATGGAGACAATTCTACATATTATAATGCCGGACGCTCAGTCTTTATGGGGATTGCCTTTGACGGAACATACTTCTATTTCCCGACAGGAATCAATAACGGAGCAGGAGACGTAAAAGAGAGACTCACAGGATATCAGAAGATCAACTACTCGAATCAGGCAGATCAGACCACGATCTCACTTAATAGTGGAGAGATAACGAAATTCTGGTCTCCTATGTGTTCTGGCGGTTTGCTTGTCTCAGACGGTGGTGTAGTCAACGGTGACAAGCTCTATCCCTGCCAGTCGAACTGGGGTTTACCTTTTTCTTCTGGTTATTCTGTTTTCGCTGAACAGCCTAACAAACCGTCAAGCTACTTCACGGTTTGTTA
>Ga0247610_10008820_pt1 | contig 10213 bp, 9 predicted proteins | sample 174DNAGHGhighgp2_FD_193483 | JGI IMG/M metagenome (GOLD analysis project Ga0247610, IMG submission 193483) | Sheep rumen microbial communities from Palmerston North, Manawatu-Wanganui, New Zealand - 1742 DNA GHGhigh gp2 | ecosystem: Host-associated > Mammals > Digestive system > Stomach > Rumen ... | reverse complement strand
TGTTCGCGCCGTGATGGCCGAACTGGAACAGAAGAAACCCGAGGTGCTACTCGTCACCGAACAGACCAACGACTACGGCATCATAGTCCGCGCACTGACAGGCACCACATACCGAGGCGTGGTAAGCCGCCATGACCTGGAATACGTCCTCAGCATCATGCAGCACAGCAGCACCTCGGTGCTTGTAGGGAAGGTGGCCGACACCAATGCCGAAGGCGGCTGCTACAACATCCGCCTCACCGGCGACTACCCGGAACGCGACACCGCAACGGCCGTCACGACACCCGACATATGGGCCGGCTGGGACTGGAGCGGCGCACCGCTCATGGACAACAGTCCGGCCGACAAACACCTCGACATCAGCCTGAAAGTCGTGCTCGCCGAACTCAAGCAGTCGGGAAAGATGGACAAACAGACCCTGATGGAACACCTCGCCCTCGTGCTGAAGCTGACGAAGTGGAATGTCAGCCGCGAGGCGCAAGCACAACTGGGAGAGATTCACCAGCTGGCAAGCCGCCATCCCGACAGCAACATCCGAGCCTTCGCCACACAACTCCGGCACACACTCAACGCCATCGGAAGCCAGAAACGCATCAACGACTTCCAGGACACCTACCTGTCCGAACTCTACCAAAGCACAGAAGCCGAACAGATGCACAGGAAATGGTGCGCCATGCACGAAGCAGAACTCTGCGACATACGCCTCTGGCAAAACACCATCACAAAGCAACTGAACACCATCGACGACTGCCTCATGCACCTGCCAGCAGGCCTCTGCTACCAGAAAGACCAGTTCGGACCACTCATGCACCGGCTGCTCTACCTCCACATCCCACACCAGAAGCTGCTCATGCTCCTCTCCGCCATCGTCCTAAGAAAACAACTGCGTAAGCAACTCGGCATCACTACAGGAAACCAGACAAACAGCTGCACAGACGAAGACGAACGCAGGCTGACATCACAACTGGCACCCTACTTCTACGGCAACATCGAGTACGCACACGAATTCCTCATGCTGGCAAGAGGACAAAAGCCCTCAGACATCACAACATTCGTCAGCCTCTGGGTAAAGGAGAAACGCATCTGCCCCGCCCATTGCCACCGCCCACTCTGGACCGCCCTGCACGAAGCAGGCATCTACCAAGCCAGCGAATCCAACTGGAACCAACGGCTGGACATCAGGAAGTTCTGGCACTGATATCAAGAACCGGAAGCCAGACGAATCAAAGGCCCGTCGAGAGAAACCTCACCCGCAGCACGCAACTCGTCGATAACCTCCTCAAAGAGACCGGCAGAAAAACCCGTCACATCCAACTCATAAACACGAAGAGGCCCCTGCCGCAGCAAAGACAAAATACGTTCGCGCAAAGCAGACCGCTCGTCAGCCTGCTGCCGCAACCCCTCCCCGCGGCAGCAGACATCACAGACGCCACAGTCGCGCTCCGCTTCCTCACCGAAGTAATGCAACAACATCCGGCTGCGACACACCTCACTGTCCGCCTCCGCATAACGCAACATCGCCTCCAGGCGCTCCTCATGATGACCGCGGCGCTCCTCGTAAACACCAGAAGGCAGAAACACCTCCTCCTTGTTGACACGGCGACGGCGAAAAGTGACATAAGGCAAATGCTTGCGCGGAATGAAAGAAACCAAGTGCAGCTTCGACAGACGAAGAAGCGTCTGGTAGATGTCGTCAACACTGAAACCCGTATCACGCCCCAGCAAATCCTCGTCAATATACACATAGTCCACAAAGATGCCACCATAATGACGAAGCACAGAAAGCACAAGGCGCTCGGTCGAAACATCAAGAGAACGGAACAACACATCACGCGGAACATCAATACGCAAACGGCTGGAAGCATCGTCCTCAGCACGGAACTCAATATACCCAGCCTTGTCCAAAAGGTCAAGCGCACCAACGAGCGACGTCGGGTAGCAGCCATAAGTGCGACAAAAGACATCAAGGTTCAGCTCACGCATCACCAAGGCACCATCGCCAACCGCAATGCCGAAAAAGCATCCAAGCAGCTCATAAATGTTGCGCACATAGTCAAGCCCAGGAAACTGCTGAGCCATGCGACGCGAAACACGCAGCCGCTCACCACCGTCCGTCAGGAGAATCGCATACGCCCTCTCACCGTCACGACCCGCACGACCCGCCTCCTGGAAATAAGCCTCAATGGAGTCGGGCACATCAGCATGCAGGACCAGACGCACATCGGGCTTGTCAATGCCCATGCCAAAAGCATTCGTCGCCACCATCACGCGCATCTCGCCCCGACGCCAACGCTCCTGATTCTCGTTCTTCTTCAAGCCAGGCAAACCAGCATGATAGTAAGTCGCAGTGCAGACACCCGTCTCGTTCAGCTGCTCAGCCAGCTCGTAACACTTCCGCCGACTGCGCGTATAGATGATGCAGGAGCCAGGAATCGTCTGCAAAGCATGAAGAATACCGTCCAGAATCGTATCGACCCGACGGACAATATACGCCAGGTTCTTGCGCTCAAAGCTCATCTTCAGCACATTCCGCTCGCGGAAACAAAGCCTCCGCTGTATGTCCTCCACCACCGCAGGCGTCGCAGTAGCCGTAAGCGCCAGCACAGCACGGTCAGGGAAATACTCCCTGATGGCAGATACATTCAGGTACGACGGCCGGAAATCATAGCCCCACTGGCAGATGCAATGCGCCTCATCGACCGTAATGAAACAGACATTCATGCGGCGCAACTTGTTGAGGAAGAAACTGCTTTCAAGCCTCTCGGGAGATATATACAGGAACTTATAGGCACCGAATATGCTGCTGTCCAAGACAGACAGCACCTCCTCGTACGGCATATTACTATTGATGTAGGCCGCCTTAATGCCACGCCTACGCAAACCCTCAACCTGATCCCTCATCAAAGAGATAAGCGGCGTAAAGACAATGCAGACACCAGGCATGGCAAGGGCAGGCACCTGAAACGTCACACTCTTCCCACCGCCCGTCGGCATCAGGCAGAGCGTGTCGCGCCCCGCACCAATGCTCTCTATGACTTCTCGCTGAATACCGCGAAAACCATCATAGCCCCAATACTTCCTAAGGATAGAAAGATAGTCTGCTTCCATCATGATAAATAGATTCTCCCCAACAGGAGAGCTGGAGAGGGGCTTTTATTCCCTTGGCTTAATGTCCTCTATCTGCAACTGCACCTCGCCGCGCTTGTGACTGTTCTCTTCTATGTGATAGACGATATCAAAGGCCCTCTTCGTTTTGATATAGCGGGCTTGCGAACTCTGGCCAAAGGCAATGCCGTTCATCACAGCGCTGCTCTTCGAATCAACCAGCTCAAGTTTGATGTGCTCCTGGTCGCGTCCGACGACCTTGCTGGTTCCGTAGTCATACACTTGCTGTGTGCAGAAGAGTGGCTTATTGTTGTCCGGCCCGTAGGGGGCAAATCGCTTGAGGTCCGTGACGATTCGGCGATTGATGTCCCGGAAGTCGATAAGGGCGTCGATGCTCAGTATGGCGTTGACTTGCTCTGGCTGAATGTGCTCCTTCACATAGTTTTCGAAGCGGTGTCTGAACTCCGGGATATTCTGTGCGGGCAGACTGAGGCCTGCTGCATATGTGTGGCCTCCGAAGTTTTCGAGCAGGTCGGAACAGCTTTCTATTGCCTTATAGACGTCGAACCCCGGTACGCTTCGTGCCGAGCCGGTAGCCATGCCGTCTTCATTACAAGTGAGGACGACGCTTGGCTTGTAGAAGACTTCGGTCAGACGGGATGCCACGATGCCGATGATGCCGCGGTGCCATTCCTCGTTGAACAGGACGATGGACTTGTGCTCGTGTCGGTGCTCAAGTGTTTTGACGATGCGATTGGCCTCTTCCGTCATGGTTTTGTCGAGGTCTTTGCGCTGTTCGTTGTACTCATTGATTTGCTCTGCGAGTTTTTTAGCCGTATCGGGGTCTCTCTCGATGAGCAGTGCGACGGCTTCGTTGCCAGTCTGCATTCTGCCCGACGCATTGATGCGTGGTCCTATCTTGAATATGATGTCGCCCAGCGATATCTCTTTGTTGGTGAGTCCGCATATCTCCATGAGGGCTTTCACTCCTGTGCTTGGTGAGCTGTTCAGCTGCCGGAGTCCGTGGTAGGCCAGTATTCTGTTTTCTCCCATAATAGGTACGAGGTCGGCTGCTATGCTGATGGCGCAGAGGTCGAGAAGCGGTATGAGACTTGAGAATTCTATGCCGTTGCTGATGGCGAAGGCTTGTATGAGTTTGAATCCGACGCCGCATCCGCAGAGATGCTCATAGGGATATGTATTGTCGAGTCGCTTTGCGTTGAGGATTGCGACTGCTTGTGGCAGTTCGGGCCCTGGGACGTGATGGTCGCAGATGATGAAGTCGATGCCTTTTTCTTTTGCGTATTCGACTTCTTCTGTTGCTTTGATGCCGCAGTCGAGTACTATTACGAGTCCTACTCCTGTCTGCTGTGCATAGTCGACTCCCTTATGGGAAACGCCGTATCCGTCTTCGTTACGGTCGGGGATATAGTAGTCGATATTGCTGGAGAACTGCTGGAGGAACCGATAGACCAGAGCTACGGCGGTGCATCCGTCTACATCGTAGTCGCCATAGACGAGGATGCGTTCCTTTCGTCCGAGTGCTTCGTTGAGGCGGTTAACGGCCTTCTGCATGTCTTGATACAGGAAGGGGTCGTGGAGGTCGGTGAGCTGGGGGCGGAAGAACTTACGTGCTTCCTGGACGCTGTCTATGCCGCGTCCGATGAGGACACGTGCCAGGACAGGGCTTATTTTCAGCTCTGCCGCCATTTCCCCTGCGAGTTTCAGTTCTGCTTCGGAAGGCGGGTTATAGCTCCATTCGTAGTTCATCGTTTGTGCTGATGTACTGGAGCTTACTTGATATACTCTGAGAAGTCGGTGAGGTGCATGTCGCCTTTGCGCAGGAAGGTGTCGTGCATAGCGAAGGCTGCTGCCAGTTCGTGGTGTGTATGGCCGCTGCGTTTCTCTGCGTACTTGAGGTAATCCTGCAGCATGGGACGGTAGTCGGGGTGTGCCACCTTGATGAGTTCTTGTGCTTTCTGCATGTCGCTCTTGTGCCTAAGGTCGGCCACGCCGTATTCCGTGATGACGGCGTCGATGTAGTGGTTGGTGTGGTCGATGTGGCTGGCGAAGGGGACGATGCTTGAGATGGCGCCGCCTTTGGTTGTGGAGCCGCAAGTGAAGATGGTCAGGTAGGCGTTTGCGGCGAAGTCTGCCGAGCCGCCGATGCCGTTCATCATCTTTGTGCCGCATATCTTAGTGCTGTTGACGTGGCCATAGAGGTCGCACTCGATGGCTGTGTTGAGTGCGCAGACGCCCAGACGTGCGATGACTTCGGGGCAGTTGCTTATCTCTGAGGGACGCAGCACGAGCTTGTCCTTGAAGAAGTCGATGTTGTCGTATATGTCGAGGAGGCACTCGTTGGTGACGGTCAGAGAGCAGGCGGATGCTGAGAGCACCCGGCCTTGTTTCATGAGGCCGACGGGTGCATCCTGCAGCACTTCTGTGTAGATGTTGAAGTTGGGCACTTCGGGGCATTGTCCGAGGGCTCCGAGCACGGCATTAGCACCGCTGCCTACGCCGCTCTGCAGGTTGAGGAAGGACTTCGGGATGAGTCCCTGCTTGAGGTTGAGTAGCAGGAAGTCTGCCACGTTCTGCCCTATCTTGGTGGTGATGGGGTCTGGGTCTTTGAAGCTGCGCGCCTCGTCGGGCACGTTACATTCCACTACTCCCTTGATGCGGTCGGCGTCCACTTCGACGTACGGTTTGCCGATGCGGTCGCTGGCTTTGGTAATCATGATGGGCGTGCGGAAGGGGTGGTCTTCTATCTCATATACATCGTGAATGCCTTTGCTGTTGGGGCTGTGGAATGCGTTGAGCTCCACGATGATGCCTTCCGTTGCGAGGCGGCAGACTGTGGGGCTGATGCCGCCGGCTGCCGTGAGGTAGATGCGGGCTTTGTTCCCCACTTTCTCCAGGGCGCAGGCCTCTATGATGGCCCAGTTCACTTGACCGAGGTAGCCCTGACGAATCTGGGTGGCCATGTTCGAGAGGTTGAGGTCGGAATAGTTCAGCGTGTTCTGGTTGACGTTCTTGCGGAAGTCGGGATTGGTGGTGTAGGGTGCGCGGAAGTCGATGGCCATGGCGTTTGAGAGGTCGCCATCGCAACTCTGTCCGGTACTGGCACCTGTGAAGATGCTGATTTTGAAGGGGCGTCCGGCTTCATGCTCTGCGACGGCTCTCTTGGCAATCTCTGCGGGTGTACACTTTGCTACGCCGGCTGGTGTGAATCCACTCAAGCCGATGGTTTGTCCGTTTTGGACGAAGGAGGCTGCTTCTGCAGCGGTAATTCTATTGAAATCCATGTTGTATTGTGTTTGATTTTGCGCACAAAGGTACAAAAAAATACGGAATAATTTCCCTTTTACGCTACTTTTTAACACACATGGATAGTGTTTTATGCACGAAGGGGCTCGTTTCGGAAGAATGTGCGGTAGTTTTCCGCCATCGATTGGCACAATGCCGCCACCGTGAGCCCCCGTTTCTCTGCCACAATTCGGTATAATGCTGCTATGGGGTGCTGCCGGTCGTCGTCGGTTTCGAGCAACAGCCGGTCTGCCGGACAGGCGCGGAGGCTTTCGTCGTTGTGGCAAAAGCCGAAACTGACGTAGAAGCCGGCATCCAGGAGGGAACGCAGCTGCTGAGGCTTGCCGCGAAAGCCGTGGAGCATCCAGGACTGCTTGGGGGTCAGCGACTTGCGCAAGAAGAGCAGTCGGTCGAGGGCTTTTACGCAATGGATGACGAGCGGCTTCTCCAGCTTTTCGCTCAGCCTGATTTGCTGCAAGAACACGGCCTCCTGCACCGCCATTGCCGGTCCCTTCAGGGCATCGAGGCCGCACTCGCCGATGGCAAGGAAGCCTCTACCCGCCCCTCCAAAGGAGGGTGGAGGGATGAGATGCTGTGATTCTCCCCCTCTCTGGAGGGGCTGGCGGAGGCTATCCCACGGGTGGACGCCCCACGTGTCGCGGCCATCGACAACAGCCACAACATCCTGTTCTACAGGCACATGATGGGTATGGAAATCAATATAGAACATCATCGTGTTTTATGCAGCGTGCTGCGTCGGAAAATGCAGCGTGCTGCGTCGGCCCTCCCTGCTGCCTGCGTCGGCTTTCTCTGCTGCCTGCATCGGCCTTCGCAACTGCCTGCGTCAACACACTGTCCCTGAGGCACTTGGAAATACAGCCCATTTCTATGGTACGGGGTCATAGCCGCTACCACCCCACGGATGGCAGCGCAGCAAGCGTCGCACGGCAAGCCACAAGCCCTTCAGCGGACCGTGCTTGCGCAAAGCCTCCACAGCATACTGACTGCATGTGGGCGTGAACCGGCACGAGGGCGGCGTCAGCGGAGAAATGAAACGCTGGTAGAACCGAATGGGCAGAATAAGCAGTCGCGCCACCTGACGACTAACGGGATTCATAGTTCAATCGCCTGACTTCTGTCTTTCAACTTCGCACTCGCTGATACGGAGCAGCAGCGAACGCATCTTCTGGAACACCTTCTCGGTGGGAAGCACCTCGCCGGACGTCCAGAGAAACGCTATGTCGAGGCCACCACGAAGCGGCTGGAGCAGCCCCTTCTGCAAACGGTAAGCCTCCCGCAACTGTCTCTTGATGCGATTCCGCTTGACCGCACGCTTGAAATAACGCTTGGAGACTGACACCAGGATGCGCACGCCATCCAAGCCGTTAGGCATGAACACAGCACGAACAGGATAGGCAGAGAACGACTGATGGCCGCCTCCAAAGAGCTCCTCCAAAGCCTTGCGGCTGCAAAGACGCTCGTCCTTCCGAAGCGTGTGTAAGCCAACATTAGCCATTTGCCTTGCGCAGATGGTCGTCGATGGCAGAGGAAATACTGGGATACAAAGGAGAGGGAGCCTCTATGTCAAGGCGCAAACCGGCATCACGAACAGCCTTCGCCGTAGTGGGACCAAGCGTGCCAATGACGATGTCGCCTTGCTCGAAGTTCGGGAAATTCTTCTTCAACGACTGTACACCACTCGGGCTGAAGAAGATGAGCATGTCGTAGTCAAACGGCTCACCGTCGGAAAAATCATTGCTCACCGTGCGGTACATCACCGCATCCGAGTGCTTAATGCCCTTGCTGTCAAGCAACTCGCCAAACACCGGGTTGTGAACATCACTCAAAGGAATGAAGTAACGCTCCGACTTATGCTTCAGCATGAGCGGAACCAAATCGTCAACCTTGCCCGTCGAACCGAAGAAAACCTTACGCTTGCGGTACTGAACATACTTCTGTATATATTGGGCCACCGTCTCCGTAATGCAGAAATACTTCATGTCATCAGGAATGGGAATGCGCATCTCCTTAGCCAAAAGGAAAAAATTGTCAATGGAAAGGCGTGACGTAAACACAATGGCAGTATGTTCCAATATGGAAATCTTCTGCGCGCGGAACTCCTTGGGCGTGAGCCGCTCTACCTTGATGAACGGACGGAACACTATCTCCACATTGTGACGCTTGGCAATGTCGTAGTATGGAGAGTTCGCCGACGTTGGCTCCGGCTGCGAAATAAGTATCTTCTTTATCATCGTCTGTCGTATTTTTTCCTCTAGAGTTTTATCGTCGAAAGTAGTGCCGAATACACCAAAATCTGCGGCATAACCAGTAGCGGCATAATTTCGAGTGTGCAAAAGTACACAAATAAATGCAAAGTTCCATACATTTTCGGGAAAAATATCTGATATGTCTTGAAAAGCAAGCATGCCTTGGTCAAAATGACAATACCGAGAGCTATCATCGGCACCGTTTTGTAAGGAACACGCAAATACTCAACAACCAGAGAACAAACCAGAAGAAGAAGCGACTCCACAACGTACAAAAATGTTTGGACGCGCGACATTGTAAATATTTTTTCGCGCCGAAAGAACACCCACTCCACAAAGCCAATCAGCATTCGCTTCGCCACAAAATACATCACCCACAACAGGAAAAACGCACCGAAAAGCAAATAAGGCGTCTCCGGAAACGGATAATATTCCACGTCATGCTGCGTGAAAGAAAACGTCACCACCGAAGCCGAAAGCGAGAGCAAGCATACGGCAATGAGGCGAGTAGAGTACCTGAGCGGATCGTCCGCAAGGGGCTCGTCGGCCTTGCCTGGTATGGGAAAGAACACAACTCGCACCAAATCCCAGAACTTCTTGCGAAGACGCACGACAAGGCTGACAGCAAGTAACAGGCAAACCAACAGCAGAAGACCGCTCCAGCCATCACGATGTATGCGGAAAGGCGTCTCAATGCCCACAAAACCATAGGGCTTATGAGGCACCTCCGAGCACAAAACACTGTCACCCTCAGCAAGGCCACCGCCACCATAGCGGAACAACGCCTCGCCAACCGTATCTTCCTGCTCCGGCCGGCACAGCGTATCAGCCTCCAAAGGCAGCGACAACGATACAGTATCTACGGTTTTCATGCTTTCGCAACTCGCCTTTTCAGAAATTATAACAGGCTAAATCTTGGCAAAACGCCGGATGCTCGTGTCCCAAAGAGGTGTCTCGAGCGCCATCTTCAATGCCAGCTCAGGCGTAGGTGCCACTTTCCAAATGTCGGCATGGACAGGTCGCATGAAGTTCTCTGCTATCGCCTGATGCAAAGTATTCAGCATAGAGTCGAAGTAGCCATTGGTGTTGAGCAGGACGATAGGCTTGAGGTAAAGCCCCAACTGCTTCCAGGTGATGAGCTCCATCAACTCGGCAAAAGTGCCGCAACCACCCGGGAGAAAGATTCCCCCGTCGGTGAGTTCGGCCATTCGGGCTTGGCGTTCGTGCATATCAGCCGTCTCGATAATCTGGGTCATGCCGTTGTGGCACCATCCCTCGCCTATCATAAAGGTCGGAATGACGCCAATGGCTTTGCCGCCCTTCTCGAGGCAACCGTCGGCACTCGCTGCCATAAGACCGATACAACCGGCCCCGTTCACCAGTGTCACGCCGCTGTCGGCCATCAGGTTCCCCAGTCGGCGGGCATCCTTGAAGTAGCATTCGTCTATCTGCGTGCTGCTGGCACAGTAAACGGCTATCTTTTTATCCCCACAATCCATAGCTTACAATTCATCATTCAGTATTATAAAGAGAAG
>Ga0247610_10008817_pt1 | contig 10216 bp, 4 predicted proteins | sample 174DNAGHGhighgp2_FD_193483 | JGI IMG/M metagenome (GOLD analysis project Ga0247610, IMG submission 193483) | Sheep rumen microbial communities from Palmerston North, Manawatu-Wanganui, New Zealand - 1742 DNA GHGhigh gp2 | ecosystem: Host-associated > Mammals > Digestive system > Stomach > Rumen ... | reverse complement strand
TCATGGGTGAAAGGCACCATCAATGGTTCGACCATCACCATCGACTTCCCACAGAAAGCCATGGAAATGTCAGGCACTTCATACTATGTTGACTTGCTGAGTTATGATGAACAAGAGCAATGGTACCTTCCGAAAGATGGTCCGCGTAGGCTGACGTTGGACTACGACCCCGTCACCCACAGCATCAGCACACCCGCAGGTTCCGCCTTCGCCTCAAGTGAAGATGTCGTTGCCTTGGTGGATAAAGATGATGGATGGACAGGTTTTGCCGACTGGGACATCAACGTCAGCAAGATGGATGCCGAGACTGTCGCCGCCCCTGCAGGATTGGAGACATCCGACTATTCCATCACCGCCGAGGAATATGAGGGCAGCCTGGTGAAAGTGGGGTTCCAAGGCACCGACATCTATGTACAAGGCATCTCCTACACCATGCCCGACGCTTGGGTAAAAGGCACGGTTGTGGGTGACAAGGTCATCTTCAAAAACGGACAATACATAGGGCCGGATGAGCAGAGCGGATATCATCAATTCCTGGTATCCGCTGAAGGCAAGAAAACTTGGGACAATGACCAAGGGAAAATTGTGACCCACTACAATCTTACAGAAGGCGACATCGAGTTCGACTACGATGAAGCCACCAAGACACTGAGCAATGGCAGCACGTTCCTCGTAAACGCCGGCACAGATGAAGTATACTATCTGTCAGCCTTCACCAAGGCCCTCATCAAGCCTTTCACCGAGGTGGCTGCCACCCCGCTAAAACCGAAGAAGTTGTCTCTCGAAGAAGGAGGTATCGACTTCTACCAAAACGGCTGGGGGTGGGGCGTTTTATCATTCGACCTCAGTACCAAGGACGTGGATGGCAACTACATCCTTCCGGAAAAGCTCACCTACCAACTCTACACCCGTGTGAACGGCGAGGAGAAACCCATGACCTTGGAAGCAGGCGAATTCATTTACTTGGATGAGGACATGACAGAGATACCCTTTGATTTCACCGAGAATTGGGACATATACATCAATGGCGTCACACGCAATATCTACTACCATGTCATAGGTCCCGAAGCATTCGGCGTACAAGCCATCTACCGCGGCCTGGGAGAGGAACGCCGCTCAGAGATTGCGTGGGTCAACGTGCAAGGATTGGGCTCCACAACCCAACCCGAAGCCGCCACCCCCTCCTATCCCGACATCGACCCCTCCAACGTAGGAGGCAGCATCAAGTATGGTTATTTCACAGGAGAAGAAGATGTGAATCTCTTTGGAGAAAGCAAGGAAGCGACATACGACGTGGCCATACATATCGACCATCCCGACCTTGTAGGCACCTACATAGAGAGCATCACCATCCCAATGGTTGAGGTGAAAGGCATCAGCGGCATCTCCGCCTGGCTTTCCAGCCAATTGCGCATTGAAGACGGCAAGAACGTCCCCGACCTCGTCAGCATGGACCTCACCCCCGACGAGGCAGGCTTCATCACCGTGAAGCTTGACAAGCCCTATGTCATACCCGAAGAGGGCGTGTATGTGGGTTACACCTTCACAGTAGATGATGCGAGCATCGAACTCAACCAAACTCCCATTGCCGTGATGGATGCTAAAACCTACAAAGGCTTCTTTCTCCACACCTCGAAAGGCTTTATGAAATGGTTGAACTTATCCTTCGAGTTTATGATGAACAGCGTCATCCAAGTGACAGTTGGAGGCAGCATGGTGAAGGAATACAACGTAGTTGCCGCCAGCGACATGCCCACCTATGTCTTGGCAGGCAGCCCCATAGATGTCGACCTCGGTTTTGTCAACATCGGAGCGAGTGAAGTCAATTCCGTCGACTTCGAATACACGCTGGATGGAAAAAGCGGCACCGGGCACATAGACCTTTCCGAACCTGTCGCAGGATTTTATGGAAAGTACTTCTCCGCGCCATTCACCTTCCCGCCTGTCGACACCAGCGGCAACTATGACTTGGAAATCCAAGTGACCAAGGTGAACGGCCATGACGATGAAGGTCTGGCAGATGCAGCCATCATTCCACTCTTGGTCATCAACAGTTTCCCCAAGCACCGCAGCCTCATCGAAGAATACACCGGCACATGGTGTGGTTATTGCCCCCGCGGACTTGTTGCCATGGAGCAACTAGCTGAGTTGTATCCCGATGACTATGTACGTGTGAGCTACCATAACGGCGACCCAATGGAGATCATGTCCTCTGATTATTTCCCCAACTATGTGGGTGGTTACCCCGACGCATTTGTTGACCGCTTTTTTGAGGTGGATCCTTACTATGGCAGCACTGGAGAAGCCATGGGCATAATTGATGACTTGAACCTGCGTGCCAGTGAATTCGGCCAGGCCACCATCAACATAGTTCCGACCCTGAGCAAGAACAGGGAAACGGTCACGGTAAATACAGAAGTCACTTTTGCCACCGACCATGAAGGTGCGAGGTATGCCTTGGAATACATCCTTGTTGCCGACAGTCTCACTGGAACAACGACCGACTGGGTGCAATCCAACTACTATGCCGATGGAAGCATGGGCGAAATGGGTGGATTTGAATCTATGGAAAGTTCCATTGTGGGCATACCTTACAACGATGTAGCCATCCAGATGTCAAGGATTGGCGGCATCACCGGCAGCCTTCCCTCCACCATCAAGGCAGAACGCCTGTTGAAACACACCTTCCGTTTCCAGTTGGCCAACTCTTTGAACACGAGGATGGAAAGCCTCATCCAAGACTTGAACAAATTGCGCGTGGTTGTCCTTCTCATCGACCAGGAGAATGGCTTGGTGGTGAATGCCAACTCCGCCCCAGTCACAGATGCCGACTCCATCGTCGAGGTAGAGGGCACCAATGGCAAAGTGACAAAAGTGGAATTCTACGACCTCTCCGGCCGACGTGTCAATGCCTCCCATCGTGGCGCGAGCATCATGCGCACCACCTATTCAGACGGCACCGTGAAGACCGTGAAAGTCATGCGATAAGACTCATAAGGCTTATAAGCCTTATAAGTCCAAGGAAACAGGAAATCCCATTCGTCCGGCGTGATTTCATCACGCCGGACTTTTTTGCCAAGTCGCGAACATCACGCATACAAGAATGTCGACATAAAGAGCGAAAAGAAGGAAAAACCTGTTTTTATTTTGTGATTTATCATCTTTATGCTACCTTTGCATCCGATTTGCAAAGTGCAAGTTAAGGGGTGCCCGATATTTCGGGCTGAGATCAGACCCTCTGACCTGATCCGGGTAATGCCGGCGTAGGGAATCTTTCTTTTCCATCCCTTTTATGTTTTATTAAATAAGGTAAGACTTAGATGAGAAAAATCTTATTCATTTATGCAGTCCTTCCCTTAGCAGCAAGTGTCAGTGCGCAAGACACTGATTCACTTCGGCTTGAGCAACTGCAGGAAGTGGTTGTAAAGGGCGTACAGGCACAAAAGGACGCACCGTATGCCATCACACGCATCAAGAAAGCGGAGTTGCAGGAATTTTCGAAAACAGGCAAGGAACTGCCCTTCTTGTTCTCCCAAACCCCTGGCGTCCTCTCATGGAGCGAGAACGGCATGGGTACGGGCACGACCTACATGCGCATCCGTGGCTCAGGGGATGCCAACATCAACGTAACACTCGACGGAGTGCCACTCAACTCTCCTGAAGACCATTGTGTGTTTTGGGCCAACATGAACAGTTACGCCTCGCTGCTTGGTAGTGTCGAAATACAGCGCGGCGTGGGTTCCTCCACCAATGGCGATGGTGCTTTCGGCAGCACGATATCCTTGGCTTCCAAAGCCGCCTCCCCCACCCCTTCACTGGAAATCAGCGGCTCTTATGGTTCGTACAACACCTTCAATGTCGGAGGCTCCTTTTCCACCGGACTGTTGTGGAATCATTTCGTGCTTGACGGAGCTTACCACGAGACCAATACCGACGGCTACCTCCATGGGACATCCGGACGTTCCGGCAGTTATTATGGAGGTCTTCGATACTTAGGCGAACGCTTCCAGATAGGCTACAAGAATTTTGGCAATTTCGAAAAGACCGGACAAGCTTGGAACGGAGTCACAGCCGGCAACGACGACCTCTCCTTGATGGACGGCACTTATGGTGAGCACACCGGCATCCGTACCTACAAAGACCTTTATGAAGCAGGATTGGGACGTTACAACAGCTTGTATGAGTCCCTAGTCACAGATGACAACGGAGCCTTTGTCCAAGACAGCAAGGGCAACTATGTCACTCAGCGGTATACGATGGCAGATGGCAGTTATTGGAAGAAAGCCACAGACAATTTTTGGCAAAGCCACAACATCCTTTCCTTCTCATGGGCCATTTCCAACCGGCTGAAGACCAGCGCCTCCCTGCATTACACCCACGGCTATGGCTATTACAATGAATTCCGTCCCAACAACAAGCTGAGCAAGTTTGGACTGACTTTCAGCGGTGCAGACGGAAAGAACGTGAAGCGTGCCGATTTCGTTCGCAAGAAAGGTTTGAAGCAAGACTCCTATGGCCTGATATGGAACGCCAACTACAACAACGAGCGTTGGGACTTGGTAGGCGGTGTGTCTCTTCAACAATTCAGCGGCAACCATTTCGGCTACCTTACCTATACCAGCAATAGAGAATTAGGCAAAGTGCTGTTTCCAAAAGGCGACTACTCATATTATGACTCCGATGCCGACAAGGGAGACTACAATGGTTTTGTGAAAGCAGCATACACCATTATTCCTCATCTGACAGTATTCGGCGACGTGCAATACCGCCATATAGACTATCAGACTAATGGCATCAATGACAAGTTCATAGCCAATGATGACGGCACTTACAGCAACCAACGTCTTGACATCGACAAGAAGTATGACTTTGTCAACCTCAAGGGCGGAGTGAGTTATAAAACGGAAAGGCATCATCTTTACGCCTCTGTAGCCACCAGCCACAGGGATCCCGAACGCAACAACTTCACCGACAATGGCAGTTACCCTCCCCCATCCGCCGAAAAACTCTTCGACTATGAATTAGGCTACACCATCACAGGTAGCAACTGGCACGGAGGCGTGAACTTCTATTACATGGACTACACCGACCAGTTTGTGCAAACAGGTGCCAAGAGCGATATCGGAGAGTCGCTAACCACCAACATCAAGGACTCCTACCGTGCAGGCGTGGAGATAGTAGCAGGTTGGTCGCCTCTCTCTTGGCTATCCTTGGAAGGCAATGCCGCATTGAGCAAGAACAAGATAAAGGACTTCAATGAAGTGGTGGAGGACTGGGACCTTGGCGAACGTACCATCCATTATGACAATTCCACCCTCGCATTCTCCCCCTCCGCCATCCTCAACGGTTTCATCAACTTGCACCATGGATGCTGGCAGGCCGTCTGGCACACGAATTTCGTCAGCAGGCAGTATTTGGACAACACTGAGAACAAAGACCGTTCTTTGCCTTGTTACAGAGTATCTGACTTCAACATCACCCACACCTCCAAGGTGAGCAAGGCAGCCGGCTTGAAAGAAGTAACGGTGGGAATGAGTCTGAACAACATCTTCGGACGCCGTTATGCGAGCAGCGGCTGGGTTTATTCCGCCATATACGAAAGTGGCGGGCACGGCAATGACAACAGATACTATCAAATAGGTTTCATCCCCATGGCAGGTTTTACCGCAATGGGCAACATCACTCTCAGGTTTTGAACAACATAACAACATTCATCCAGACCCATTGGCTTGACATCACCACCACGCAGCTGGGGTTGCTCTACATCTATTTGGAGTACAAGGCCAGCATATGGCTTTGGTTTGTGGGTTTCACCATGCAGGCTCTCGGCATCGTCCTCTACTACCAAAACGGCCTCTACGCAGATTGCGGCATGGAAGTATATTACATAGCGATGACCATTTATGGCTTCATCACTTGGAAATTTGTGAAAGGGAAGAAGAAGCGCCAAACCGACCTCCCTGTCACACATTTCAAGAAAAGTCTCATCCTCCCATGGGTCGTCGCCACTTTGGTGCTTTGGGCTGGTCTTTGGTGGCTGCTTGTCACCCAAACAGACTCTCGCGTGCCAATAGCCGACAGTTTCACCACGGCATTGAGTTTTGTCGGCATATGGGCATTGGCAAGAAAATATTTGGAACAGTGGCTCATCTGGATTATTGTCGACATTGCGACATGCGCACTGTATTTTTACAAAGGCATACCTTTCAAAGCCAGTCTCTATGGTCTCTACGTCGTCATAGCCATAATGGGTTATCTCAAGTGGAAAAAGATGATGACAAAACAGTATGAGCAAGTTAATTGACAACATATAATTACAATCTTGTGTACGCACACGTTTTTGTGTGCGTACACATTGTTAAAAAAGCTTTAATTCGAAAGTTAGGTGATAGATATTTTGGAATTGCGCAATAAAAATGCTAAATTTGCATATCATTTTAAAAATGATTGTAAAAACAACCCTTAAAATGACAAGCGATTTAGACAAAGACAATAATAATTTTCGCTAAACCCTCACCTTTGTGAGGTAAAGTCCACTCGTGAGAGTCGACATCTTTGAGTTAATTTATTTTAGTAAGTTATATCATGCGCTGGGTCGGGAGACTCGGTGCATGTTAGTTTATATATTATCTCGATTGATTTTTCCATTCCCCTTTCCTTATATTTGAAAAAAGGAGGATGTATCCCTACATCCTCCTTTTTGGAAGCAATAATGCGTAAGTTATTTTTTAAGTTTGAACGAATGTTCTATATTGATGATTTCTTCGGAGAAATGGTTGTCGATTTTCATTCTTTCCTCCACTTTCTCACAGCTATGCAGCACAGTGGAATGGTCTCTTCCAGCAATGAGCTTCCCAATTCTTGCAGCAGGCATTTTCGTGTGTTTTTGAGCGAGATACATGGAAACCTGCCTAGCTATGACAAGATTCCTTTTTCTGCTCTTTCCACCAACTTCCTCAACAGGAACGTTGTAGAATTCGCACACTTTGTCAACGATTTCATCCACAGTGATGGGCCTGTCATCCATTTTCACAGACCTTTTGAGGATGCTCTCAGCAAAGGTGATGTCAATTCGCTTGTTGTAAACAATAGAGTATGCCATGAGCGAGTTGACGACCCCCTCCAAGTCCCTGACGCTTCCATTGGCGTTTTCCGCGATGTACATTACTACGTCTTGAGGAATGTCCAGTCCGTCGTGTTTGATTTTTGCATTGAGAATGTCAATACATAGTTGCACATCAGGCTGTTCCAATTCAGCAATGAGTCCACAACAGAATCTGGTGACCAATCTCTCATTCATGCCTTTGAGGTCAACAGGAGGTCTGTCACAAGCAAGTATGATTCTTTTCCCATTTCTGAAGAGATGGTCGAAGATATGGAAGAACGTGTCTTGTGTCTTTTGTGCGGTGATCCATTCTTGGATATCGTCGACAATGAGCACATCAATGGTTTGGTAGAAATTGATGAAATCATTGAGCGTGTTATACCTGACAGCGTTGGTGTACTGCACCTGGAAAAGCCTTGCGCTGACATACAGTACCCTTTTCTGTGGGAACAGTTTTTTCACCTTCACTCCAATGGCGTTGATGAGATGAGTTTTCCCACATCCGGAAGGTCCGAAAACGAACATTGGATTGAACTGTGTTGTGAATGGGTTTTGGGCAATAGACAGCCCCACAGCTCTTGGCAACTTGTTGCTTACTCCCTCTATGAAATTGTCGAAAGTGTGTTGGGGGTTGAGTTGAGAGTCTATGGGTTGAGGTTGTGCAGCATCCAAAACGGAATAAGACTGATTTGCCCTTGTTCTTGGCAGTGGTTTTTCAATGTTGTCCTCCTTGTTGTCGGAATCCACCACCATGCCAATGTTGTTGGTTTTGTCAGTTACGATTTTGTATGCAAGCTTGACACCATTACCAAATTCTCTTTTTAGCACTTTGCTGATTAAGTCAATGAAGTTCTCCTCAAGGTACTCATACACGAATGGGCTGGGCACCTTGACGACAATAGTCATCGAGGCCGGTGTGTAGGACTCGAAGACTATTGGCTCGAACCATGTTTTGAATTGCTGCTCAGAGACGTTGTTCTTGATGACCAAGAGACATTTTGACCAGAGCTCAGCAGGATTTTGTTTCATTGACTATTTATAAAGGTATTAAGACAAGGAATGCCTTTCTTTCAAATTCGAATGCAAATATCGGTATTTTTTTTGTGATAAGCAAATGTATGTTTTAGGATTATTTCAACGAAAATGCGTAAAATACTATGGAATGGGGAGTTATCCCATTTGCTTAAACCATTGAAAAATTGTTACATTTGCATTTTTGCAAGTTGTTGAAACATCGCAAGTTATACAAAAAGGTTATGAATCGACAAAGCACAAATCTGACACAACGTCAAATATTCCAATCAACTCTTAGCCAAAGTGTTTAATTATTTTGCTAAAGTAATTATTTAAGACATCATTATTTAGACCTATTCTATTTAAGGTACTCAGATGAGTTTTTCCTTGTTTGTTTTTCAAGATTCGCAGAATCGATAGTATTTTGATATTTTAACGCAAGAAGAGAATTCTTCCGTTGGTGTATTTGCGTATGATTAGCATATTGTATTGAAGCATGCTAAATGTTTCGAACTTTATTCAGTTGTGTCATTTGTCTTTTTTGCCAAAAATTGAGAAATGGACATATCTTTTAGGATGCTCCCTGAGATTGATGAGGAGTGAGTCGGCATGTGCCATGGTGGAGTTGAGATTATCGTAAACAGAACGGTCGTTCATCAAAAGCCCCAGCGATCCATTGTTGTCATTGAGTGCAGCCGTGAAGGATTTGAGATTTTGCAATGTAGCCTGCAGTTCGGCAATTGTGCCTTCCAAGTCAATGCTCTCAATTTTTCCATTGAGGTTGTCAGTCACGTTGACAACGTTCCCCATAGCCGAGCTGGCATTGTTGAGCACCCCATCAGCCTTTCCCATAAGCCCTGGTATGCTTTTGTTTACTTCAGCCATAAGAGTGTTGATTTGCCTGGTTGTGGTGGTAAGGTCGTAAGTGACTTGCTCTGCGTGATGAATGGTTGAAGGCAGTGCAGGGTCTGCAAGTATATAGTTTACGCTTGTAAGTATAGAGTCTATTTTGGGCAGCAGCTTTTCCACCTTGGGTACCATTTCTTTTACTTGTGCCAATGCTCCTCCATTAATTCTTCCTTCAATGTTGCCATTCGGCTGTATGAATCCATCTTTGAAATCACCTTCCACGAGGTCTATTTCCACATTTCCCAGTAAGTCGCTGGATATTTCAGCTACTGTACCTGCAGGAATTTTGAATCGTTTGTCTATATCGACCTCGACGACGATTTTCCCATGGTTGTCATAATCATACTTGATGGCAGTCACAGTTCCCACCTTGAATCCATTAGCTTTAACTGGATTTGATTCAGAAAGGCCATCAATATTTGTGAAATTGATGTAATAGTTGTTTCCGTCACCCAATAGCCTAACCCCTTTGAGATAGTTCATTCCAAAGAAAAGCAGGACGATTCCTACGATGGCTACTAGTGCGATTCTTATTTCTTTTGTGAAGACTTTCATTATGAGATAAGATGGAAAAATGATTATTATTAAATTATTATTGTTGTCTTCTGTATTCTCTCAAGGCGCTTTGGAGAGGTATTTTGTATCCGTCTCTGAACGCGATGATGAAAGCACCAGGAAACTTGTCAACCAGCGTGTTTCTCAAGCTTTCCACTTCAGCAAAATTGTCAGTGGCGCCTATGGTGTATTTCACCATGCCGTTTTCGGTGTATGCATCGACGTTTTTGAATCCATGGAAGAAATCGCTATTGATATTCTTAGGCTCTGTGGTAGCAGCTATCTGAACTTTGAAAATGGGTTTCCCTTCAAGAATTGCCCCTTGTGGGGGAGCTGTCACCTCAGGGAGTTCTGAAAAACCGGGATGCGAAGTGGCTGCTTGCTGCCTTTCCTCGCTATGTTTCTGTTTCGGCTGTTGCTGGTTGGCGTCTGTCGTTTGCGCCACAACGGCGGGCTCTGCAGGCTTATGAGTGGTGTTGGTGGTTTGCGCCACAACGGCAGGCTCTGCAGGCTTTTGAGTGGTATTGGTTGTTTGTGCCACAACGGCGGGTCCTGCTGGCTTTTGGCTGATATCGGTCGTTTGTGCCACAACGGCAGGCTCTGAAGGCTTTTGAGTGGTATTGGTGGTTTGCG
>Ga0247610_10008810_pt1 | contig 10223 bp, 4 predicted proteins | sample 174DNAGHGhighgp2_FD_193483 | JGI IMG/M metagenome (GOLD analysis project Ga0247610, IMG submission 193483) | Sheep rumen microbial communities from Palmerston North, Manawatu-Wanganui, New Zealand - 1742 DNA GHGhigh gp2 | ecosystem: Host-associated > Mammals > Digestive system > Stomach > Rumen ... | reverse complement strand
ACCTCCACCACGTCCTTCTTCAGCAGGGCGGAGAGGATGGTGCGGGCTATGCGCTCGTCCTCCATGAGGTACTTGAACACTACGTCGTAGATGGGGTTGGCTACTATCATGGCTGTCGGTGTTTTTTCTTACTGCGGCCAAAATTACGCAATTATCCGCAAACGGCAAAGACATTCGCCCTTAAAAATGCATAAAAACCGCAAAACGGCCCCGCCCGCAGCCTGTCACCCGCAGTGGAAGTACTGGTTGACGAGCTTTTGTATCTCGTCGGGGGAGCCCTCTATGCTCTTGCGCAGTGTGGCATCGTCGAAGGCTCGCAGCTGCTCTATGATGCCGTCGATCATGGCTGGTGCGAAGACTCCATGCTCCTCGAACACCTTGCGCTGGTGCTCCAGACAGTCGGCACTGGCAGCGCACGAGTCGGGCAGCTGTGCCAGCGTGGCCAGGCGGTCGGCGTTCTCGGCGGCGTGGATGTTCACGTTGACATAGGTCTTCTCGGCCACCTCCAGTGCACGGTCCATCTCGAATCCATGGCGGCAGGCCACGCACAGTCCGGCCAACAGCTGGTAGACGTCGGCAGAGCCGTCGGGCGAGCGCATCTCCACGGTTTGCTTGTCGAGCGACGATTGGGGTGCAGGCTGTCCGCTCTCCAGCGGGTTAGCCAGGGCAGACATGTTGGCGTCGGCGGTCCAGCCCAGCGGCACGCGCACCAGCACCGAGCGGTTGCGGTCGCCCCAGCATACGTTGGTGGGTGCCTCCTGGTGGGGCACCAGGCGGAAGTAGCTCATGGGGTTCTTGTTGCCGAAGGCGGTGATGGCCGGTGCCAGGTCCATCATGCCGGCAATCATCTTGCGGGCACTCTCGGAGAGCACGCCGCCGCTAAGCATCTGGTTGCGTCCGTCGTTCACGATGCGCATGTGTATGTGCAGTCCCGAGCCGGCCTTGCCAGTAGTGATCTTCGGGGCGAAGGTCACGTCGTAGCCCAGCTGATAGCCCAGGTTGCGTATGACCCACTTGGCCACCATCAGCTGGTCGGCGGCCTGTTCCACGGGCACGGGCAGGAACTCTATCTCGTTCTGTTCGTAGTTCTTGCCGTCGAGCGTGAAGTTGCCCACCTCGGAGTGGCCGTACTTTATCTGTCCGCCCGCCTGGGCAATGTACTGCATGCAGCGTGTGCGGAAGTCGCCGCCCTTGGCGTAGGGAGCCGACTCGTGGTAGCCGCGCTGGTCCTGGGCGGGGAAGACACCCTCGTCATTGCTGATGACGTAGTACTCCAGCTCGCCCATGGCCTGAAACTCCATGCCCGTTACCTGCCGGAAGGCCTCGGCGGCCTTGTGCAGTGTGTGCTCGGGCGACGACTCCAGTGGACGGCCGTCCTTGTCGAAGAACGAGCAGAGCAGCGACAGTGTGGGAATCTCGGCAAAGGGGTCCAGGAATGCCGTGCGGTAGCGCGGCAGCACGTAGAGGTCGCTCGAACCAGCCTGTATGAACGAGAAGAGGCTTGAGCCATCGACACGCTCGCCGCAGGTGAGGATGGTGTCGAGGTAGGCCAGGTCGTTGACCACGAAATTGAGCGTTTTCAGCTTGCCGTCGCCACCAGGATACATGAAGTTCACCATGCGGATGTCGTTTTGAACCATGTAGCTGATGATGTCGGCCTTGGTAAACTCGGCAGAAGGTTTCTGCAGGAACGCCACGATAGGATTGGCGTTCAAAGTGAATTTGTTGTCTGTCATAATATAGAAAGGTAAAAAAGTATTTTGCCGCGAAGATACAAAATATATTCAAACCTGCCAACAGTTTCCTCCACTTTTTTTACCGCTAAGGGCGGAAGTCATGTTAAGAAAACGAAAAAGGCACAGTGCAAGTTAGGCAGATGTGAACTTTTTCATTACATTTGCACACTCATAGAATAGTATAGAGTAATAACCGAAAAAGGTCACAGACGAAGATGAAGAAACAAGAGATTTACCTGGCCGGAGGGTGCTTCTGGGGTACGGAGCACTATTTTAAGCAGATTCGCGGGGTCACAGACACCGAAGTGGGTTTTGCCAATGGTGATACCGAGAACCCGACCTACAAGGAAGTGTATACCGACCAGACGGGCTATGCCGAGACGGTGCGTGTGGTTTACGACGAGCAGGTGGTGGGCCTGGAGTTTCTGCTGAACATGTTTTTCCAGGCCATAGACCCCACGAGTGTCAACCGTCAGGGCCACGACGAGGGCACCCGCTACCGCACGGGCGTCTACTATACGTCTGCCGCTCAGGTGCCAGTCATCGACCGGGTGTTTGCCGAGCAGCAGGCGCGGCTGTCCCATCCCATCGCTGTGGAGCGGCTGCCGCTGAAAAACTTCTACACCGCCGAGGAGTACCATCAGGACTATCTGGACAAGAACCCCGACGGCTACTGCCACCTGCCCGCCGCCCTCTTCGGGTTCGCCCGGCAGGCCAATGCGCAGTGAAGTGCACGGCCCGTGCCAGCGTAGTATGTCCACCATGGCTACTGCTCGGCTTGCGAGAGCAAAGTTAGAGACCACCTAATGTTTCAGTGACTGTGGGCTCGGTTTTCTATAGTAACAATGGCTTTCAAGTTTTAACGTTATTCCACTTTATTTCATTACCTATCCACATGCTCTCCGCCATGTCTCTCACATATTAGCCTTTATGAGGCCAAGGCAATGAATCATTAAAGAAACTCGAAGAAGATGTAGACGCCCTGAAGACGAGCGGCTATGAGTTTGCAAGAGGTCGAATAGACATGGGCATTCGCACCGAAATTGAAAATGGCATGGGCGACATTAGTTTCGAGCCTGGCAACGGCATTGTCACTATGACCCCTAAGGGCAAGGGAATGCACTTCGAACTTAACTGGAATGGTAATGACGAGAAGTACACCGATGTAATCCATTGCTCGTTCGACATTGACGATGTCAGTCTCATGCTGGAAAACAAGTCAAAATGGATGAATATCTCCTGGGAGAGAAAAACCGACAACTGGAGCGGCCCCTTCGGCACACACTGGTGGGGAATATGGTATGGTACCGACTTCCTGCTGAAACAGAAGCAGGACATCGCTTTTGCCACCAGCCAGAAGATTCCACAGACAGGCTGGAACGAGCCGTGGGGGGATGATTTTTATAGCGCCGACTGGTGGGCGTTCGATGAAGAGATACAACAACCCTCAACCTGCTATTTCCACCGTTGGTCGCTTGGCCAGTATATCGACGGAGAGGCAGACTTACAGGAAAACGGTGACAAGATGCTGGAAGGCAGCAGCATGATGCTAACCTTATATTTCAGGTACGTCGAAGAATAAGCTACCTGTTAAGATATTTCCAAAGCTGGATGGAATCGTCGTGATGCCGCAGTTTCTCGACGATTGCCACAAGGCGTTTCTGGACAGTTTGCTGAGTTATCCCCATTTGCTGTGCAAGGCTCTTTACAGACCGCTGCTTGCAGCCCATGCCAAGTGTCTGGCGTAGCAGCAGGTTCTCGTCGGCAGTAAGTGCATGGCTCAGCAAACTGCTTATTTTCTCCGTGAGTTCAAACCTCGGTACACCTTCCAGGTTGAAGGGGTCGTGTGTATCGGCAATGCCGTCAAGACTGCCGTAATTCTCCCATCTGTCCTGCAGCTGCACTTGCAGGTTCTCTTCGTCGTATAACTCTGTTATGTCCATTTCTGCATGACGGTGATACATAAAAAACACCTGCTGTCTGCTGATTTCAGCATCATATAAACGAGGCATGAGCAATCTAACTTGCTGCAAAAATACACAAAAAAACGGAAAACACAAAACTTTCGGCAAGATAAATAAAAAATCAGCAAGCGATTGTAGAGAAAAAGCAATAAACGACCGATTGGGGTTTAATATGGTCCCTTATGGTGGAATATGCTAATAGTCCCATGGTGCAAAGGTCTGAAAAAAATCCGATGTAACCACTGCTACTGCGTATAAAACACCACGGCGGCGACCTCCTAAGATGAAGTCGCCGCCGTGGTGTTTTTATTGTTCAGTCCGAAGGCGCTTGTTCAGTTGCAGCCTTGAACTGTCGGTTCTGCGGGTTGCCTGTGTTTGGGTGATGAGAGCCGGGGTGGCCGGCTCTCATTCCGATTACTTTATGGCAACCTTTTTGCCGTTGATGATGTATACATTGCCACGACGCACGTCGTTGACCTTCTTGCCGCTGAGGGTGAAAATCTGCACGTTCTCGCCATAGACAGCCTTCAGGGCAGCAATGCCCACTGTGCCCTCAGTGATGGTGATGGTGACCCACTTTGCTCCCTCGACACCGGCAACCGTCACCTGCAGTGCGTTGCGGTACTCACCGGCGGCGGTGTAGGTGTTCTCGATGTTGATGGTGGCGGTAGCCTCGTCACCGGCAGCTATGGCAGCTATGGTAGCCTCGCCCAGCTTGTTGCCGTTAGCGTCGTAGACGGTCACAGCCACATTCTCGGCGGCAGCCTTCTCGCTGTTGCTCACGGTCACCTTCACGGGTATCGTAGCATCGAGTGTTCCGGCAGCGGCCTCAACGGTGAAGCTCAGCTCTGCAGCGGCAGCGGCTATGGTGTAGTTCTTCGTCAGCGAGTTATCTCCCAGCTTGTCATCGGCCTCGCCCTCAGCGGTGACGGTGGCCACGACGGTCAGCTCACCAGCGGTCAGGTCGGCAGCGGGAACGTTGACGGTGCAGATAGCTGTGCCAGGCTCGTCGCCAGCCTTGACGTTCACTGTGCCAGTGTACTGCTTCTCACCGATGGTGACGGTCACCGTGGCGTTGTTCACGTCGACAGTACCGTTGTTCTGTACAGACACGGTGAGCGGGTTGTTCTCTACATCGAGGCTCAGCGTACCGCTGATGGCGGTGACGGCCAGGTCGATGTACTGCTCAACAGGCTCTGCCTCGAAGGTGACGCTGACCTCGGCCTGGGCCTTGCCATCCACCTGCACGTAGTAGGTGGCGGTTGTTCCGGCAGTAAAGCTGCCTGTCACGGTGAAGGACACCTCGGTCTCTTGTCCAGCCTCGAGAGTGATGTTGAGGGTCTTCTCCTCTACAGTGGTAGCGCCCTGCAGCAGTTTCACGGTCAGGCCGTTGGCAGCGACCTCGCTGGTGTTCTTGACAGTGGCCTTGATCTCGAAGCTCTCTGCGCCGAAGGGCACGGTGACAGCCTCTGCAGTCACGCTGAACTCTGGCTCTGCCACCGGAGTGCCAGCCACGGTGAAGGTCTTCGTCATGGTGTATGCCTCAGAGGTGTTGCCCTCCACGGTCACTGTAGCCACAACGTCAACGTCGCCCTCGGCGAGGTCGGCGCCAGGAACAGCGATAGAGCAGATGCCGGTGCCAGGCTCGGTGCCAGCCTTGGCCGAGACGGTGCCGGTGTACTCCTTCTCGCCAATCTTCACGCTTACGGCAGCATCGGTCACGTCGACATTGCCACGGTTCTCTACAGACACTGTCAGGTAGTTGGTCTCGGCGGTTGTGCTCAGAGTGCCGGTGATGCCGGTGATGGCCAGTTCAACCACAGGCTCGACAGCAGCCTCCTTGACAATGATGTTCACTGTGCCCACGGCCTTGCCGTTGACCATGACAGACATGGCGTATGTGTCGGCCTTGGTGAAGGTGTTCTCCACGTCGGCGAAGGTCACCGTTGTCTCGGTGTTTCCAGCCAGTGCGGCTATGGTCTGCTCGGCTATGACACCGTTGTAGAACAGCTGTACCGTCACGTTGGCAGCGTCGATGGCAGTGATGTTCTTCACAGTAGCCACGACGTCGAACTTCTCGGCGCCCATCTCTACCTCCACGTCGGCAGCGCTCACCTCAAAGGCAGGCTCTGTTGCCACTGAGCTGTCTATGATGTCGAGCTCCTGGGTCATGGTTGTGGTCTGGGCGGTGTTGCCCTCCACGGCGACGGTAGCCACCACGGTAGCCTTCTCGCCGGCCACGAGGCCCTCGGTGGGCAGTGTGAACTGTGCGTGTCCGTTCTTGCCGGCAGCCACGCTGACGGTCTGTGCCTCCAGTGCTGTGCCGTTCAGAGTGACGCTGATGGTAGCCTCGGCAGCCTCGGTGCCAGTGTTCTCAACCCATACGGTGATGGTGTTGGTCTCGGAGGCCAGGTCTATCTGGCTGCCCTGAATCTGTGTCAGAGCCACCTCAACCTTCTGCTCTACGGGCTCGCTCACCTTCACAGTGACGCTCTGGGTGTTGTTCTCAGTGTTGGCGTCGATGCTGGTTATCTGCACGGTGTAGTTGTATGTGCCAGCCTCCAGCTGTCCGACGTTGAACTCTACTGTAGCCTCAGCTCCAGCGGCCAGTTCGTTGATGACCTTGGTGAGGCCCTCAACCTTGTTCATGCCTTGGTAGAGGTCTACCAGTATGCGCTCGGCGTCGACGGCGCTCACGTTCTTCACGGTAGCTGCAATCTTCACCTCTTCCTCGGTAGTAGCCTCTATGTCGGCAATCTTGGCGATGGTCATGTCGGCCATCTCTTCCTCGATGCTGACGGTGAAGTTCTCAACCTCGGCAGCAAGCACGTTGTCCAGGTAGGCAGCCACGTGGAACTCGGTGGCCTTCTGTATGTCGTAGGTGAACGACAGCGAGACGATGGCACTCTCGCCCTTCTTTATGTTGACGGTCTTTGAAGCCAGCACGGTGCTGATCTCCTGGTAGAGCTTCACCTCCACATTCTCGGCGTCGGCATCGCCATTGTTGAACACGCCGACGTTGACGTTGATGGTCTGTTCTCCGGCACTCTCAACCACCTGGTCGGCCACGGGGTTCAGGGCGATGACAGCCTGTGGCTCAGCCTCGCCCGAGACAACGTTCAGGGTCTTGGTGACCTCGGCAAGGTTGCCCTCCTTGTTGTTCTCCACGTTCAGTGTAGCCACGAGCTCTACCTCCTGGCCAGCCACCAGACCCTCGGTGCTGAGTGTGAACGACTTGTAGGTCTCTTTCTTGGCAATGGTCTGTGTGCCCACCTCGTTGCCGTTCATCTTCAGTGTGATGGTGGCGTCGATGTCGGTGTTGCTCTGGTTCTGGAAGGTCACCATGACGGTGTTCTCCTCTTTCAGGTTGATCTCCTGGATGCCGCGTATGTCAATCAGTGCTATGTCTACGACAGGTGTCTCCTCCTTCTTCACAGTCACGTTGAAGAAGCACTGGCTATTGCCAGCCTGGGCCTGTATTTCGGCCGAGGTCTTGTCGCCAATCATGGCGAGAACCTGGTCAACCATTTCAGCGGCCAAGGTGAACTCAACGTTCTTGGTCTCGCCGGCAGCAATGTCGACAGTCTGTGTGGCTACGGTCATCATGCCGTAGATCAGCTTCACGTCAACACCGTTGGCGTCTACCTCGCTGGTGTTGGTCACCTTGATGATGGCGGTGGCAGCCTGTCCGGCAGTTACCTCCACGTCGTCGGCAGTCAGGCTGAATGTAGGCTCGGCAGCGGGAGCGGCCTTCACTGTCAGCTCGGCGGCCATGGTGTTGTTATCGGCATTGTCGTCGGCATAGTCGATGGCGGCGGTCACGGCGAGTGTCTCGCCTGTGATGCCCTCTGATGCCACCTGGAAGTAGGCGTAGCCCTGCTCACCTGCCTTTATGCTGGCAATCTCCTTCTCCAGTGTGGTCTCGCCGAAGGTAAGGGTAGCCTTCACGTTCTTGGCGTCCACCTCGCCGTTGTTCTTCACGATCACGGTGACGTTGTTAGAAGTGTTTGCCAGGTCAATGGTGCCGGTGATGCTCTCTATGGCCAGGTCGTTGGCCTTTACGGTCTCCTGCTCGGCGAAGGTGACAGTGACCTCAGCCTGGCTGGTGCCAGCCTGCACGTAGTATGTGGCGGTCTTGCCAGCCTCACCAATCTCGTTGACGGTGAAGGTGACCTCGGCCTCTGCGCCGGCAGCCACGGTGACGGTCTTGGTCTCAACAGTGGTCATGCCCTTCAGCAGCTTCACTTCCACTTCGCCAGCCACCTCGCTGGTGTTCTTCACAGTGGCCTTGATGTCGAAGCTCTCTGCACCGAAGGCGACGGTGACGTTTCCGGCGCTCACGGTGAATGTAGCCTGAGCCTCGGGAGCGGCCTTCACGGTCAGTGTGGCGGTCAGCTCGGCAGTCTTGTCCTCAGCGTAGGCCACTACGGCCTTCACTTCGAGGTCGCCTGCGGTCAGGCCCTCAGAGGCCACCTGCACGTAGCCGTAGCCCTGCTCGCCAGCCTTCACGGTGGCTATGGTGGCGGTGCCCAGCACGGTCTCGCCAGCTGTCAGTGTGACGACGGCGTCCTTCACGTCGGCCTCGCCATTGTTCTTCACAGTCACGGTGACGGTGTTCGAAGTGTTGGCCAGGTCAAGTGTGCCGGTGATGCTCTCGACTGCCAACTCAACAGCAGGCTCCTTCACAACGACGTTGAAGAACTTGCCCACATTGCCAGCCACAGCCTGCAGCTCGTAGGTGCCGGCCTCGCTGAAGTTGGCAAACTCGATGGTGACGTTCTGCTCGGCACCTGCCTCCAGGCCGAAGACATACTTGCTCTCGCCCAGCTGCTCCATACCCTTGAGAATCTTCACCTCAAACTGCTCGGCCTTCACCTCGCTGTCGTTCTTCACGTTGACTACAACCTTCACCTTTGCGTCGGTGGTCAGCACCTCCACATTCTCCACGTTGACAACGATGGCAGCCTCGGTAGCCTCGCCCGAGACGATGTCGAGCGTCTTGGTCACCTCGGCGAGGTTGCCCTCCTTATTGTTCTCGGCAGTCAGTGTGGCCACAAGTGCGGCGGTCTCGCCAGCCACGAGGCCCTCGGTGGGCAGGGTGAACTGCACATACTGTGCGCCCTTGGTTATGGTCTGGGTGCCAACCTCGTTGCTGTTCATAGTCAGTGTGATGGCAGCGTTCAGCTCGTCGACGGTGCTGTTGTCGGTAAACCACACCTGAACGGCGTTGGTCTCGCTCTTCAGGTTGATGTTCTCCAGTCCGCGAATGTCTATCAGTGCTATGTCCACAACCTTCTCCTCGGGCTTCTTTACGGTGATGGTGAAGTTGGTTCCGAACTTGTTGCCATCGGTCATAGCAGACAGGTTGTAAGTGCCGGCGGGCAGCATGGAAGCATCGACGTCGGGGATGGTGACGTCGGCAGCCGTGAAGACGAGGTCTGTGCTCTCGCCAGCGGCCAGCTTGGCAATGTTCTTGGTGGCAATGGTGATGATGCCACGATAGATGATGTTCACGTTCACGTTCTCAGCGTCTACCTCGCTGGTGTTCTTCACGTTGACGGTGAAGTTCAGCTCGTCTACGCCAAGGGTGAACTCCTTGTCGGCAGCGGTCAGCACCAGCGTGGCCTCAGGCACGGGAGCGGCCTCTACGGTAATCTCGGCAGTCTTCTCGGCAGTGGTCTCTGCATCAACGGTAACTACAGCCTTGACGGTGATGGTGCCAGCCTCAAGACCGGTCTTGTCCACAGCTATCATGGTCCAGCCCTGCTGTCCGGCGGTGGCACTGATGGTGCCCTGTCCCAGTGTGGTCTCGCCAGTGGTCAGCACCACAGTGGCGTCGGCGATGTCGACAGTGCCTGTATTATTGATGGTGACGCGGAGGCTGTTGCTCTCCTCGCCCAGCTTGATGGTTCCGTTGATCTCGGCAATCTCCAGGCTCTTCACATCTTCGACGGGCTGCTCGGCGAAGGTCACTTCGACGGTAGCCTGCGACTGGTTCTTCGGAGCCTGCACATAGTAGGAAACGGTGCGGCCGGGGGTGAAGCCACCCTCAGGAGCGGTGACGGTGAAGGTCACCTGTGTCTCTGCGCCGGCAGCCAGTTCCGAAATGGTCTTGGTGTCTATGGCACCGTTGTTCCAAAGGGTGATGACCACGTCGGTGGCGTTCACCTCACTGGTGTTCTTCACAGTGGCCTCGATGTTGAAGCTCTCCTGGCCATACTCCACGTTGATGGCAGCGGGAGCCGACACGGTGAATGTAGCCTCGGGAGCCTTCTTGGTGAAGTTTACGGTCTTCTCTACGCTGACAGCCTCGGCATTGTCGGCGGTCAGCGACAGCTTCACGGCGTGGCTGCCAGCCTCAATGCTGGTCACGTCGAACTTCATGTTCTGCCACTTCTCCTCGCCAATGGCCAGTGTGCCAATCTCCCAGGCGGTGTTCTCGGCACCGTCTACGAGCACGCTCAGCTTGGCGTTCTGGGCGGCGGCAGTACCGTCGTTCTTTGCATAGACCACAAACACTCCG
>Ga0247610_10008809_pt1 | contig 10224 bp, 8 predicted proteins | sample 174DNAGHGhighgp2_FD_193483 | JGI IMG/M metagenome (GOLD analysis project Ga0247610, IMG submission 193483) | Sheep rumen microbial communities from Palmerston North, Manawatu-Wanganui, New Zealand - 1742 DNA GHGhigh gp2 | ecosystem: Host-associated > Mammals > Digestive system > Stomach > Rumen ... | reverse complement strand
CATTAGGCGAGCCAATTGCGATGTCTGGAGTCCCTTTCACTATACAATCTGCAACCTCTGGCATGGAGAACTGCTTCTTATACCATTTCTCGAATGCATGATAAGGTACGCCATTGGATTCAAAGAACTGCACAACTGAAATCTTTTGGTTTGCCCCTTCTTCGGAATATCGTTTCCACAGGGTTTCAATGTCTTTACTACTTACTGCCATTGCTTCAAATTTTTGAATTAACGGCACAAAGGTACTGACTAATTCTGAGACCGCCTAAAAAGGGGTTGGATGCTTACTCTGATTAAGAATCTTATGATTATCTATCTCCACTTATGAAGATACTTACTTGGATGAAAACGTGATAGTTTGATAACTAATGAAGTGGGATATTTCATTATTAGTAAAGCCCAATTTTCATATCGACTTCGCCTCAGCGAAAAACTAAGTTGTTTAAGATTTTTAAAAACTGAATGTGTATAATCAAAATCATAGCAACCTTCCGCTCTTACTAAACTACTTATACGTGTAAGTATATAAAGCTCATAAAACTTCTGTTCTAATCCATATTTTAAATAATTATCTTTAACATACTGAAACACAAAATACCAATAGTCAACACTAAATTTTCTGCTTGACACACCATCCTGGCGGATTAAATAATGGTGAATTACTTTATTTAATTTATATACACGTCTAATTCTGCCTGAAAGAAAAAGATTATATATCTGATCTTCATTATTAACAACTCGCCTATCAATGATAATCGGTTCGTTAAAAAGTGTCTTTCTAAATAACAACCCATGTAGTGCTATCGGTTTTCCACTTATCAGTTTTTTATATAGTGAAATACAGATTTCTCCTTCTGAGCAAACGGAGCTAGGAACTTTTATATTATTTCCGTCTTCGTCAATAAAGATAGAATCACCCCAAACGACATCTATTTTATCAGATATACATGCATATAGTTCTTCTAACGAGTCTTGTGGAAGCCTATCATCACCATCTAAGAAAGAAATCCATTCACCATTGGCATATTCTACTCCCTTTAATCTGGCTGACATTACCCCCCCATTATCCTGATGGACAACTTTTAGCCTGCTATTATCTGCTGCATATTCATCGCATATAATTCCTGTTTTGTCCTTCGAACCATCGTCAACAACTATAACCTCATAACTATCGAAAGTCTGGTTTAGAACACTTTCAATAGTCTTACCGATGTATTTTTCAACATTATACGCAGGTATGACGACTGTTATTTTTACTAAATTACTCATATTACGCATAAAGTCCTTTTGCCAAGAAAGCTAGCGAATCACTTCTTAAATTACTCACGATTTTGTTCACTTCACAATAGTCAATTTCACTTTCTATAGCTTTATCATATTCCTGTGAATTGAAAATCATTCTACCTTTCAAGCCTATTACTTCATAAAGTGACTGAAAACGAGACAACCCTCTAGATTCATTACAATAGCAAACAAATTGTTTATTAAACAAAATTGAAAAAACTGTCCCATGAAATGAATCTGTAAATACAAAGTCTGCATCTCTGAACCCTGATAGCCACTCAGCCATTGAGGGATAAACAAAATCATCTGATAGATTCTTATCTATTTGTTCCATTTTGGGAGAGATAAATAACATCTCGTTTAGACTCATCTCCTCTTTAATATGATTTATTAGTTTTATTTTGTCCTCTGTCAAGTCCATAATGTAACAATAAAGCAGTTTATTTTTGGGGGGAATACTATCAATATTGTCTATTTTTAAATAATCATCTTTTGTTAATAGCATAGTTGGGTCAAGTACTAATGAACTTTTAATGCCGAATTCATTATTCAATATTTCCACTCCACTTTTCTCTCTGACAGAAATTGTATCAAATTTCGGTAGTAATAATTCCGCAACTATTCTATCTTCATCGCTCCATTCTTCTATATTATCTTTCCCAAAAGATGCTGCATACGCAATCTTCTTGCATTGATGATTTTTCAAAAAATCTAAAAAATACGACTGTACCCTTACGTATTCTTTCCTCCAAACCTGATCACTGCCTACTACAAATATATCATATTTTTTGATATTAATTGTAGACGGATGATTTCTTCCTCTAAAAAAATCAACTGTTTTAATATTCCTTTCAACAAAAGATATCAAATTCTTCCATCTTTTTTTCCTGCGTTTTGGTGTCAGTGGTTTTCTACCCTGCATTTCAAGAAGTTTATATCTTACAGGAAGGTAACACCACAAGAAATTGTTCTTCCAAGTTTTGTTTTTACAGGCATTTCTATCAGTTTCCACGTCAAATCCTAGGCTGACAATTACCTTTTGAAGGGCGTATGCCTGCGCCAATCCTCCATAATTATTCTCAAGTGGCAGGGTCAATATTACTACTTTCTTTTTATCCATAGTAACTATTGTTTTGTGATATCTTGAAATCCTATATGTTAATTTTCTTTGGGGGCGTTTCTACTTATCTTTTTCCACATAAAATGGAAGATACACTGGGAATATACTTTTCTAAAACATCATATAATACAACACAAACAGAAACACATAATAATGGTGTAAGAATATAATTAAGGTAAGGCGCTACAAATATGGGCATAATACTTGTCAAAGAGGAAATACAGATGCGGCAATAATTCAATATAAATGGATGAAAAGCAAATACAAAAAATGTACTTCCAGATAATTTCGAGGTAAAACCTACCTTTTTTGTTGAAACAATATTTGTAATTGAAATAATACCAAATATAACCCAAAATGGGTACATATAAGAACCAATCGTTGTAAACCTTCCATCATAATATACCTCAAGTATAAACAAGAGTACCCCTATAATAATAGAAGGAGCCAATATTTTATTAAATGATTTCACAAAACTAATATTTCTCAAACTATAGAAAGCTCCTAAGCAAAAAGGAAATAAGCATATTATACTAAAGCCATGTATGCTATGAATAAATATGTTACTAATATATGAAAAGAATAAAAGGACAAGAGTAAGGTAGGCAACATAGTTTTTCTTTCTTTGTTTCAAAAGGAAATATGCAACTGGTGATAACAATGTAGCAACCATTAAATCCCGAACATACCACATTGGGTATAAGTAAGGCATCGTGTCACTAAATGTTATTCCCAGCCATCCTTTGATAGGCCTATGATTAACAATACTATCCCAGTACAATCTTGCCCCCCCCAGACTGTCAGAGAACATATCTGTTGAAACAGAAAAAGTTCCCCGTAAAATATTTAAAAATAAACCAATTCCTAAAGTCCATAATATGAATAAGGTTATCCATAGTATATATGGAATAAAAAGTGATCTATATCTTCTTTTTAATTTGTTTATAAAAACCTCTTTTCCCCACTGAGATAAATTAACAAAAAACAGGTATCCTGATATAAAAAAGAAGCTAGGTACCGCCACGTGGGCCAAAACATGGCTTAATGCATTATTTAGGATTCCGGCAGCCTCATACTCACTATGCAAAACAACGACAAGGAACACCAAGGGGAACCTTAGCTTTTCTATGGTCGCCGAGTCGCTTTTAGACATAATTGTTCCCTTCATTTTGCCTTATTTTTTTAGCAATCCCACTATAAGCAGTTTCACTTTATTCTTATCTTCGCAGTTAAATCCTAAACTATAAGAACATAATAATGATATAAAGATTGCAATACACATAGATAGTAACCTTTGCAATGTTTCTCCATTATCAACAAATTGTTTCGCACAAAACGATAACGATATCGTAATTGTTAATACAATGATATTACGTAGGTATATTGGTAGAAAATCTTTCCATTTGTAATCCAGATATATAATAGCTAAAAATGGTTTTACAAGCATACCCTGAAGTACAGCAAGTGCTAATAATGTCCATCCTATAAATAGCACATCCCCGCCGTTTTTATATACAATATATACTATAACAAAAGCCACCATATCCATTATTGGGCAAATAATAGCATTCTCTCTTAAGCGGCCTGTTGTCTGGAATATCATATAAAACGATAAGTCATACACTGCAAACAACACCTCCAGTAAAGTGATACGTGTAAATCCTAGCGCATAATCTGGAACATTGTTAAGCCAAAAGTGTAAAACGAAATCTGTCTCCAATAGTAGTGGCGCTGTTATTAACAGCATTAAATAGAAGGATACATTTGTTGAAAACATTAGCAAGTTTTTACTATTTGCTATTTCTCCTGCGGCATATCTCTTTAATACTTGAGGATTAACTGCTGTTCGGAAATTATTTACAAAATTTGTCAAATGTCCTCTTACCTGTCCTGATATCGCTCGTGCTGCAACTATTGCTGGTCCAAAAAAGAAACTAATCATTACATTCGCGGCTTGAGTCATAGCCATTGATGAGAAACTCCCCAGCAAGTTCCATCCTGTAAATCCTAATATAGGACGAAAAAAAACCTTATCAAGCCTATACCCCCAAATGCACTCCTTATAATTCTTCCTGCAATACTCTATGTAAAAAACATAAAAAAAACAATGAATAAGTAACATTAAAATAGCATAATAAATAAGATTGTCAAAAGGAGAAAAAACTATTAGGTAGCAAATGCCCAGTTTCATCAATACATCTGCAATTCCAAGATAAGCATAGATAGTCATGTTTTCATGAGCTATTACTAAAGAATTATAAGGTACTTGATTGATTGATAGTACTGCTGTAGCTACTGATATTTGATAACACCAAAGAGCAGCATTCATTCGCCCTTCAGGAATCTCACACTTGTTATACAAAAGCCATAAACCTATAGTTTCTGAAATAACAACAATTGCAATTGATAATAATGCATGTATTCCTTTTGTTGTCGTATAACACCGTATTAGATGGCATAAATTAGAGTTTTTCTTACCCATTTCTACAGTTAAAAATCGGGATGACGAAATTGCCAAAGCTCCATTTAAAAAACCAAACATAGCAACAACACTTCCTGCTACATTATAAATACCAAAATCTTCTACACCCAATGCGTTTAACACTACTCGAGAGGTATACAACCCTACGAGTATTACAAATGCCATCCTTATGTACAGAAAGAATGTATTCTTTGCAATAATTATATTCGAACTATTGCTCATAATTACAAAAATCACAGTGCCGTAAAATCACAATTGTCTGGATCGTAGCGCATCCTAGAGTTGATGTTTATAGCATCAATTTTATCTATTTCATCTTTTGTCAACGAGAAATCAAATACACTTATATTATCCATCAACCTATTCTTGTTTGTTGAACGAGGGATTGGAACAACTCCATTTTGTATATGCCAGCGAAGGATTATTTGCTGTATAGATTTATCATATTTAGAGGCCAAACTTTTTAACAACTTATTATTACGTAATCTGTCATTATTTTGTGCTATAGGAGAATATGCCTCTACTTGAATTCCCTGTGATTTACAATATTCTATCAATGGCTTTTGCGTAAATAATGGGTGAACTTCAAACTGATCTACAACAGGTTTAATCTTGCAAATTCTGAGAATATCTTCTAAATGATGTTGATGACAATTCGCAACTCCTATGTTCTTGATATATCCTTCATCGCACAGTCTTTCCATTTCTTTCCATGTATCCAGAAAAATATCTGTAACAGGCCAATGGAACATATATAAGTCTATATAATCCAACCCAAATTTCTTTAGGGATTTGAAAAAACTCTCCCTAACACATCCTGAATACTGCTGTCTGTTGGTAACTCTTGTTGTTACAAAAATATCCTCACGTTGTACTCCAGAAATTCTTATAGCCCGACCTATTGCTGCCTCATTGTCGTATGCCGAAGATGTGTCAATAAGTCTATATCCCATTTTTATTGCTTTTGCTATAGAATTTGATAGTTTATGATTTAAATAAGGTTTTAAAATATAATATTGGTAATACCCTAGGAATCTCTGTAAAATCTTTATTTTACTATGAGCTAACTTACGGACGAAAAGAACATCGTCTGTACCTAATCCTATGGCAGGAATTTTATTCCCATTTGACAAATAAATGTATTCCATTGTTCTCAGATAATTTATTAGTTGTTATTGTGATCCATATAGTATCCTTCGTCTATCAACTCACATGGATTACCACCAAAAAGAGAATTTTCTTCTCCATCATAGACGGTATTAATCAATGAACCTGGCATAAATGTAGCATAATCTGGTGTAGTTGCACCTTTTGTCACTATACACTTATAACTAATGAAATTATGCTTTCCAATTTTTACTGGTGCTTCTTTCTTAAGCAGCTTACCTGTTGTCACATCGGTCAATGCGTGCCAATCTGAGTCCATAATCATAGAATCATAGGCAATCCATGTCTCATCTCCTATTTCAATTGACTTAGCACACTTGATTATGCAATTACAATCCAAGTCTTTTCCGAGAGTTAAAACCGCTCCTGGCATAATCATCAAATAAGAATCGTTGGCAAATATGGCACTCCCCTTGAAAATGATAGTACCTCCACGATTGTCGATACTTATCCCACAGTTTGGATTACACGTATTAACCAAAGGCCCTAGCTGTATCATACAAAACTTTATCCGATCTGCATCTATCACCACCCTACCTTTTAGCTTGATAAACTTTGGTCTATAAAGGAATATGGGCAATTTTATAGCTTGCCTAAATGGCAAATAATGAAAATTGAAGTATATCGTCGGTATAAGATACCAGAAATACTTCCTCATTACAGTTAATAATACAATAATTCTATTCATGCCGAAAATTCCTCCCCTATCTTTTTGCGGTCTAACTTTCCATTATTATTAAGTGGAAATCTCTCAAAAAACAATACCTTTGTCGGCACCTCATAAGGTGGTAATTTACTCTTTATATACTCAATAACTTCTTTGGTATTGAACTCTTCGCCTTCAATAGCCATTCCAATCTCTGTATTGCCAAGTTTGTTTGTAAATGCAACACATAGAGAATGGTGACCTTCTCCAAGGAATTCCGATGCGTAATGCTCAATCTCTGAGAGTTCTACTCTAAAGCCTTGTATCTTAGCTTGGAAATCCATTCGTCCTACATACATAATATCACCTTCTGCATCCATATAACAAAGATCGCCTGTTTTATAGAAGCGCTTACCTTTATACGTAAAGAATGATTCATCATTCTTCTCAGGATTATTCCAATAACCCGGTGATAGTTGAGGGCCTGCTAAGCACAATTCGCCTCTTTCTTCAGGCTTTGCTTCTTTATTATTCTCATTTAGTATGAACATATCGCCATTCCTCATGGCTTTACCTACAGATATGACATCATTCAGATTTTTCTGATTCTCGGCATTCACGTCATAATAAGAACAGAATACTGTATCCTCTGTTGGTCCATAAAAGTTAATAATACGAGCATTAGGAATGCATTTCTGCCATCTATTTGTGATATCAAGTGTTAATGCCTCTCCGCAGAAAGAACACAATCGTGTTTCTGTTTCATGGATATCATCAAAATACATTTGAAGATATGTGATAACAGAAGGTACTAAGAACAATACAGTTAGATGGTGCTCTTCCAAAAGGTCTAATGCATAATTAAACTTCACTTCTCCTTCCGGGATTGTATAGATACAAGCACCGCCATAGGAAGGTAGGACATAAGAAACGACTGAGAAATCAAATGTCAACTCAAACATCTGCAGAACTCTATCTGTGCCATGAATCTCATGGCCAAGATCTATCATCGCATCAATAAATGCAGAGAGATTGCCTAATGAGATTTGAACCCCTTTAGGAAGTCCTGTGGTTCCTGATGTAAACAAAATATAGGCAATCCTCTCAGGATCGTAGGCAATAGGATTATCAGTGACTACTGATTCTGTTAATTTTGTTGTATTCTCAATAGTTGCAGGAAGATTCTGTCCAAAATCCCTTGATGACAGAACATGCGTAAGATGCGCCTCTTTAACTACTGTACTATTTCTGTCCTCAGGTGCTGTCGGGAGTAAAGGTACATAAGCCTTCCCTTCGAACCACAAAGCAAAAATGGCAGCATAGGTATTAATATCTGTACCAGCAATGATACCGACATTCTTTTGATCATCTGCTACATTTGCTCTTATATAGCTCCTTATTTTACCAATACTTTCAAGCAGTCCTCCATAAGTATAAAACTCTTCGTCATCACATAGGAAGTTTTGTGATGAATGGCTGAGAAAAGTTTGGTATAAATGGTCTAATAAAGTCATAACTTAACCTAATGAATTGAATAATTCCTGGATTGTAGTACACTTGCGAATCTGAATACCTTTTAGTCGCATACCGAACTTGACATGAATCTTTTCTGCAATTTCAAATGCAGACATAGAGTCCCAGTGTTCACAATCCTTAAATTGCGTTTCGGCTTTAATAGTTTCCTTACCATCTTTGTTAAGGACTTCTTCAAAAATCTGAATTAATTCTTGTAATTCCATATAAAATCAAAATTATGTTTCCAATTAATATTATTATCTATTACTCTTGCCGGAGATCCAGAAAGAATACTCTTTGCTGGAGCATCTCCTTTTACGACAGAATACTCTCTAACAATAGATTCGTCTCCAATGTTAGTTCCTCCACATATTTTACATCCTTGGCATAATAACGTATGTGTTCCAAGCGTTATGTTCTTGTTAAAATTGTCTGTTCCATCGAAATACACAATACCTGAATCTGTAGAATCAATAGTTACATTACTGTCAATATAACTAAAACCTCCAATAATCAATGGTGAAGATACATTTAGTTCTGCATTTTTACTCACAATCGTCCTAAATCCAATACTAACTTGTGCATCAGGATGAAGTTTCATATTGCACCCTTCTTTAATAAGATTGTTATCTAAGTTAAGTACGCTATTATCATCTAAAGATATAACACTCCGATACTCCGCGGAATCCAAAACACAATGGCCTTTAACATTGATGACAGCATTTCGACCCAATTTCAGTTTGGTATTGCGTATAATTAACACATCCCCATTTTTAATATCAGTGTGTACCTTTGATGAGAAAATATTATAATAAACAAATCGAAAGAATGATATAGGATTCTTCCTATTATAAATGGCAGCCCCTATCAATGTCTTTATTACTCTCTTTAACGAACCGACTTTGGAATTAATCTTCTTTGTTTTAATATAATAGTCATCAACTAATGCTGAGAAATCCTCAGAATGAAGTCTCTTGTAAAACTCTTCTCTGCTGAACAAAGGATGGCTTAAAGATTTAATAGCTAATCTATTCGCTCCCAAAATTTCAGCTACTGAAACTTGTCGATGGTGACATTTTCCTTTGATTGATTCAAAAAAACGTACTGCTTTGTCGTTATGCAGCATTACATAGGATGTACCCGTATTATCATCTAACGGATCATAGTTAAGTTTCTTTCGCCAATAGTCGCCTATTGTCATGTCAGAATTTCTTGGGAATCCTTTGAATCTACAATTATAGCATGAAGGTCTAACCAAAACATTCAAAAATGTTGCCTTAAGATTAGAATCTACATTATTGATTCCGAAATAACTCTTTCCATTTTCAAAGATTGCCTTGTTAGTTAGATAGCGCCATCCAACTTCTTTACTTTTGGCTTTGAAAAAAACCATCTTAGACTGGAATTGGTTCTCTAAAGACTCAATGTACTTCTTAAATGCCAGCGGGCTGTCGATACCCATACAGACAAAGTCTGTCATAAGAAGATTATCATAGTCTTTCTTTAAGAAAGAGCGCATGGCAGCTATTTGGCAAGGACAACCACTAAATAGTACAAACTTACCTTCCAGAAGTAGATGCTTAACAGCCTTATACATACCTTCCACACTACTCTGAAGGTATTTCGTACCCCTTAGGATATCTAAGTCTTCAGGCTTACAAGAGATATATCCCTTAACACTAGCCTTTATATTCCATATATGTCCTGCGACATAACCTCCACGTTCAAACACTTCTTGGATTAATAAGGTGTAGGCTCCACCTGAGGCACTTTTCAACCTATCTATTGTATTTGGTGCTTGCAAGATATAAGTAATAGGATCACTACTGTTGTCAGGACGATTTACTTGATTCAAAATAGGGCATACTTTCTCACACAGATGACAATCAATACAGGTATCCATATTGAGTTCTGGATACCATATGCCTTCTTCATCTGTTTTAAAGGAAATAGATCCCTTTGGGCATACATCACCACAGGCTTGACAGCCGCAGCAATCTGTTTTGTCTT
>Ga0247610_10008808_pt1 | contig 10225 bp, 9 predicted proteins | sample 174DNAGHGhighgp2_FD_193483 | JGI IMG/M metagenome (GOLD analysis project Ga0247610, IMG submission 193483) | Sheep rumen microbial communities from Palmerston North, Manawatu-Wanganui, New Zealand - 1742 DNA GHGhigh gp2 | ecosystem: Host-associated > Mammals > Digestive system > Stomach > Rumen ... | reverse complement strand
GGTAACTACCAGAGATAGTAGTATAGATTTAAAGAATGAAAATTGGTATGTAAAATTATTAGATGATGGAAATCTAATAGTTAACAATCTTTCATCAAATGTCGATGTCTTCTTAGTTGGAGGCGGCGGAGGTGGAGGTTCAAGTAATACCTGGGCGCCATATGGATTTTGTAATGGTGGCGGCGGAGGTGCCGGAGGATATACAAAAACAGTGAAAAACATTTCATTTGCTAATGGTAAATATTCTGTTACTATTGGTGATGGTGGAAAAGGCGCTAAGGCGTGTATATTCTGTACCGACGAAACTATAACATATGGAGAAAAAGGCGGTACAACTGGAATTAAATTAAATAGCAATTGGTATAATGATTTATATGCAAATGGCGGAGGCGGCGGTAAAGCTGCTGGTAATGCTTTTGCATCAGGAGGAAACGGAGGTTCTGGTGGCGGAACTGGTGGTAGTCTTGAAAGATATAATGGCGCTAATGGTGGTACAAATGGCGGAAACGCTTCATGGAGAGATGATGATGGAAAGCATGGAAAAGGCCAAGGAACTACTACTAAAGAATTTGCAGAATCTTCAGGAACTTTATATTCTGGTGGTGGAGCAGGCGGTAGAAATTATGATGCCTATGCAGATGTGCATGGAGATGCAGGAAAAGCTGGCGATGCAACAGCTGGAGAAGTTAGCAAAAACGGAAAAACCAACACTGGCGGCGGTGGTGGCGGTGAAAACTGTTACTATGGAGCAGGTCAAGGCGGCGATGGTGGTTCTGGAATAATTATTCTTAGAAACAAAAGATGATGAAGTTATTTATTAACTTCATCTTTTTTTAGTATTTTTGCTTGATTTTAAGGGATTTGTGTGGTATTATTTACTAGCAGGTTTGCATATATGCAAACTAAAAGTGGGAGATTATTATGGATTATCACTTAACCACTCGCGGAAAAAAATTATCTAAATATTTATAGGAGGTGTTTTTCGTGGCAAAGAATGTTGTAAAAAAGATTAAATTACAAATCGAAGCAGGTAAAGCTACACCAGCTCCACCAGTTGGAACTGTTTTAGGTCCTGCAGGAATCAATTTACAAGAATTTTGTACTAAGTACAATGAAGCAACAAGAGAGAAGATGGGAGATATAGTTCCAGTTGAAATTTCAATCTATGAAGATAGAACTTTCGATTTTGTACTAAAGACTCCACCAACTCCATCATTATTACTTAAGGCTGCTGGTATTTCAAAAGGTAGTTCAAAAGGTGCTAATGAAATAGTTGCTACTATTTCTAAAGATGATGTTAAGAAAATAGCTGAAATCAAATTACCAGATTTAAATTGTTATGATATTGAATCTGCTATGGAAATAGTAATTGGAACTGCTAGAAATATGGGTATAGCAGTTAAAGGTGTTACAGATGTTGAAATGGCTGAACAAGCTGCTGAAGCTGCTGAAGCTGAAAAAGAAGCTGCTAAATTAGAAGCAGAACTTGAAGAAATGGAAGAATCAGCTAAAGCAATGAGCGAAGGTACTAATGTTGAAGTTGAAGTAACAGCTCAAGATAAACCAGAAGAAGAAACTGAAGAAGAAGCTAAAGAAGAATAATAAAAACGAATTAATTTTATTAATCGTGAGAAATAATAGATAATCCGGATAACCACATAAGGAGGTAAGTTTATGAAGAAACATAGTAAGATGTATGTGGAAGCATTAGGTAACGTTGAAAAGAATAAAGAATATGAAGTTACTGAAGCGATAAAAGTACTTAAAGGTTTTAAAACTAGAAAATTTGATGAAACAGTTGATCTTGCACTTAAATTAAATATCGATGCTAAAAAGACAGATATGAATATTAGAGGAAGCTTTGTTTTACCAAATGGAACAGGAAAGACTAAAAGAGTATTAGTTGTAACAAAAACAAAAGCAGATGAAGCTAAAAATGCTGAATACTGTGGTGCTGAAGATATGTTAGAAAAAATCGAAAAAGAAAATTGGTTCGATTTTGATACTATCATTGCTACTCCAGAAATGATGCCTGCATTAGGAAAATTAGGTAAAGTTTTAGGACCTAAAGGTTTAATGCCAAACCCTAAACTTGGTACTGTAACTACTAATGTAGCAGCTGCTATTGATAATGTTAAAAAAGGTATGGTTGAATACAAAAACGATTCTTACGGAAATGTTCATGTAAGTGTTGGAAAACTTTCATTTACTCCTGAACAATTAGAAGAAAATGTAAGAGCTATCATTAATGAAATCGTTAAAAATAAACCTACTGGTGTTAAAGGTACTTTCGTTAAAAATGTTAGTATTTCATCAACTATGAGTCCTGGAATTAAAATTCAAAAAGATTCATTAGGATTATAATAAAAATTAGAACTTTGAAAAAAGTTCTTTTTTTTGTATTTAAAAATAATATGTGATATAATGTTATTAACATCTTATAAAGAGCGATGGAGGGACTAGCCCTATGAAGTCGCACCAACCTATTAGATTAGGTGGTAATGCTAGATCTATAAGATAACTTTTAAAGACTTAAGGTTATCTTAAGTCTTTTTTATTTTCTAGCAAGATGTTAGAAAGGAGGAATTATGAAAAGAACACAATTTACTGTTCAAGAAACAGATAAAAAGAAAAGAGAAAAATTTTACGATTATATAAAGAAAAAATATGAACTTAATAATTGGTATCCATATACAAGAGAAAAATTTATTGAAAGTGATTTTCCATTTGTAGTAGATTTCAAAGAAAGAATGTTTTGGGTATGTGAAAGTGTAACATGTTGTGCAGCAGCTGCATCAGCAGGAGTTATATTTACAATTAAAGATTTTAAAAAAATAGTAAAAGAAAGAAGTGATTTAAAATGATAGAAAAAGTTAATCCTAGTCATCCAGATAAAGTAGCTGATAGAATAGCTGGTGCTTTAGTAGATCTTGCTTATATAAAACAAGATAATCCTAAAATAGCAGTAGAAGTGTTACTAGGACACAATAAAACAAATATTATAATAGAAAGTAGTGTTAGATTTAAAAAAGAAGAAGTGCAAAATATTGTTGATAGATTAGTTGGTTTTAAAACTAAATTAAATTTATTACAAATTAAACAAGATATTCACTTATCAAATAATCAAAAAGGTAGAATTAGATGTGGAGATAATGGAATATTTAAAGGTTCTCCATTAAGAGATTGCGATAAAAGATTATCTAGTATAGCTAAAAAAATATATTCTAAATATCCATATGATGGAAAATATATATTAGATAATGATAAACTTGTTATTTGTCAAAGTAATGTTAGTGAAGAAGAATTAAGAAAAATGTATCCAAAAGCAATTATTAATCCTCTTGGTTATTGGACTGGTGGTATTAATGTTGATAGTGGAGCAACTAATAGAAAATTAGGAAGTGATATGGCTACTAGTGTTACTGGTGGTGGTCTTCATGGAAAAGATTTATCTAAAGCAGATGTATCAATAAATATATACGCATTTTTAAAAGCACAAGAAACAAACAAGGTTGTTGAAATAAGTTGTGCTATTGGAGATGAATTTGTTGATGGAAAACCATATGAAGAAATAGTTGAAATAGCTAAAAAATATATTGAAGATATAGGTGGTTTTGAAAAGTTTGCTGAGTGGGGATTGTATTAAAATTAAAATATTGTATAATATCTTTGGTGATTTAAATGAAAGTTCTTATGCATTCTTGTTGTGGACCTTGTAGTGCTGCAGTTATTAAAGTTTTAAGAGAAGAAGGCCATGATTTAACAGGATATTGGTATAATTTAAATATTCATCCATATAAAGAATATGAAGCAAGATTAAATGCATATAAAGAATATGCTAAACTTGTTGATTTAGATATAGTAGCAGAAGATTATTATGGATTAAGAGAATTTACTAAAAACGTAATAGATAGACTTGATAATAGATGTGAATATTGTTATAGAAGTAGACTTGAACATGTAGTTAAATATGCTAAAGATAATAACTTTGAAGCTTTTACAACTACTTTATTAATAAGTCCATATCAAAAACATGATTTAATTATTAAAGTATGTGAAGAACTTGAAAAAGAGTATGGAGTTAAATTCTTATATAAAGATTTCAGACCATATTTTAGAGAAGGACAAGCTATGTTTAGAGAAACAGGCTTATACATGCAAAAGTATTGTGGATGCATCTTTAGTGAAGAAGAAAGATATTTAAAGAAATAGTGAGTTATTATGTCAAAAAAGGCTAGAGTACAATTTATAGATGTTGCAAGAGGAATAGCAATTATTTTAATGATTATTGGGCATGGATTAGATAAAGGTATAGCAAGAGATATTATTTTCTCATTTCATATGCCATTATTCATTATAATAAGTGGATTATTTTATAAAGAAAAAACATTTAAAGAAGAATTTAAAGATTTATTTTTTAAATTATTTATTCCTATGTCTATAGCAATAATAGTAGTTACTATGATTAAAAAAGTACCAGATATTGGTTTTTATAAATCATATATAGATTCTTTAAAGACTATTTTTGTTGGATGGAATTATGAATATAAAATTCATTATAGTGTAGGTAAAGTAGAAGAACTATGGTTTATCTATTCATTAATAACAATTAGATTATTATTTTTAATTAATAAAAAAGTATCAAAAAAGAATGAATTATTATTACTATTATTAGTATTAGGTGAAACATATTTAGGATATTTACTAGGAATTAGAGGTTATTTTCTACCATGGTGTTTTGATATATCTTTAGCTAGTATGATTTTTTATTACTTTGGATATTTGCTTGATAAATATAAAGTGTTGGATAAATTAATTTCAAATTATTTATTACTATTAATAATCTTAGTAATATGGATAGTTGGTATTAAATATAATCCAATAGAGTTAGCAGTTAGAATATATCCAAATGGTTTATGGAGTTATATAACAGCAATATGTGGATCTATAATAATTATTAAAATATCTAAAATAATAGATACATATTTAGACTATATACCATACTTTTTAAGTTGGTGTGGTAAGAATTCATTATATATATTAATAGGACATTATGGTGAAATGAATTTAATTAAATATGATTTAATAAAGAACAAATCTTTATTAATATATTTAAAAATATGTATATCTTTTACCTTTGGAGCTATTATAATGAGTATATATAAATTAATTGATATTATTAAAAAGCATTAGTAAAACTAATGCTTTTTTTAATGATTTATGATATTATTGTTATAAGATAGGAAAGTGTATATGAAAGATAGAATCAAGTATATTTCTTTAATAGCAGTGTTTATTATATTGGTTTTTAGTATCACTATAACTAACTTATTACTTAAGTATGATGATACTGGTTCTTTTGTGTCTAATAAAGAATATTATGAGATTAGATTTAGTAATGTTAGAGTTAATTATGATATAGATACAATTATTAAAGTTAATAATGAAGATAATAGCTTACATTTTGAACTATCTAATTTAAATGATTATGTTGAAGAAAAAACTTTTTATATTGATGTTACTAATTTAGGCAATAAGAGTGCTTATGTTACTAATATGTATCTTACAAATATAGATACTAACGAAAAAAGTGATAAGATAGATATATATACTAGTATTAATAATGGAGATAGAATTAATGGTGGAGAACAAAAATTATTAATAGTAAGAGTTAAGTATAATTCTAAAGAATCAAAAGATATAAAATATTATAATTTTAATATTAACTATAATTTTGATAAAGTAAATCTTTGATTATTATAGTTAATTTTGATATAATGTAAATTGATGGTAAGGAGGAAATATGAAAGAAATAATATCAAGTTTAGATATTGGATCTTCTACTGTTAAGATAGTAGTAGGTGAAATATATAAAGGTGAATTAAATGTTCTTTCAGCTTCTGAAGTAAAATCTAAAGGAATTAAAAGAGGAATAATAGTTAATCCAGAAGAAGCATTAATTTCACTTAGAGAAGCATTTAATAGAACAGAAGATATGCTTGGTATTAAGATTAATAAAGTAATATTAACTGTTCCTTCTTATTATGCAGAATTTTTATTAGTTGAAGGTAATGTAGATGTTAAAAATGAAACTATTGATAGTAAAGATATAATATCAGTATTACAATCATGTGTTTATAATAAAGTACCTAGTAATAAAGAATTCGTAGCAATAACACCAATAGAATTTAATGTTAATGGAGAAAAAAAGAGTATTAATCCTAAAGGTATGAAAGCAAAAACTTTATCTTGCAAAGGAATACTTAGTTTATCTCCTAAAAAGAATATTTATTCAGCAATTTCGCTTCTTGAAACAATGGGAATTAATGTAATGGATATTAATTATGGAAGTGTTGCTGATTATTATGAATTTAAGAATAAAGAAATGGATAAAAAGAATACAGCTGTTATAAATATAGGTGAAGAAAAAACAGAAGTATCTATATTTAAAAAGGGTATTTTAGTAGAAACAGAAGTTATTGATATTGGTGGTAAAAATATAGATAGAGATATATGTTATATATATGATATTAGTAGAAAGAATGCTAAGAATTTAAAAGAAAAATTTGCTCTTGCTACTAAGAGAAATGCAAGCACTTCTTGGAGTGAAGACGTGTTGACAAACAAAGAGGAAAATATTAAAATAAATCAATACGAAATTAGTGAGATAATATGTTCAAGGATTAGAGAGATATTGGATTTATCTAAAAAGCAAATAAATATCTTAACAAAACTTGAAATAAGTAATATAATAATTACAGGAGGAACTACCGAATTAAATGACTTTAATTTAGTAGCCGATGAAGTATTTGGACGCGAGTTACAAGTATATAAAACAAAAGAAATAGGATGTAGACACAATAAATATTCTAGTGCTCTTGGATTAATCAAATACTATCATGAAAAGTTATCTTTTAGAGATAAGATAGCATATACAGTAGATGTTGAAGCACAAGATGAACTAATTAATAATAAAAAATCTAGTAATAGTAGTATACTTGGAAAAATATATGGATATTTTTTCAATAATTAAGAGGTGAATATATGAATAACAAATTAGAGATGGATCAAATTGCTGATATTAAAGTAATTGGTCTTGGTGGCGGTGGATGTAATGCTGTAAATAGAATGATTGATTCAGGACTTAGAGGTGTTGATTTTATCGTTGCTAATACAGATCAACAAGTATTAAACGTTAGCCACGCAGAAACTAAAATACAACTTGGTAAAACAATAACTAAAGGACGCGGTGCTGGAACTAGACCAGAAGTTGGTCGCGAAGCAGCTCTTGAAGCAAAAGAAGAAATTGAAGATGCTTTAAGAGGAGCAGATATGGTTTTCATTACTTGTGGTCTTGGTGGTGGTACTGGTACAGGTGCTGCTCCAGTAGTTGCTGAAATAGCTCAAGGACTTGGATGCTTAACAGTAGCTATTGTTACAAAACCATTTAAGTTTGAAGGAAAGAAGAGAATGGATTATGCACTAGTTGGTCTAGATGAATTAAGAAAACATGTAGATACAATAGTTGTAATTCCAAATGATAGATTAAGAGATTTAATTGATAGATCTACACCATTAAATGCTGCATTCCAAGAAGTTGATAATGTACTTAGATTAGGTGTTCAATCAATTAGTGACTTAATTAGTGTTCCAGGACTTGTTAACTTAGACTTTGCTGATGTAAGAACAATAATGGAAGATAGAGGAGATGCTCTAATTGGAATTGGAGTTGGATTTGGAGATAATAGAGCAGTAGAAGCTGCTAAACAAGCTGTAAATAGTCCACTTCTTGAAACAACTATTAATGGAGCTACTGATTGTATTGTTAATATAACTGGTGGAAATTCAATGACATTATTTGAAGCAGAAGATGCTGTTGAAGTAGTTAGAGCAGTAGCAAATACAGATGTTAATATTATATTTGGTGCTGTTATTAATGAAGCTTTAACTGATGAAATAGTAGTTACAGTTATAGCAACAGGATTTGAAGATTCAACAGAACCATTATATAGATCAATTGAAGGTGAAAAGAAAGCAACAACTCCTACACTTGATGAACCTAATGCAGAAGATGATGATGAAGAGTTAGAGATGCCAGCTTTCTTAAGAAATAGGGATTATTAAAAAGTACTTTAAGTACTTTTTTTATTGTGCTATAATTACAATAGGTGATGATATGAAAAAATATATAACAACTATTTTATGTATGTTTGTATTTCTTCCAATATTTGTAATGGCAGATAAAACATTTGAAGCTGGAAGAGATATGGCAAACAACTATATATATTCATTACCAGAATATAGTAGATATCTAAAAACTAATGGAAATCAACCTTTTGGATACGATGGAACAAAAGTAATAGAAGCATCTGGTTTTTCAACTGGAGGATTTTTAAATATTGAAGAATATAGAAGAAGTATAACAAATAATTCTTCATATTTAGCTCCAGGAATTCAATATTGGCTTATAAATGGTCAAGCACTAGATTTAGATACTAAAAGTGGAGTAACAACTTCAGGAGTAAGAGTAACAGAATATGTATTACATGGAACAAGAGTAACAGGTGCTGGAACACAAACAACACCTTGGGAATTTGTAGATGGTTATACTGTAAAAGTAGGAACAACAGACAAATCTAAAGGTACAATAAATGAAAGTTATAATCATGTTTACCCAAGTTCAGGAGCTGAATATGATTTTACATTAACATTAACAGGTAATTATAACGTTAATGTAGATGAATGTTTAAAAAATAAAAATGGACAATTTATAATAACTGGGTCTGGTAATACAAGACAAATAAAAGTAAAAAAAGTAATTGGAGACTTTACATGTAATGTAGATTTAGGAGCTGGATGCAATCATGTAGTATTTAATGATAATGGTGCTACTGAACTAGGTATGCAAGGTCAAACAGTTTACTATAAATATAGAAGTGGTTGGTTTAAAGATAGTAGCTGTGTAACACCACTTGTGAATACTAAAACACCTAAGAAGAAAGGTTATGTATTTACTGGATATAAAATTAGTAATAACACAGAAACAACAGATGATGATACAGTTGTAATAGATAATAATAATGTTATAAAAATAGGAATAGATAGTGAAGCGTTAACTAATGGAATAGAAGTTGATGCAACATATAGATCTACTAGAGCAATTATTTATTTTAGTGCTATTAATCAAAATGATTCGCTTGTTTCAATTGCAGCATCTAATACTGTTCCTTCTGATTATGTATATCCAGATGGAACTCCTGCTACAGATATTAGAGGTAAGACTCATAATTATAAATTAGCAAATGGTGATATTTATATTAATGGAGTAAAAACAACTTTTAAAAATTTGGTTTATATTAAAGAATCAACAGCAACAAATTATCAAATTCATCATAATACAATTAAAAAATATGGAGATGGACTAGTTATTCATGGTGGTGGAATAAACAACTATGACAATTCTTATGGAATGAATATATCTAAAGCAGGATATATTGCACAACCAGGACAGGAATGGAAATGTGCGAGTGGTAATTGTACACATACAGTTTATAACCAAAGATCAACAAGTTATACTTCCGATGACTTTTGTTCATCACAATATTCAGATTGTAATGTTGTATTAGAAGTTAACTGGAAATTAGGTATTGTTAAGGTAAATCTTGATAAACAAGGTGGATCTGGTGGCTCAACTGCAATTTATGAAAAATTTGATAATGGTTTCTATACTGATAGTGAAGCTACTAACAAAATGACTACAAGTGCAAATGGAATTAGTATTCCAGTACAAACTGATAAAGCATTTGATGGATATTATACTGAACCAGAAGGCGGTGGAGTAAAATATATAGATGCAACAGGAAAATTAACAAGTAATGCTGATAGTAAATTCTTCAGTAATGAAGGAACATTATATGCTAATTGGAAAGATGTAAATTCTTATATAATTTTCAAATATTCTGGAAATTATTCAATTGCAGAAAAAGGAACAAGACAGAATTTAGCTGATGGTTGGATTAAACTAACAGCTCCTTGGAAAATTAGATTTACTTCAACTGGAGTACTATCCTTAAAAGAAGGAATTATATATGACGTCTTCTTAGTAGGAGGAGGCGGAGGTGGAGGCCAAGATACTCCTAACGCTGGTGCCGGTGGAGGTGGAGGCTATACTACAACAGTAAGAGCCCAAACACTATCTTTAGGAAATTATGATGTAAATGTTGCT
>Ga0247610_10008807_pt1 | contig 10225 bp, 8 predicted proteins | sample 174DNAGHGhighgp2_FD_193483 | JGI IMG/M metagenome (GOLD analysis project Ga0247610, IMG submission 193483) | Sheep rumen microbial communities from Palmerston North, Manawatu-Wanganui, New Zealand - 1742 DNA GHGhigh gp2 | ecosystem: Host-associated > Mammals > Digestive system > Stomach > Rumen ... | reverse complement strand
CCACATCCCCCCGCGCCCCACATCCCCCGTGCCCCGCCACATCCACCGCCAAGTGCCCGCCAATGCACTTGGCGACACTTGGCAGTGCCGCGAAAACTATTGCGCGCCACAAAAAGCAGCCGTAACTTTGCCGCAGCCTTTCCGGAAAAAGCCAACGAACAAAGTCACGAACCTCTAAACGCACCACACACATGAGCACCGCACACACACCGACACGAGTGAGCCGCATCATCGCATTCGCCGACAACGGCTACTACCGCCTCTACGACACATGGGCCGACGCGGCACAAGCCCTCAACATGAAGAAGCACGAGTTCTACTTCAAACTCAACAACGGCACACCGATAGCCACACCGGAGGGCGACATCTTCATCGACATCTACATCAGCCAGGCCGAACGCCGCCGCATTGCCGAGGCCGAACGCATACGCCGACGCTGGAACACCAACAACGCCTGTCACGACCTCACGCCATGCTGACCTACAACGAACTGCTCTGCAAGGCAGAGCGAATGCGAAAGCGCATCATCAGACTCGAAGCCGAGATCAAAGACCTCGAAGCCCAGCTCAGCACGTACGGACAGCATGCCCTGCTACGCCCAGCCACCGGACAGGTGGCTGCGGCTGTAGCGGCACCTGCCGACGAGACACCGGCCCCGATACCCGTCGTGGCTGAGAAGACCATGGACGCCGCCACGACGACATCAGAGGATGCAACCACAGACGCCACCCGTGACACTGCCGAGCATGCTACCAAAGTTGCTACCAAAGTTGCTACCAAAGTTGCTACCAAAAAGGAAGAAACGAAAGAAAGCGAAAGCAAAGACGAAGAAAGAAAGTGCCCAAAGAAAGAAGAAGAAAAGAAAGATAAAGAAAGAAAAGAAGGAAATGATATATACGCGCGAGGCCTTTTTCTTTTCAGAGAAACATCCACGACAGCAACTGCCGAGAGCGACCATAAGGTGCCATCGGCCACCGAATCAGCAAATGACACCAACGCGCCATTATCACAGGCAACGACCAGGATGCCAGCTGCACGGGCGAGTCAAAGACCGGCTGCCAGCGAAGGCAAAGAGCACAAGACGGACATGCCTGCCGAACAGCGCAAAGCGTTATTCATAAAGGCCGTGGAAGACGCGCGACCCGAGTGGACGCAGGCTGCGCGCAACATCTTCTGCGCATTCTACACACGCCCCATAAAGCCCGGCAAAGACACTATGCTGTTCGAGACAAAGAACTTCGACCTCAACACACGACTCGCCACATGGATAGACTACACCGACAGGTCGGGCAGCTCCTTCGCCCGCGCCATGCGCGACGAGGCGGCCCGCAAGCGCAGCATCATGGCCGAGGAGGAACGCCTCCGCCGGCAGCAGCAGCGCGATGCCGGCTACAAGCAGCGCCAGGAGGCCTTCGTGCCGCTGCCTGTGCTGCAGGCCTTCCGCCATGCCCGCCTCGGCGACCCCTTCACCATGGACAAGACCGCCATCATCGATGCCATCAGCCGCCACATCGCCACGCACGATGCCGCAGACCTGCCGCCACTCCTCAGGGATTGGCATGCCGCACAGACCCAACGCCGACAGGCCCACGGAGCCTGACGCCGGCCCACGGCGGTTCTGCCGCCGTGTCAGGCACATCTACACTCCCCCCGCTATCAGCGTGCCGCCACGCAGGGCCGTGTGTGCCGTGATGCGCACCTGAGCCACGCCGTCGGCGATGGCGGCAAAGGCATTCTCGAGCTTCGGCACCATGCCGCCGCTCACCGTGCCGTCGGCCACAAGCTGGCGGAACAGGCTGGGCGTGATGTGAGCTATCAGCGAACCCGCATCGGCAGGATCGCGCATCACGCCGGGCAGCTCGAAGCAGTAGGTCAGGCTTACACTCCCGGAAGCCACGGCGGAAGGCTGAGCGGCAGCCGGCACAATGGCTGGCCGGGCAGCTGTCACGTCCTCTCCGTCCTTTCCGGCCGTCGGCTTCAGGCTCTGGCTCAGCGCCACCGCCACGGTCTGCGCCATGGTGTCGGCGTTGATGTTCAGGAGGTGGCCGGCGCCGTCGTGGGTGAGCGGAGCTATGACGGGCGTGTAGCCGGCGCTGATGAGCGTGCGCAGCGCCGTGCCGTCGGCACTGTCCACGTCGCCCACGAAGCCGAAGTCGATGCCCTCTGCCGTCACGGGACGCCGGTGGGCGCGCACCAGGTTCATGTCGGCACCGCACAGCCCCACGGCATTCACGCCACGCGCCTGCAGCTGCGCCACGATGTTCTTGTTCACAAGGCCCGCATAGACCATGGTGACGACACGCAGCATCTCGCCGTCGGTGATGCGGCGACCGCCCACCATGCGGCTCTCTATGCCCAGCTGCGAGGCAAGGGCTGTCGCCGTGCGACCGCCGCCGTGAACGAGCACCTTGGCACCCTCCACCTTCACGAACTCGTCGAGCAGTTCGCCGAGCGTGGCGGGATTCTCTACGATGGCCCCGCCGACCTTGATGACTGTGATGTTCATTATTGGATAATGTCTCGATAACACATTTAGAAAGAGAATACTACATCGCCAGGAGCCGTTGCCCGACGTAGTGCATGGCCTCGCGTATCTGAGCCATACGCTCCTGACCGGGCTGCTTGATTCCATAGATATACTTGTCGAGCAAGCTCTTCTGGATGCCAAGGAGCTTGGCCATCTCTGCCACATTGAGCTGGGGTACTTGGCGAAAGAGTCGTCCCACCTCATTGTCGGGATCAGGCTCGGATGTCTCGTAGAAGCTGCTGATGTGTATGTCCTCGTCCAGAGCTTCCCAGCGAATGTCGTCGCCAAAACGGCCTATGACATTAGCACTGCGCTCGGCGGGCGAGGCATCCTTCAGCCGAGGGAAAGCCTCCAGTGGCCGACTGAGCTGGCGTCCCTGGCTCGTCTCGATGAAAATACGGTGGTCATCGAACCACACTCTGCTAATGGTCTCCATTGCTGTCAGTCTTTTTGAAATTGATGAATACGCCACGTAAACGCCTCTGTCTTATTGTACCGTTATACATATTCGCCCGCACAGCCTACATATCCTCCAGAGACAGCGAGCCGAGGTGGGTGGTCAGCTTCCGCAGTTCCGGCGTCTGACTCAGCATATTCTCCACCTTCTCACGAAATTCCTTCTCATTGTATCTGTAGCCCTGCTTTTTCAACTCGTATATCCATGCTTCCTTGGCAACAGGGTCAACGACTATCAGGTCTATCTCATTGTCGCCTCGTCTGTCCCACCATTTGCCTACAATATAGCGGCCTTGCTCCTGAAACTTCGTCAAGAAGTAGCGCTCCATCATAAAGCCCGACACGCTGCTATAGTCCCGACGGATGATGCCGTCAAGAGCCTTCAGCGCCTTGTTCTCCACCAGTGCCTGGTACTTGTAGAAGAAGCGGAACCAGAATGTCAGGAAACAGTCGTTGAGCGTGTATCTCACCTTCTTGCTATTCTCCTTGGCATAAATGGGCAGCGACTTGGTGATGACCTTGTAGTAGTCTTCCAACTTAACCATATACGGGCCGATGTTGTGATTGCCAAGCTCGTTCTCAATCTCACCACGTGTCTTCAGTCCACTGGCTATGCATGCCAGGATGGAGAAGTAGGTGACGTAGTCTGTGCCAAACTCCTCAATGAGTATGTTCTTTCCCTCGTTGATAAACGGCGAGTTCTCTTCTGTCAGTACGCCCAACATATCGTCACGGCGGGTCTTGCCCCTGTCGAGCATCAACGACACATACCATGGAACACCACCCGTGATGCTGTAGAGAGTTAGCAAGTCCTCGGGGGTGTAGCTGGGGTTGAAGTCGGCGAGAATGCGCTTGAGCACGTCGGTCGTGAACGGTTGAAGAGTCATACTTTCGTTGGCACGGCCAAAGAGCGGTTCTTCGTAGTCCTCAAAGATTTTCTTCATCAGCGTGAACACAGACCCACTGATGACGAGGTTCAGGCGGCTCTTGCCCTTATACAGGTCCCAGTCGCGCTGGATGTCGCTGAAGATGGCGGGATTCACCTTAAGGAAATTCTGGAACTCATCGATGACGAGTGTGAATGGACTACTCTCTGACAGCTGAAGCACGAAGCGGAACACCTCAGAAAAGGAGGCCGGTGTGCCGAGTACCGGAACATGCAACTTCTCGCGTATCTCGCGCACATAGTCCTGGCAGAGCAGTGGCTCGGCCTTCTTTCCCACGAAGAAATACAGCACCGTGTCATCGCCGCAGCGCAACGAAAGCTCTGTCTTTCCGATGCGTCGGCGACCTATGAGCACGGTCATGCGTGCCTCGCGTCGGCTCTGCTGAAGCACATCTCGCAGCGTCTGCTGCTCGCTCTCCCTGTCATAAAACTTCATGGGCTACTGAATAGTATTGGCCATTACCGTAATGGCTATTACGTTTGCAAAGGTACGAAAATCTGCCCTTCCGCCAAACAAAATCGGTGAAAACTTCCGCTTTCGATGCTATTTTGTGCACTTCACCCTGCCCATGACCTGGTTTCTACACAACGGCATCCGACAAAGCGGGCGCCCCATCCCTACGAATAAGGTCGCCCACAATCTATGTAATCAATAACATTGAGGGGGCAGTCCCTGATGTTTTCTCAGCTGTCGCCCTCGACGAGGGCATCTACTCCAGGTAGGTGTAGCCGTAGAGGCCTGCGCGGTAGTTGGAGATGAACTCCTTGCCCTCGCTCTCGGTGATCTTGCCGTCCTGCACGGCGCGGCTGACCCATATCTCGAGGCGGCGCACGAGGCGCTTGGGGTCGTACTGCACGTACTCGAGGACGTCGGCCACCGTCTCGCCGTCGATGACCTGCTCGATGTCGTAGCCGTCGCGATCCACGGTGATGTGCACGGCGTTGGTGTCGCCGAAGAGGTTGTGCATGTTGCCCAGGATCTCCTGGTAGGCTCCCACGAGGAAGACGCCGATGTAGTAGTGCTCGTCGGGCTTCACGGGGTGTAGGGGTATGTAGTTGGTCTGGTGGCCTCCGTTGACGTATGTGGTGATCTTGCCGTCGGAGTCGCAGGTGATGTCCTGTAGTGTCGCGGAGCGTGTAGGCTGTTCCTGGAGCCGCGCTATGGGCATTATGGGGAAGAGCTGGTCGAGGGCCCAGGAGTCGGGCATGGACTGGAAGAGTGAGAAGTTGCAGAAGTACTTGTCGGCCATCTGCTTGTCGAGGGCTCGCAGCTCGTCGGGGGCGTGCTTCTGGTGGTGTGCCAGCTCTGCCACCTCGTGGCTTATGGCCCAGTAGAGCGACTCTATCTGTGCGCGTGTCTTGAGGTCTATGATGCCGTGGCGGAAGAGGTCGAGGGCCTCCTCGCGGATGTCCTCGGCGTCGTGCCAGTCTTCGAGCAGCGAGCGCGAGGAGAGCTTGTCCCATATCTCGGTGAGGTCGTGCACGAGCTTGTGGTCGGAGGGTGCCGGCTGGAAGTCCTCGGGCATCTGCGGCGCTGTGACGCTCTCGAGGACATCGACGATGAGCACGCTGTGGTGTGCGGTGAGTGAGCGTCCGCCCTCGGTGATGATGTTGGGGTGCGGTATGCCGCTCTGGTTGGCGGCCTCGACGAGGGTATATACGCAGTCGTTGACGTACTCCTGTATGCTGTAGTTGACGCTGGACTCGGAGTTGCTGGAGCGTGTGCCGTCGTAGTCAACGCCGAGGCCGCCTCCGCAGTCTATGAACTCTATGCCGAAGCCCATGGCATGGAGCTGGACGTAGAACTGTGCGGCCTCTCGCAGGGCGGTGCTGATGCGTCGTATCTTGGTTATCTGGCTGCCGATGTGGAAGTGCAGGAGCTTGAGGCAGTCGCGCAGCCCCATCTCGTCGAGCAGCTGGAGTGCCATGAGGAGCTCGGAGCTGTTGAGTCCGAACTTCGAGGCGTCGCCGCCGCTCTCGCTCCACTTGCCGGAGCCGTTTGCGGCGAGCTTGATGCGTATGCCCAGGTTGGGCCTTACGCCGAGGCGCTGTGCCGTGTCGGCAATGATGCGGAGCTCGGGGAGTTTCTCTATGACGAGGAAGACGCGCTTGCCCATCTTCTGTGCCAGGAGTGCCAGCTCGATGAAGTTCTGGTCTTTGTGGCCGTTGCAGATGATGAGCGAGTCGCTGTCCATGTTGGTGGCCAGCACGGCGTGGAGCTCGGGCTTGCTGCCTGCCTCGAGGCCGAGGTTGTAGCGTTTGCCGTGGCTGATGATTTCCTCCACGACGGGCCGCATCTGGTTGACCTTGACGGGGAAGATGATGAAGTGCTCGGCCTGGTAGGCATACTCCTTGGCAGCGCGTCGGAAGCACTCGTCGGTCTTCTCGATGCGGTTGTCGAGGATGTCGGGGAAGCGCAGCAGCATGGGTGCCGTGACGTGGCGCTTGGCCAGCTCATCGACGACGTCCTGCAGATCGACCTGCACGCCGTTCTTCTTTGGTGTCACATAGACGTGACCTTTCTCGTTGATGCCGAAATAGTTGACTCCCCAGCCTTTGACGTTGTAGAGTTCCTCGGAGTCTTCGATGCGCCATTTCTTCATAAGCTCATGATGGTGTTGATAGCCTTTCGGGCATGTTGTGGGTTATGGTGTGTCAGCCTCGACCTAAATGCCGAGCTGGTGTCGGAGTGCGGCAACGCTCTTGTCGATCTCTTTGATGCTGTCGAGGAGTGTGATGTCGAAAGTGTGCTTGGCCTTGGCGTAGAAAGGCTCGCGCTGCGTTAGCGACTCGCGCACGTAGGCCTCCACCTCCTCGGGGGTCTTGTTGAGCAGCAGCGGCCGTATGCCCTTGCCCATTCTCAGGTGTGCGGTGAGCACCTCGGGTGTCGCCTTGAGATAGACGGTGTCGGCCAGGGAGTTCATGTAGTCCATGTTGTCGAAGAAGCACGGTGTGCCGCCTCCGCAGCTCACGACGACGTTCTCGAACTCTGCCACCTCGTGGAGCATGCGTCGTTCGAGGTCGCGGAAGCCCTCCTCGCCGCGTTCGGCGAAGATGTCGGGCACGGAGCGGCGGTAGCGCATGGAGATGTACCAGTCGAGGTCGTAGAACGACACTCCGAGAGCGGCGGCGAGTGGTTTGCCGATGGTTGTCTTGCCGGCGCCCATGTAGCCGACGAGTATGATGCGTATCACTGGAGTTCCTGTGTGTTATTTGTATGTGTTGATGAGTGTTTTCGGGTGTCACTGCTGCTTGCGTGTGAAGCGTCGTCCCGAGGTCTTGGGGCGTCCGGCCTGCTCGCTGATGATGTCCATCACCTCCTTGTAGGTGAGCTCGGCGGCACGGTCGTGCATGGCCTTGGCGATGCGGTAGTTCTCGCCCTTGTAGGTGATGTAGGGTCCGAAGCGTCCTGCTATGATCTCCAGGTCGGGGTCTTCGTCGAACTGCTTGAGGTGCCGTTTCTGCTCTGTCTGCCGGCGTTCGACGATGAGCTGTATGGCCTCGTCGAGGGTGATGGCGAGGGGGTCGGCCTTGTCGGGCAGCGACACGAACTTCTTGTCGTGGAGCACGTAGTTACCGTAGCGCCCGGTGCCGATGACGACGTCGGAGTCCTCGAACTGGCCCAGTGTGCGCGGCAGGCGGAAGAGGTCGAGGGCCTCTTCGAGGGTTATCGTCTCCAAGCTCTGGCCCCGTCGCAGCTGTGCGAAGCGGGGCTTTGCCTTGTCGTCCGACGAGCCTATCTGCACCACGGGTCCGAAGCGTCCTATCTTCACGCTCACGGGCTGTCCGGTCTTGGGTTCCGTGCCCAGGACGCGCTCGCCGGCGCGGTGTTCGCTCTTGGTGTTGATGCTGTGGTCGATGTAGGGTTCCAGCTCCTGCCAGAAGTGGCGTATCATGCCGTGCCACTCCTCCTGGCCCTCGGCGATGCTGTCGAAGTCCTTCTCCACGGCGGCGGTGAAGTTGTAGTCCATGATGGTGGGGAAGTTCTCCACGAGATAGTCGGTGGTGACGATGCCGGTGTCGGTGGGCAGCAGGCGTCCGCGCTCGGCGCCCGTCACCGTCGTGCGCTGCTCGCTGGCGAGGTGTCCGTCGGGCATGAGGCTTATGATGTCGCACACGTGCTCGTCGCCGGGTTTGTCGCCGCGCTCGACGTACTCGCGCTGCTGTATGGTGGAGATGGTGGGTGCGTAGGTCGAGGGTCGTCCTATGCCGAGCTCCTCGAGCTTGCGCACGAGGCTGGCCTCGTTGTAGCGCGGCGGGCGCTGTGTCCATCGCTGTATGGCCTGCACCTCTATGCGCTGGAGTCTCTGGCCTATGGTGAGTGGCGGCAGTATGGAGGCGTCGTCGGCGTCGTCGGCATCGGAGCTCTCCACGGTCTCGCGATAGACGCGCAGGAAGCCGTCGAACTTCACCACCTCGCCCGTGGCCACGAACTGCTCCGTGCGCCCGCTGATGCTGATGGTGGCGGTGGTCTTCTCGAGCTCGGCATCGGCCATCTGGCTGGCGATGGTGCGTTTCCACACGAGGTCGTAGAGGCGTCGCTCCTGCGGGTTGGCATCGTCGAGCTCCGTGCGGTCGATGTAGGTGGGCCGGATGGCCTCGTGGGCCTCCTGTGCACCTTTGCTCGAGGTGTGGTACTGGCGCGTCTTGACGTACTCCTCGCCCATGAGCTGGCCTATGACGTCGCGGCTGGCTCCTAGTGCGAGCTGCGAGAGGTTGACGCTGTCGGTACGCATGTAGGTGATGAGTCCGCTCTCGTAGAGGTGCTGCGCCACGAGCATGGTCTGCGCCACGGGGAAGCCCAGCTTGTGGGCCGCCTCCTGCTGCAGGGTGCTGGTGGTGAAGGGCGGTGCCGGCGTGCGCCGTATGGGTCGTGTCTGGATGTCGCTGATGGTGAGGTCGGCCTTGGCGAGGTCGTTGAGGAAGGCCTCCACCTCGCCGCGCTCGCGGAAGCGGTGGTTGAGTTCGGCACGCAGCTCGCCGCCGTCGGGCAGGCGCAGCAGTGCCGTGACACGGTAGGCGGCCTCACTGCGGAAGGCCTGCACCTCGCGCTCGCGCTCCACGATGAGTCTCACGGCGACGCTCTGCACGCGTCCGGCGCTGAGTGAGGGCTTCACCTTGCGCCAGAGCACCGGCGAGAGCTTGAAGCCCACGATGCGGTCGAGCACGCGGCGTGCCTGCTGGGCGTTGACGAGGTCCATATCCACCGTGCGCGGCGTCTCTATGGCGTGGAGGATGGCAGGCTTGGTGATTTCGTGGAAGACGATGCGCCGCGTGGTGGCAGGCTTCAGGCGCAGCACCTCCTGTAGGTGCCACGAGATGGCCTCTCCCTCGCGGTCCTCATCGGAGGCGAGCCACACCACCTCGGCACCCTTGGCGTTCTGACGTAGCTGGCTTACGATGTGTGCCTTGTCGGCAGGAACTTCATATTGGGGCTCGAAGCTGTCCATGTCGATGCTGAAGCTCTTCTTCCGCAGGTCGCGGATGTGGCCGTAGCTCGACATGACTTTGAAGTCCTTGCCGAGGAACTTCTCGATGGTCTTGGCCTTGGCAGGACTCTCTACGATGACGAGATTCTTTGACATAGTTTTGCGTTTCTTATGTGATTTCGGGCGCAAAACTACAACAAAAAATCGATAACTACACCTTATTATATAGAGAAAATTTGTCTCTGAGGCATAAAAATGTGCAAATCAGGCAGCCCGCCGCCACAAGGAGAGCCGTCGTGGTGCCTCCGAGCGCGGCCGTGAGCGTCGTCTGCGGCGGTGCGAGCAGTGCGAGCAGTGCGGCGAGGCTGTTGTTGACGATATGCATGGCCATGGGTGCTGCCAGCGAGCGTGTGTGCCTGTAGGCGGCGCCGAGCAGCAGTCCGAGCAGCAGTGCGGCGGGCATCTGTGCGGGGTTGGCATGTACGAGTGCGAAGATGGCCGATGCCCACACCACGGCCCATGGCGATGCCGCGCCGAGGCGCTGCTGCAGCGCGCCCTGCACGCCGCCGCGGAAGAGCAGCTCCTCGGCCACGGGGCCGAGGACGCACACCGTGAACAGCCCCAAGGGGTTGTGCATGATGGCGCGGAAGTCGTGCTCGCCCACCCAGTCGGGGAGCCACGGGAGGAACACCTCCTGCACGATGTTGACAGCCACGATGACGGCCGGTGCGGCGGCCACGAAAGCCAGTGTGTGGCGCAGGAGGGGCTGTCGCCAGCCGTCGGCGAAGCTCTGCCACGTCAGCTCGCGGGGCCGCAGCATGAGGAACGCTGCCACCGACAGTACGTTGGCCGTGACGAGCGACATCA
>Ga0247610_10008806_pt1 | contig 10225 bp, 10 predicted proteins | sample 174DNAGHGhighgp2_FD_193483 | JGI IMG/M metagenome (GOLD analysis project Ga0247610, IMG submission 193483) | Sheep rumen microbial communities from Palmerston North, Manawatu-Wanganui, New Zealand - 1742 DNA GHGhigh gp2 | ecosystem: Host-associated > Mammals > Digestive system > Stomach > Rumen... | reverse complement strand
CTTGTGAGTACGTTCGATAAGTGATTCAAACTCCTGCATACGCTGAGGGACATCCACAGCCAGATCAGGATCGATATCGTAATAATCAGTAATGGCGTACGGCGACCCTGCCCTACCCTTCACCACGGCGGGATGCTGACGGGGGATGCCAAAGGCCGAATAGTCGGTCATCGTGGCGTGGCGGATAATGCCTGTGTACCAGATATGGCTCACGCCCATCTCCCTGATCTTTTTCAGGGCGCTGGGCGTGAAGTCGTTCAGTTTTCCGCAACCATTCTCCTCAATCGTTCCACCTTCCTTGCGGGTAGTGTTCCGATTGCCGTACAGTCTTGTAAAAACCTGATAAAGTATTAACTTTTCACTTTTCATTTTTCACTTGTGTCAATGCCGTGAGCAGTTACCTCCTTGTTGATCTTGGCAATCATACCCTGAAGGGCCTTACCGGGTCCGCACTCGGTAAAGTCGTCGGCACCGTCGGCAATCATATTCTGCACACTCTGCGTCCAACGGACAGAAGACGTGAGTTGCGCAATGAGGTTGGCCTTAATCTCGGCGGGATCGGTATGCGGCCTGGCATCCACATTCTGATAGACAGGGCACTTGGGCGCCTTGATTTCTGTCTGCTCAATGGCTGCCTGAAGTTCGTCCTTAGCGGGCTGCATCAGTGGCGAGTGGAAGGCACCACCCACCTTCAGCGGCAGGGCACGCTTGGCACCGGCAGCCTTCAACTGCTCGCAGGCCTCATTGATGGCATCGATATCGCCGGAGATAACCAGTTGTCCGGGGCAGTTGTAATTGGCGGGAACCACCACACCCTTACCCATCTTGCTCACCTCGGCGCACACCTCCTCTACCTTCTCGTCGGGCAGGGCGATGATGGCTGCCATCGTGGAGGGCTGGGCCTCGCAGGCCTTCTGCATCGCCATGGCACGGGCATACACTAATTTCAGACCATCCTCGAAACTCAGGGCACCGGCAGCCGTGAGGGCTGAGAACTCACCGAGCGAATGGCCGGCAGTCATCTTCGGGTCGAAGGCGTCGCCCATGCAGAGGGCGGAGATGACGCTGTGGAGGAAGACGGCGGGCTGTGTCACCTTCGTCTGACGGAGTTCCTCGTCAGTTCCCTCAAACATAATATCGGTGATACGGTAGCCAAGAATATCGTTGGCCTTCTCGAAAAGTTCTTTTGCAAGTGGGTTGTTATCATAAAGATCTTTACCCATTCCTGTAAACTGTGCTCCCTGTCCGGGAAATACAAATGCTTTCATTGTCTTTTTACCTTTTTATGTTAAATCGGGTGCAAAATTACTGCTTTTTTTAGACAAATGAACAAAAGAAACAAAAAAATATATGTTCTTATGTCCTTATATCTAAAAAAAGATGTACTTTTGCACGTGAGAAAGAGAAAAGTTATCTGGAAATGAAGTTAATTGTCATTACCAAACCCACATTTTTCGTAGAGGAAGACAAGATTCTTGTCAACCTTTTCGAGGAAGGACTCGACGACCTACATCTCTGCAAACCTGGTTCGTCGCCGATGTACTCCGAGCGCCTGCTGACACTGCTTGGCGACGACCTGGCAAGCAGGATTACCGTGCACCATCACTTCTACCTGAAAGAAGAATACAAACTCAGGGGCATCCACATCGACGATGCCCGCACGGAGCCGCCAACGGGTTACAAGGGTAACATCACACGTACCTGCCATGCCGTGAGTGAACTACAAGAAGCCAAGAAACACTCGAACTACGTGTTCCTGCAGTCTATCTTCGACAGTCAGACGGTGGAAAGCGAGAAACAGTCGTTTTCGGCAGAAGAACTGAAAGAAGCCTCACGACTGGGGCTCATCGACAGGAAGGTGTATGCCTTGGGGGGTATGAACATCGACAACATCAAGTATGCCAAAGACTTAGGCTTCGGCGGTGTGGTGATTTGCGGTGACCTATGGAACCGCTTCGACATCCACAACGAACTGGACTACAAGGAACTGCTGCTGCATTTCGAGCGGCTGCGCAAAGCAATAGAATAGTTTTACTGATTATCATATAATTCAAAGTTCAATAATAAATGAATAATAATTCTTATATGGTGTTTTCAGGTACTGCCACCAAGTACCTTGCAGAAAAAATCTGTCTCAGTCTGGGTTGCCCGTTAGGACAGTTGCAGATCACCAAGTTCTCGGACGGAGAGTTTGCCGTCAGTTATGAGGAGAGCATTCGTGGACGCGACATCTTCCTTGTACAGAGCACTTTCCCCAACAGCGACAACCTAATGGAACTGCTGTTGATGATCGATGCCGCCAAGCGTGCCTCGGCACGTACCATCAATGCTGTGATTCCCTATTTCGGCTGGGCCCGTCAGGACCGTAAGGACAAGCCTCGCGTGAGCATCGGTGCTAAACTCGTGGCAGACCTGCTGAGTGTGGCTGGCGTGAACCGCGTCATCACAATGGATCTGCATGCCGACCAGATACAGGGATTCTTCGACGTGCCTGTTGACCATCTCTATGGTTCAAGCGTCATCCTGCCTTACCTGCAAAGCCTGAACCTCGAAGACCTGGTGATAGCATCACCGGATGTGGGCGGCTCAAAGCGTGCCAACACCTACGCCAAGTTCCTCGGCTGTCCGCTGGTGCTCTGCAATAAGACCCGTGCACGTGCCAACGTGGTGGCCACGATGCAGATCATCGGTGATGTGGAAGGCAAGAACGTGGTGATCGTCGACGATATGGTAGATACTGCAGGCACCATCACCAAGGCTGCCGACCTGATGAAGGCATCGGGGGCCAAGACCGTCCGTGCCTGTGCCTCACACTGTGTAATGTCGGGGCCTGCCAGTGAACGGGTGCAGGAGTCTGCCCTTGAAGAGATTGTCTTCACCGACTCCATCCCCTATGCCCATCGCTGTGCCAAGGTGAAGCAACTGTCCGTAGCAGAAACCTTCGCAGAAGCCATCCGTCGTGTCATCAATAACCAAAGCATCAGTGACCTCTACCTCATATAAACTCCTCTCACTGGTATTGGCATTCATGGCAATGGGCTGCCAGAACTCGCAGGTTCAGCAGGCTCAGGAATGGAAGGCGCTAAACGATACCATCGCTGAGTGCTCAAAGAAGATCTCAAACATGGTAGGTGTCATCCAACAGAGTCCTCATACCACTGAGGAAACGCAAAAAGCCCTATTGCACGACATCGACAGCATAGAGCGGCGGATGAAAGAGGCCATCCAGAACTGTGCGGAGCGCAATAAGGATAATGACTTAGGAAAGTATATCCGCGAAAACTATCAAGTGGAATAAAAAAATCCCCCATCCGGTGTCGGACGGGGGATTTTTTATGGATTTACCCTGCGTAAGGCAGTTCCAGCCACTTCACGTAGCAGAAGTCCTGACGGTGGGGCAGATTCTTGTTCTTCGGATACATACGGACGGCACTCTTGTACTGACCTGCCTGCTTAGGCGTATTAACAGACTCGAAGGTGTAGTTGTTGCCATCCTGCTTCACCATCTTCAACGGCTCGACAGAGAAAACATGATCCTCACCATTGGCATCGGTGGCGATATTCACCTTCTCCAAGGCAACGGCATCATCGAGCCCCTGCTCGTTGATGACATAACGCAGGGTGTACTCTTCTCCTGTCAGATGCAAGCCGGAGACAGGAGCCGTTGTCTCGGCACTGACCACGCTGATGGCATCCCAACGCTCGGCAACAGCCTCTTTCCACTGTGCAATCTCCTTGGCAAGACGGTTATCGTCCTTGGAGAGTTGCTTGAAGCGCTTGGCCAACTTCTCGTAGAACTTGGAATAGTAGTCGTCGAGTTGGCGCTTCATCGTGTAGTGCGGCGCAATCTGGGCAATGGAGTTCTTGATGACCTTGATCCAGCCCTTAGAGATGCCTGTCTTCTTATCCGTATTATAATAAAGAGGTATGATCTCGTTCTCCAACAGGTTGTAGATGGTAGCGGCATCGAGTTGATCCTGATAGCCTTGGTTCTGGTAGGTACGCTTCTCGGTAAGAGCCCAACCGGCACCCTCACGATAGCCTTCCAGCCACCAGCCATCCTTCACGGAGAGGTTGACAACACCGTTCATCTCAGCCTTCTCACCAGAGGTACCGGAAGCCTCGAGAGGACGGGTCGGCGTGTTCATCCAAATGTCTACACCCGACACGAGGCGACGGGCCAGCAGGAAGTCGTAGTCCTCCAAGAAGATGACCTTACCTTGGAACTGAGGCATTTGGCTGATTTCAAAAATTCTCTTAATAAGGCCCTGACCTGCACCATCGGCGGGGTGAGCCTTACCGGCAAAGATGAACACCACAGGACGCTCGGGATTATTGACAATCTTTTCGAGACGCTCCAAGTCGGTGAACAGCAGGTGAGCACGCTTATAAGTAGCGAAGCGGCGGCAGAAGCCGATGACCAGTGAATTGGGGTTCAAGCGTTCCACCAACTTCACCACACGCTGAGGATCACCCTGGTTCTTCAACCATGTCTCCTGCAACTGGATGGCAATATAATCAAAGAGTTTAGCCTTCAAAGCCTTACGTGTCTCCCATATTTCCTCATCGGGACAGTTGTAGATGCCGTGCCAGATATCCTCGTTGGATTGGTCGCCCAGGAACTTCGGGTCGAAATACTTTGCATAGACCTTCAACCACTCAGCAGCACACCAGGTGGGGAAATGGACACCGTTGGTCACATAGCCCACGTGGTTCTCCTCAGGATAGTAGCCGTTCCAGATGGGAGCAAACATTTTCTGTGAGACCCATCCGTGGAGTTTCGACACGCCGTTAACCTCCTGACAAGTGTTGCAGGCGAAGGTAGACATACAGAACTTCTCGCCCTTATCGTCGGGGTTCGTACGACCCATGCCGATGAACTCGTCCCAGGAAATACCGAGTTTCTGGGGATAGCCACCCATATACTTGCCAAACAAGCCCTCCTCGAAGTAGTCGTGACCTGCGGGCACTGGGGTGTGCACGGTATAGAGACCGCTGGCACGAACCAGTTCCAAAGCCTGGTTGAAGGTCAGTCCGTCTTCCTCGATATAGTCGCACAGGCGCTGCAGGTTGCAGAGGGCAGCATGACCCTCGTTGCAATGGTAGATATCCTTCTTGATGCCGAGTTTCTTCAACAGCAGCATACCACCGATGCCGAGCAGAATCTCCTGTTTCAGACGGTTCTCCCAGTCACCGCCATAGAGGCTGTGGGTGATGGGCTTGTCGAAGTCGGAGTTCATCTCATTGTCGGTATCGAGCAGATAGAGTTTCACACGACCCACATTTACACGCCAGACATAGGCATGCACCTGGTAGTTGGTGTAAGGCACGTCGATGACGAGAGGATTACCCTCACTGTCAAGTTGGCGCTCGATGGGCAGATCGTTGAAATTCTGCGTCTCGTAGTTAGCAATCTGCTGTCCGTCCATCGACAGGCTCTGTGTGAAATAACCGAAACGATAGAGGAAACCGACGGCACACATATCGACGTTGGAGTCGGAAGCCTCCTTCACGTAGTCACCGGCAAGCATACCCAGACCACCTGAATAGATCTTCAGGGCAGAATGAATGCCGTACTCCATACAGAAGTATGCCACTGACGGACGCTTCGAGTCGGGTTTCACATCCATATACTTGCGGAACGCATCGTAAACGTTCTTGATGCGCTTCATCAGTGCCTTATCTTTCAGAATCTCTTCCTTGCGGGCAAAACTGAGACGTTCGAGCAGCATCACAGGGTTGTGCTTCACATCGTGATACAAATCAGGGTCGAGGTCACGGAACAAGTCACGAGCCTCGTAGTTCCATACCCACCACATATTGTGGGCAATCTCGTCCAAACACTTCAATTCCTCAGGAAGCGTGGCCTTCACGGTCAGTGTCTTCCAAGACGGAACATTTGCGTAATCTGCTTTAATCTTCATCTTGTAATTTACAAATTTAATATATTCAATTTACTTTTTTCTCAATAAAGCCTTGCGGAGGGCGATGTCATAAGCCTCTTCATAATACTTGATAAACTCACTCCAAAGGGCTTTCTTCGACAGGGCCTCGGCTTTCTTGCGGCAATCCTCTACCTGTTTCTTCGTAAAGCCAGAGAACTCGGCAACAGTATCCTTGATGATATCGGCTACCTCAGAATAGTTGTAGTCGGTACGATGGATCACCTTCACACCGTCCTCTATCTCACCGCTATGTCCGAACACGCTGTTGGCCCAGAGTCCGAAACCAGCCAGGTCGGTGGTGATACAAGGCACCTTGAAGGCCACAGCCTCCAACGGCGTATAGCCCCACGGTTCATAGTACGAGGGATAGATGCAAAGGTCGTTGCCTAATACGATATCATAATAAGTCATATCCAGGATGCCGTCCTTGCCGTCAAGGTAACAGGGCAGGAAGATTACCTTCACCTGTTCATCCTTACGGTTGTGCATATCGTAGTACTTCATCATGCCCAGCACGTTGTCATGGCTCATATTGTGCAGCCAGTGAGTCACCTGAGGCACCTCCAGTGGGGTATCGTATGCCTTACCGCTATTCAGACGCTCCTGCAGATCCCTACGGGGTTCCCCTACCCACCCAGGCACTTCGATGAAGGCAACCACCTTCTTCTTCAGGTCTTTGTCACGCAATAGACGATTCATGGCTTCCACAAACACGTCGATACCCTTGTTGCGGAACTCATAGCGACCAGAGGTGGAGATGATCAGTGTGTCATCGCCGAGGCTCTCACCCAACAGGGCGTTTGCAACGTCGAGCAGACGCTTGCGGGCTGCCTTGCGTTTCTTCGTAAACTGCGCTGCCTTCGGTACAAAACTGTTGTCGAAGCCATTAGGCAGTACTACATCCACTGGTTTGTCAAGCAGTTCCACACATTCCTTGGCGGTGATGTCACTCACCGTGGTAAAACAATCCACATGCCAGGCGGTCTGCTTTTCGATGGAGTGCTTCGACTGCATATTCAGTTCGCCGGCCATCTGATCGCCGTTGTAGGCAAACAGATAGTCGTAGAGGGGTTTCATATTGCCGGCAATGCTACGCCCGATGCTGGTGGCATGGGTGGTGAAGATGGTGCCAACCTGGGGGAGTTTATTGTTGATGTAGAGTGCTCCCAAGCCGCACATCCACTCATTGGCATGATAGATGACCTTCTGGCTTTCGTTAAGATAGTGCTTATAGAAACTCTCCACGACGAGAGCAGCGGCATACGAAAACATCGAAGCCTCGTCATAGTCGCCGTAGGCATGCAGGGAGTCTACCTGATAGTGCTCCCACAGCCAACCATATATCTCGTTCTTCTTCTCGAAGAACGGCATGAAGTCAACAAGGATGGCGATAGGTTCTCCGGGCACCGTCCAGCGCCCCACCCTTACAGTAAGTCCGTTCTGCCTAGCCTCCCATTGCCACTCGGCAAAGAGAGCATTGTCTTCCCTGAAATAGGGACTTTCCTCCTTCGTGTAGTTATCATCTTCGCGCTTCCACAGACCCGGGCCGATAAAAATCACCTGATCCGGATGTGCCTCTTGCAGGGTCTTGGCACGTGTCGAAAGGACTGTATAGATTCCTCCTACCTTGTTGCAAACTTCCCAACTTGACTCAAAGATATAGTCGGGGTTTAAAAGCCTATCTGTCATGCATTATAATTATAAACGGTGCAAAGGTACTTAAATATTTCTAAAAAAACGATAGTTTTTCTGCATATTTTCTTCATTATCATAGATTTATTGATTTAGATTTGGTATCTTTGCCCCCAAATCATACGAATATGAGGAAATTGCTTTTTATACTATTCACTATTCACGGTTCGCTCTTCAATACATTCGCCCAAGGTGAAGGAGGGCCTTTCCGCGCGTACATATATAATAATGAATATGAGGTCTATTTGAAGATCAACCTCTACGACGAAGATGTCGAAGTGCCAGGACAGGAACTCTACGGCCCACTTCCAGGCTATCTCGGCAAGAAGCACAACTCGTTCTGCTGGGTCATCACCGCTGCAAAAATCAACAACGACAAGACTGCTACCTTATCCCTCATCAACGACTACGGCTCCGAAGATCTCACCGCCACCCTTACCGTGGAGAACGACTCCATCTACATCCTGAAACAGGAGAAAGGCTCCACCCTCAAAGTGCCCAAGAACAGTAAGTGGCAGAAACTCCCCAAGACCCTCGAATTCAAACGACAGAAGGAATAAAACGATATGACGAAACTTACTGAACAGCAACTGGATGAACGCGTAACTCGTGCCGTAGAGAACTTTATGGCAGGCTACGGCTGTTGCCAAAGTATCGTTGCAGCCTTTGCAGACCTCTACGGACTGGACGATACACTGGCCAAGAAGATTGCAGCCGGCTTTGGAGGAGGAGTCGGCAGGATGAGGATGATGTGTGGAGCCGTATCAGGCATCGTGATGCTTGTCGGTCTGCATTGTGGACAGACGGAGGGCTCAGACCGTGAGGGGAAGTCGGCCTGCTACAAGGTGGTGCAGGAACTGCTGGAACAGTCGCGCCAACAGAACGGTAGCCTCATCTGTGCGGAGATCCTTGGTTTGAAGGGCTACGAGAAAGCCTCATGCAGTTACATAGCCTCCCCCCGCACCGCCGAATACTACAAATCCCGCCCCTGTGCTGCAAAAGTTGAGTCCGCCGCCCGTATCTTTGCAGACTTCCTAAAAAAACTGTAAAATATTTGGTGGTTTGAAGAAAACTATATATCTTTGCAGTTGAAAAGGTAGTTTAGGGATATGGAAAAACGCCACATAGCAAATACAATCACAGTGAGGCTCATCATGTGGATGCTTGTCCTTTCGCTCATCCTGTCGGGTGTCATCTACTATTGGTGGGCGAGGAATATCGTAAGACTGCATACGGAACTGTTTCATAACAAAATGCTCATCACCTATGAATACACCCGGCGCATACTCTCCGACGTATATGTATCCGTGACGGACAACGTATCATATCTCGAACGGTCACTTGACCACCCCGAAGGTCATCAAGACATTGTGAAACGAATCGTAAGTCAGGGCACCAGGGTTCATAGTTGTGGCATCTACTATATTGAGAACTACTATCCCCAAAAGGGTAATCAATTCCACCCCTTTGCATCGCGAAGCGATGACAATCCTGATGAGATACAGATAAAGACAGAAGATGACGATTTCGACCACCTAAACGCCATATGGTTTCGCAGCACCATTGAAAGCGACTCGGCCAGATGGACAGAGCCTTTCTTCGAAAATGATGACCGAAATAAGGCATTCACAGCATATCAAGCACCTGTCCGCGACGCGGCAGGCAAGCCTGTGGCAGTACTCCGTGCCAGCATCTCGCTCGACTGGTTGACGAATAAACTGTCTCAGACTGACAGTAAGTATAATCAAACAAGTTTGTCGGTTCCCAACATATTTGAGCCGGAATCCAAGCGGTATATCATCGATCACGACGGCAGGTTTTTAACTTATTCTGAAGAGGAACAGCACATAAGAGGCACCTTTTTCAGTCACCTCAAGCCGCATGGGAACCATGACATCGAACTGCTCATTGAAAGGATGGAGACGGGAAAGACCAGCATGAACGAAAGCGATGTGAGATACACATTCGATGGCGAGGACTGCTATCTATTTTTTACGCCTGTGAAGCACACTACCTGGATGATGGTGACAGTGGTTCCATGCCGGGCGGTTGACTGGGCAGGATTGCATTATTGCTTCCAAATCACACTCCTAGCCATCCTCATGATGTTGGTGCTCATCCTGATAAACTATATTTATCTTAAAAGCCGCAACTCCTAATAGAAATTGCGGCTTTATTGTTTTGAGTAGGGTGATAACTTACTTTACCTTCTCCACGATGGCCTTGAAAGCCTCGGGATTGTTCATGGCCAGATCGGCGAGCACCTTGCGGTTGATCTCGATACCAGCCTTGGTGAGTTTGCCCATCAGGACACTGTAACTCATGCCCTCCAAGCGAGCGGCAGCGTTGATACGCTGAATCCACAGGCTGCGGAAGTTGCGCTTCTTGTTACGACGATCACGGTAGGCATAGGTCAAACCCTTCTCCCAGGTATTCTTTGCTACTGTCCAAACATTCTTACGGGCTCCAAAATAGCCACGGGTAAGTTTCAAAATTCTCTTACGCTTTGCTCTTGATGCAACGTGATTTACACTTCTTGGCATAGTTTCTTACTTCTTTAAATGTTAGACAATAGGGTTAGCGGAGAC
>Ga0247610_10008804_pt1 | contig 10226 bp, 6 predicted proteins | sample 174DNAGHGhighgp2_FD_193483 | JGI IMG/M metagenome (GOLD analysis project Ga0247610, IMG submission 193483) | Sheep rumen microbial communities from Palmerston North, Manawatu-Wanganui, New Zealand - 1742 DNA GHGhigh gp2 | ecosystem: Host-associated > Mammals > Digestive system > Stomach > Rumen ... | reverse complement strand
GGGCCACCACTCCTTGCCGCAGCCCGTGCACTGCTTGCTGATGGGTGTCTGCCAGCGGTTGGGCGAGCCGCAGACGCCGCAGTGGCGCGTGGTGGAGTCGAAATAGACGAGTTCGGCTCCCTTGCCCGCAAGGCCGTAGTCCTCGGGGCTCAGTAGCTGATAGGTCTTGCGGAGCGGCATCATACGGAGGTCGTCGCGCCCGGTGACGGGATGGGTCAGCCGATAGATGTGGCAACAGCGCTCGCCGGAAACGATGTCCGTGACGTGCTCCCACGGCTGTGTGGGCAGCGGCGCACGCTCGCCCGAGGGGATGCGGCCGTCGGCGGTCAGCAGCAGGTCGCCCTGACAATATGCCAAGTGTAAATGCTCCATAGCAGGGGCAAAAGTATGAAAAGTATAGCGAAATGCCAAATAATTTTTCGAAGTTCGGCTTTTTATTATTACCTTTGCACTCGGATTTGACAGAACAGAGACCTTAAACCGAGACGAGAGACAACAATTTTTTCTTATTAATTCTATTTCAGTATGCAACTAAAATCTATAGTTATCTCCTTGGCAATGCTTTGTGCCTTTGCTCCGGCAGTGGCTCAGAGAGTGGATATGGGAGTGGAGAAGGAGACGTTCCCGACCTACAGGATTGGGAGTCCGGAGGTGGACCCTGTGTTCTTTACGGGACGCGCGTATCAGGGTGCCGAAGGCTACATCTATCCGTACCCGTTGTACGATGTGCTGACGGAGGAGAAGGTGGACCAGGAGTACGAAATCCTGCGGTTGAAGAACGAGTATGTGAACATAGGCGTACTGCCCGAGATAGGAGGCCGCATCATGGAGGCCACCGACCTGACGAACGACTATCATTTCTTCTACACACAGACGGGCGTGAAACCGGCCCTGATAGGTATGGTGGGTGCGTGGCTGTCGGGTGGCGTGGAGTGGAATGTGCCCGACCATCACCGCGCCAGCAGCTATATGCCTGTGGACTGGCGACTGGAGGAGAACGCAGACGGCAGCAAGACGGCCTGGGTGGGCGAGACGGAGCTGCGCCACCGCCTGAAATGGTCGGTGGGCGTGACGGTCTATCCCGGTCGCTCGTGGGTGGAGGCAAGGGTGAGGGTGATAAACCCGACGCCCATGATACAGTCGATGCTCTACTGGGCCAACGTGTCGGTGCACTGCAATGACGACTATCAGGTGATATTCCCGCCAGACGTGCAGTTCGGCTCGGACCACTCGAAGATATACTTTACTCCGTGGAAGCAGGGACCGGCCTCGCCACGCGGCAAGACGAATGTAGACCTCTCGTGGTGGAAGAACTTCACAGAGACGGGCCGCTCCATCTTTGCATGGGACAGCAAGATGAACTTTCTGGCTGGCTACGACCATGGTAAGGATGCAGGCACGGTGCACGTGGCCAACCGCCATATTGTGCCTGGCAAGAAGTTCTTCCTCTGGGGCAAGAACGAGAGCGGCGAGCTGTGGAATAAGATTCTGTCGGACAATGACGGGCACTATCTGGAACTGATGGTGGGTGCTTACTCCGACAACCAGCCCGACTACAGTTGGATTAACCCGGGCGAGATACGCGAGTTCACGCAAATCTGGTATCCCATCAGGGGCATTAAGGGTTGCAAGAATGCCACGAACGAGGGAGCCGTAAACTTGGAGCCGAAAGGAAATGGTAAGTACTTGGTGGGCTACAACGCCACTGCTGCGTACAAGAATGCTCGCATTGTGGTGAAATACAAAGACCAAGTGCTGATGGACCGTAGAACGGACATCGACCCGAAGAATTATTTCCTGAGCGAAGTGGCTGTGCCGGCCGAAGCGAAAGACTGGGAGCTCTATACCGCTCTCTATAATGCGGAGGGCGAAGTGCTGGTGGACTATACGCCAGTGAAGCTCGAGGAGAAGGAACTTCCGCAGGTGGTCACCAACACCAAACCGGCCAAGGACATAGAGACGAACGAAGAACTGTATCTGGCAGGCTTGCGCATAGACCAGTTCAACAATGGCATCCTGAATTACATGGACTACTATAACGAGGCACTTCGTCGCGACTCGAACGATGCACGCGTGAACATAGAGGTGGGCAAGCACTACATCCGACAGGGAGAATGGGAGAAGGCCGAGCGACACCTGCTTCGCGCACAAAGCCGACTGGCTCAGAAATATACGAGAGTGATGAATACGGAGGGCAACTACTATTTGGGCTATCTGTATCGTCTGATGGGCAAGAAGACGAAGTCGGAAGAGAACCTGTGGGCCGCCACTTACACGCCAGCGTTTAAGCACCCGGCCTTCTATCAGTTGGCTGTGGCTGCCACGAACGAAAAGGACTACCCCGGGGCTCTCAGGCTCGTGGACGAGGCGTTGCTGGTGGGTGCACACGACCTGCAGTCGCTGACCCTGAAGGCATTCGTACTTCGCAAAATGGGCAAGAAGGCCGAGGCAAAGGAAGTCATCCAACTGATAAAGACCATCGACCCGCTGGATTATATGAGCGAGTTCGAGACTTCTTTCCTCGACAAAGGCGATGCTTCGTTCCTGGCCGGCACACGCAAGCAGCGTAGCGAAGGCATCATTGCGGTGCAGGAACTGCTGGAGGTGGCTTCCAACTATCTGACATTCGGCGACAAGCAGGATGCTCGCACCATGCTGGATGCCGCCATTGCCATCGGCTCTCCGTTTGCCGACTTCCCTCTGGTTCACCTCTACCGGGCCTACACACTTTTGCCTGATAACACGGCCGAAGCTGCAGACGCAATTAGGAAGGCCTCCATGCTTAAGAAGGACCAGAACTTCCCGATGCGCATAGAGGAAATCGAGATGTTCGAATCGCTGCTAAGGGTGCAGCCGGATGATGCGAACCTGCATTACTACTTTGGCAACCTGTTGTACTATCTCGGACAGAAGGATAAAGGCTTGGCCGAATGGCATAAGGCAGCCGACCTTTTGCCGGGCGAGGCACTCTTCTGTCGTAACGTAGCCTTTGGCGAAGGCCGGAAGAACAACTACGAAGCCTCGATGAAGTATTATGACATGGCCATCAAAGCCAACCCCAATGATGCCTTGCTGATGACTGAGTCGGACAAGATATTCGAGAAGGGAGGCGCGTCCATTGATACTCGTCTGAAGAGGATGGAGAAGAATATCAAGACCGTGATGAAACACGATGATGCCGTCATGCGACTGCTTTCTATCTATAACGAGAAGGGGCTGTATGACAAAGCTTCTAAGATTCTGGAGAATCGCTACTTCCACTCGTGGGAAGGTGGCGGAGAAATCCATACGGTCTATGTGAATACCCACATGCTCAAGGGTATGACCTTGCTGAAAAAGAAGAATTACCAGAAGGCCATCAGCGAATTGGATTTGGCTCAACAGTATCCGACCAACTTGGAGGTGGCTCCGTCTAACAATGGTGGCTACACGGCTAAGGCTTGCTACCTGCAAGGCGTTGCTTACGAAGCCTTGGGCAAGGCTGACCTGGCTAAGGCTGCGTTCGAGAAGTCTGCTGCTGCCAAGGTAAGATACACCACAGACTTGCCTTACTACCAGATTAAGTCGATGCGCAAGTTGGGGATGACAGCAGAGGCCGATTCTGCCATGGAACAGATGCTGGCTTATCGCGAAAAGATGAAGCAAAACATGATTGACAACTATGCCAAGTTTGGTGTGGCCAGACAGAACGTGAGAGAAAGCAATATGAATTTCTTCAATGGCATGATTGAGGAGCTGCAAGGCGACAAGACGAAAGCCAAACAGTTGTTTGCCGAAGCTGCCAAACTGAACCCGGGAAACATCTGGGCAAAGTGGATGAGCAACGAAGCACCATTCTGATACAGATAACTATTACAGGCAGAAAGGATTGTTCTCTAAAGGGGACAACCCTTTCTGTTTTCAGAAAGTTGAATTATGGAATATATGTCGCAAGAGGGCTACGACAAACTTGTAGCCGAACTACATGAACTGGAGACCGTGGAACTGCAGCGGGTGAAAGATGCCATTGCCGAGGCTCGCGACAAAGGCGACCTCAGCGAGAACTTCGAGTACCACGCAGCAAAACGTGAGCAAGGCAAACTGCTGGGCCGCATTCGCTTCATGCAGAGAGTGCTGGAGTTTGCACGAGTGATAGACAAGTCCGCGCTTCGGAGCGATGGCATCGGGCTGCTGAGCCGAGTAGAGATGACGAATCTCGACACCAACGCAAAGCTCTGCTATACAATTGTCAGTACGCACGAAGCAAACATGGCCGAAGGGAAACTCTCCATCAAGTCGCCCATTGCTCGTGCTCTCTTGGGGAAGAACGAAGGAGATGTGGTGGAAGTGCAAGTACCCATTGGCACCTTGAGACTACAGATTACAAGCGTCACGCGTTAGTCTAATAAACTTCGAATACGAGGAGTTCATGTATTCGAAAGTAAAACAAAGTATGAAGTATTTCATTTTAGTCCAAATTCTTTTCCTTATTTGTTTAGAAGGATTTGCTCAGCACGTTTTGTTGGCAGACAGCATAACCAAGATTCCAGTTAGCTATGCAAGTGTCTATGATGATAATGGAACAGTAATAGGTCGTTCTGACATCGGAGGATATATTAATCTTCAGAAAGGCCTTGAATACCACATTTCTCATATAAGCTACGAGCCAAAGTGTGTAATTTTTAATGAGGACAGCATTATTCTCCTGTCTCCATCATCTTATAAATTATCGGAGGTTGGAGTAACAGCAAAGAAAAAGAAATATTATCATTGTAAAGTGTACTTTAGGAGTATAGAACATGTAGATTCATGCCTCAAGTATTGTATGGATGGAATACGTGAATTCTATATCGACACCAAAAGCAAAAAGGTGCATTGCGGTAATGTCGTCACAAATTACTTCATGTCGAAGAGACAGGACATTGCACAGAAGAATCGAAGCATGATGATTGGCGACAAGTACATGGCTCTTCCGTTTCTTGACAAGAACACGCTCTATGAGGAAGCCATGCGTGATAAAAAGAGAAATATCCAGTCGGGGGTTGTCTATGCAGATACCGTCTCAATAGGCAGTTGCGAGGTCTTCCCTGACAAAGACGAGATGCTTTTGTCTATAGATGCCTTGTGGCCCAAAAGCACTCTTGTGACAAATCTATTCGGGTACACGCAAGTATTGTCGAAACACAATAAGACGGAATTATATCGTTATGACGAATTTAATGTTCCTTCCGTTTTCAATTTAAAATCTTCCAATAGTTATCGACATCTGACATTGACCCATAAAAAAGAAAATATAGTAAGGGACATTGACGTCGAAGACGAATTCTACGTTGTTGAATTTGAATATACAGACACGAAGGGAAAAACTTCGTCTGAGTTGTTGAAGGAAGATTATAAGAAGTATTCTGAAATGTTCCCGACTGTCGAAACAATATGGAAACAATTGATTCGAGAAGAATAGTTAATTCAAAGGGGGAGGTTTATGAAATATAGTTTCATCATTATTGCAGCGATATTCTTGTTTTCGTGCCGTGGGAATACGGATGCGACGAAACGTATGGAAGTGACTGCAGAAATGGCATTCGAAGGTGTGAGCAACTATTGCCACGAGGCGTATGACTGGAGCGTGGCCGCAGGTGACTCTGCCATAATGTCTGTGACGATGGGCGAGGAGACGGATTCCGCTTTTCTGGTGGTGTTCCGCAGCTATACGGGTGCCTTAGTGAATTTTTATGTCGAAAAAGGGAGCGGTAAAACTCGCTTGGTGGAATTTGTTCCTACACTTGGTGTGCAGAACGATGCCGGAACCATAGATTTGTTTGACTACATAGAAAAGTAAAACGAAAGGGAGCATATATAGGTTATACAGCCCCAGATAATTTTTCTCAGAAAAAACCTACACGCCTACACTCGTAGCCCTTATTTCGCTGTGGAACAATTTGATAGGGTAGTGTAGGTTTCGGTGTAGGCAAGCCGTTTTGGTGTAGGTTTTGCTGTCAAAAAGGAGTTTTTCTGCTGCGTTTTAACATTTTCTGCGTGCAAATTTAAGTTTTTGAGACGCAAAAAAATGGGATGCACCCCACCAGAAAATGAGGTACATCCCAAATTTAGAAATTGTGTAGGGTGGGGAGTCAGATGCCAAGCGACTTCTTTATTTCTTCCACCTTCTGCTTAGCGCGTTCTACGCAACCTGTGTAGCAATTTGCGCAACCCATGGTGTCCTTCACCTCGAAGTAGAATTTAATCTTTGGCTCGGTGCCGCTGGGGCGAATGCTAACTTTCGTTCCGTCCTCGCAGAAATATTGCAGCACATTGCTTGCAGCCGGCATTTCGAGCGGCGAAGCATTGCCTTCGGCATCGTATTTTTTCAGCAGTTTGAAGTCCTTGCTCAATACGACACGGCTGCCTGCAATCTCCTTGGGCGGATTCTGCCGATAATTCTCCATCATGGCCTTAATCTCGTCTGCGCCAGCTTTACCGGGACGCACCACATTGATAGTGTGCTCGAGAGAGAAACCGTATTCCAAGTATATCTGCATCAGCAAGTCGTAGAGCGTCATGCCGTTGTCTCGTGCCCAAGCTGCAATTTCACAGATGAGACAAATGCTGGCAGGTGCATCCTTGTCGCGAACTTTGTCGAAAGGCAGGAAACCGAAACTCTCTTCTCCTCCGCCAATATAGTTCTTCTTGCCTTCTGAAATGGCAATTTCGCGGGCAATCCACTTGAATCCAGTGTAGCAGTCGCGCAGTTCGATGTTGTTCTTCTGTGCCATCTTGGTGATGACCTCGGTGGTGACGATAGTCTTCACGAGGAAGTCTGTATCCTTCAGTTGGCCCAGCGCTTTCTTATTCTTAATAATATAGTAGCAGAACATCATGCACGTCTGGTTGCCGTTGATAATCATCCATTCGCCCTTGTTGTCGCGACAAACGATGGCCAGTCGGTCGGCATCCGGGTCTGTGGCAACTACGAGGTCGGCGTTGAGACGCGTGCCGAGCTTCATGCCAAGCGTCATGGCTTCTGCATTTTCTGGATTGGGGCTCACGACAGTGGGGAAATTGCCGTCCACCACCATTTGCTCCGGCACAACATGAATATTCTGGAATCCCCAGGAACGGAGACAGAGAGGCACGATAACACGACCAGTGCCGTGCATGGCGCTGTAAACGATGTTCAAATCCTTCTGCCTGAGTATGACATCCTGGTCAATCATGGCTGTCTTTACGGCCTCCATGTAGTCGTAATCCATTTCGCCGCCGATGATTTCTATCAGTTCTTTGACACCTTGGAATTTTACGTCCTCGACGCGAACTTTATTCACCTCTTCGATGATGCCAGTGTCGTGCGGAGCAATCACTTGCGCTCCGTCTGCCCAGTATGCCTTGTACCCATTGTATTCCTTCGGATTATGGCTGGCCGTAACATTTACACCGGCCACAGCACCGAGATGACGAATGGCAAAACTAACCTCAGGCGTGGGGCGCAAGCTTTCAAAAAGGAAAACCCGAATGCCGTTGGCCGAAAAGATGTTGGCAACAGTCTCTGCAAACTCGCGGCCATGGTTGCGGCAGTCGTGACCAACCACGACGGAGAGATCCTGACGGCCGGGGAAAGCCTTGTGAATGTAGTTGGCAAAACCCTGCGTGGCCATTCCTACGATGTAGCGGTTCATGCGATTAGTGCCAGCGCCCATAATGCCACGCAAACCGCCGGTTCCAAATTCCAGATTCTGATAAAACGCATCCACCAGTGCACTCTTGTCGTCCGACTCAAGCATCTGCCTAATTTCTTTCTTCGTCTCATCGTCGTAAACGGACGATGCAAGCCACTGCTGCGCTTTCTCTTCGCAACTTTTGATTAATGTAGTGTCCATTTTATATTTTTCGTTTGTGAGTAATTCTTTGTATCTCTTTGCAAAGATACGTTAATCGATTGAAACGGCCAAACGAAAACGTCTTTTTCTCGTTTGCAATAAATTTGATTCACTGACGTCAAATTACATATCATAATTTAGAGTAGCCAATTTATGAAAATGTGTAATTTCTTTTCGTCCTTAAAACGGAAGAAAATAAATTATTCGTTTTGTAGTTTCGTCATTTCTTGCTAACTTTGCACACGAATCTAAACGAGATATTACACACGATGCAGCATATAAGGAATTTTTGTATTATTGCTCACATCGACCATGGAAAAAGTACATTGGCCGACCGATTACTGGAACTCACTGAGACAATAGCGGTGACTGAAGGTCAGATGCTTGATGACATGGAGTTGGAGCGCGAACGCGGAATCACGATTAAGAGCCATGCCATTCAGATGCAGTATCAGATGGACGGCGAATCGTACACGTTGAACCTCATTGACACGCCGGGACACGTGGATTTCTCGTACGAGGTAAGCCGAAGCATTGCAGCCTGTGAGGGCGCACTTTTGGTGGTGGACGCCACGCAGGGAGTGCAGGCGCAGACCATCAGCAATCTCTATATGGCAATCGACCACGATTTGGAGATAATACCTGTCATCAATAAGTGCGACATGCCAAATGCCATGCCAGAAGAGGTGGAGGACGAAATCGTGGAACTGCTGGGCTGCCGCAGGGAAGAAATTCTGCGCGTCAGTGCGAAGACCGGCGAGGGTGTGGAAAATATACTGCGTGCCGTAGTGGAGCGTATTCCGTGCCCAAAGGGAGACGAGAATGCACCGCTGCAAGCTCTGATTTTCGACTCCGTATTTAATTCTTTCCGTGGAATAATTGCATACTTCAAGATAGTAAACGGTTCCATAAAGAGCGGCGACCAAGTCGTTTTCATGAATACCGGCAAGGAGTACAAGGCAGATGAAATCGGTGTGCTGAAGATGGATATGGTGCCACGCACGCAACTGCATTGCGGAGACGTTGGATATATCGTCTCGGGCATTAAAACGGCTACCGAAGTGAAGGTGGGCGACACCATCACGCATGTGACTCGTCGGTGTGATGCCGCAATCTCTGGTTTCGAAGAAGTGAAACCGATGGTTTTTGCCGGCGTTTATCCGATAGAGGCAGAGGACTTCGAGAATCTGCGTGCCAGCCTGGAGAAACTGCAGCTCAACGATGCGAGTCTGACTTTCCAACCCGAGAGTTCTGTGGCACTGGGTTTCGGATTCAGATGCGGATTCCTGGGCTTGCTGCACATGGAGATTATACAAGAGCGTCTGGATCGGGAGTTTAATATGGATGTTATCACCACCGTGCCGAATGTTTCCTACCTCGTTTACGACAAGCACGGCGAAGTCCGCGAGGTGCATAATCCCAGCGGAATGCCAGACCAGACGTTGATAGACCACATCGAAGAGCCATATATTCATGCAACGGTGATTACCTCGACCACCTACATCGGTCCGATAATGACGCTATGTCTTGGGAAGCGCGGAGAACTGCTGAAACAGGAGTTCGTAAGTGGAAATCGTGTGGAGCTACATTATGCCATGCCGCTTGGCGAGATAGTTATCGACTTCTACGATAAACTGAAGAGCATCAGCAAGGGATATGCCTCGTTTGACTATCACCAGGCGGGCTTCCGTCCCAGCCGTCTCGTGAAGATGGATATCCTGCTCAACGGCGAGCCGGTGGACGCCCTCAGCACGCTGACGCACGCCGACAATGCCGAAACTTTCGGGCGACGCATGTGCGAGAAACTGAAAGAGCTGCTGCCCAGACAGCAATTCGACATTGCCATTCAAGCTGCCATCGGTGCTAAGATTATTGCCCGCGAGACAGTGAAACAGGTGCGTAAAGACGTCCTTGCCAAGTGTTATGGCGGTGATGTGACGCGTAAACGCAAACTGCTGGAGAAACAAAAACGCGGTAAAAAAAGAATGAAACAGATAGGCAACGTGCAAGTGCCACAGAAAGCCTTCCTTGCCGTCTTGAAACTCGACTAAATCTGACGTATCATGGATAACAACCCGAAAGACATTGCCCGCGAGATTTCACGCCTATACTGCCCACTTTCGGCCCAAGGCATCGAAACACTGGCCTCCATCCTTCTGCCACTGAAGTTTCAGAAGGGCGATACCATTATGGCTGAGGGTACAATTTGCAATGCCCTGTATTATGTGCAGAAAGGCATGGTGCGGCAATACTATTACAAAAACTCAAAAGATGTGACGGAGCACTTCTCTTTCGAGGGTCGTATCGTCTTTTGCATCGACAGTTTCCTCAAGCAGGAGCCCAGCCGGCTTATTGTGGAAGCACTCGAAAACA
>Ga0247610_10008803_pt1 | contig 10226 bp, 5 predicted proteins | sample 174DNAGHGhighgp2_FD_193483 | JGI IMG/M metagenome (GOLD analysis project Ga0247610, IMG submission 193483) | Sheep rumen microbial communities from Palmerston North, Manawatu-Wanganui, New Zealand - 1742 DNA GHGhigh gp2 | ecosystem: Host-associated > Mammals > Digestive system > Stomach > Rumen ... | reverse complement strand
GACGAGGCTTGGGACGGCATCAAGGGCTATGTCACGAACACCAGCCTCTCGAACGAGGAGGTCATAGCCCGGTATTCCGACCTGTGGCGCATCGAGCGGGCGTTCCGCATGAACAAGACCGACTTGCTGGTCAGACCCATCTTCCACAGGCTCAGGAACAGGATTGAGGGGCACATCTGCATCTGCTTCACGGCATACACAATCATGCTTGAACTCGACAGGTTGCTCAAGGCAAGCAAGTCAGCCATCACACTCGCCAGGGCTCAGCAGATTACCAGGAGCATGTATCAACTGACCTATGCGCTTCCCCAGTCTGGACATGTCAAAACCACACTTCTGCGCATGGATGAGGAACAGCAAGAACTGTATGACATCGTCACATACCGCCACAAAAGCTAAAAATCGGGTGTCCCATTGCGGAAAACAGGAAACAGAACAGGTAGATTACAATATTAAATTGGCTGTTGGTTGTGAATTCTAAATTTGATATACGTAGTAACTGTGTCAGGATAAAAGCTGACATCAAAGAGAAAGGACTTCTGTTCCAGGGGAGCGGTGTGATTTATCCTTTGGGAAAGGATATCAGCTACGATTATGTAATAACAGCTCAGCATATACTGAAAGAGGCTAAAAATAAGGATTTGAGAACCCAGATAGGGAAGGTGGATTCTATTGAGATTGATGTTTTTGAGAATAACTCTTTTGTAACATATAAAACAATTGCAAAAGAAAATGTGGCAAGTTCGTTGCTTCTTATTGGAGATGACTTACTTATCATCAAAATAGAAAAGGGCGATAAGACATTTAAATCTTTTCTGCTGGCTGACGATCTAATCGAAGAAAAGCCCATGCAACTATATGGGGTATCAAACGAGGCTCAGGATTTAATCATCAGGCTTGACTGTAAATGTGTGGATAAGAAAGTGGAAATGGTAAATATATCTTCCCCTGTTGATAATATGAATAGTCTCCATGGAATGTCAGGAGGAGGAATGTTCGCGATGAACCAGCCGTTGTTGTATGGCGTATTATGGAAATATGCTGCAACGGATGGCGAGTTCCATAATGTCAGGATTTCGCAGACGTTAGAAGAAAAAATACGGGAACAGTTAAATGCTCAAGGTTGGGAACCAGTTGAGTTTATAAATATTACACAGTGTAAACAAGCGATGAGCAAGGTTTACAATGGCGTGTTTCGTGATATTAATGATTCGATTTTGGTAAATCGTAAAGATACGAGATTTCCATTGGAAACAAGATTTGTGATGCCCGACTTTGTTTCCGACATACAAAACATAAATATTGCTGACTCACCCCAAAAAAAATTTATAGGAATTAATCCGACAAATATCTATCGTAAGAGCAATGAGATGCAGGAGTTTAGCGAGCAGTATCTAAGAGAATTCTATGAACAATTGAACGCGACAAATAGGAGGGAGGTTAGAATTCCTGCTTCCTCGATTCTGAACCCGGACAGAAAAATGTTATTAATAGTGGGTGGTCCGGGCTCGGGCAAATCCTCGCTGCTAAAGTTTCTTACATTGCAACTTTTAAAAGGAGCATTGTCTGCATATGACGGTTATTTGCCCGTTTGGTTGCCTTTCTCTTATATGGCAAGAAATTGTGATAGTAGTATTAAGGATATTGTTCATGAATGGCTTGATGAACATAAGTTGTGGGACAAATACAGCCATTATTTGGAATATGCTTTTGAACAAAGAAAGATCCTCCTTATTGCAGACGGGATTGATGAATGGGGTGATGAACCATTGCAAGCCGATAGAATCATTCGCAAAGTTAAAGCTGAAACCGAGGCTGGTAATTTTCTTGCTATTTTTTCAAGCCGAGAATATGGCATAGCCAATATCAATTTTCCGTTTAGCTCAGGCGATACATATACTATTGCTCCATTGTCAGCGGTACAACAAAATGAGCTTGTAAAGAACTGTTTGAATCATTACAATGGATTAATACACGAAACACAGCTTACTGCAGAATTTCTATCGGCGAAACTGAGGATGTTGCACGATGTGGATCGTATGAAAGAGAACCCCATGTTACTAACAGTACTTGTGGGACAATATCTGCAAGGCAACGAGCTGCCTCATAACAATATCGCAGCCATGGACTGCATTGTGGAGCAACTATTTGTGAAACATCAACAGTCACGTAAGTACCAAGCTTATGACTATTCCAAATCATTCGATTATACCAATAATAAAATGATGCTAGGCGTGTTGTCTAAGGAGATGTTTGACTATTATAACGATGGAATTATAGACAAGACACACGCGGAAGTTTTATTGAACCAATACCTTAATAGTCAGACGTCGGATAAGGAGTTGACAAATGCTCACATAGTAGATGAATTATTCAGTCATGATACGCATCTACTTGGTGTTATAGAAGAACGGTCCGGTTCACGTATTTCTTTCATCAACCGTCAGCTCCAAGAATTTATGTCTGCAAAATACCTTTCTGTAGATGAAGTGCGAGCTAAGGAATTCGTTCAAGAGCATGCTGCCGACAAAAGGTTGCATCAAGTTACCCTTTTCCTTTTTGAGATGATGCCCGCTTCGGCATTCGTGAGATTATATAATGTTTTGAAGCCGATAAGGACCAATGACTACAGAGATTATTATTTGTATAAGTTGAAATTGGAGGTTCTGGTAAGATCAGAGAAGGCACCTAAACAATTCTTACTTAGCGAAATAGAAGACTATATACTTAGGATAGAGACGGATTCTGATTATGACATTAAACATGATCTATTGGAGATTTTGCTTGATGGTTTGTATAATTCTGCTTTGGACGGACGTGTAAAGGACTTTATTTCGAAATACGTGCCATCAGCTTCTGTGTATCATGATATTAGGTTGTATGGTTTGAATCAAGTGGCAACCTTGACAGAAGAAGAACGTTTGTTTGTTGTACGAACTGTTATTAATGGTGACATTAGCAACAAAATTCTTGCTTCTGATGTGATAAGGAGACACATTGCTGGTGACAATAAATTGCTTGAACTGGTAAATTCTTATATTGCACCATCTACAATGCCTGAGGTGGTGGCGTTTTTTATCAGAAGTGTTATAGTCGATGGGATTGATATTGAAAAGGAAAATGAATTAATCAAACGTATAAAACAAAGTGGAAGCTATACCTGTTTTTATCAAATTGAGTTTTCTTTATTCAAAGGTGAGACAGTTTCGGCAGACGATTACCTTGAAATGGCATCGGCACTTTCATTCTCGTTACAAAAAGAAGCTGTTAGGGTGTTGCTGAGGTATTACGCACAAGATGAAAAAGTCAGAGAAAGGACATTGAGCTCTGTACATACCACTTTCATACAACGGGGAAGAATAAGTAAAGACATGGCTTGGCAATATCTGCTGGCTTGTTGGATTAATCATCCAGACGTTATTAATGCGATTAAAGAAGAATTAAAAGGAGAATATCCTTTTAGTCCAGCTAATAGTTATGAGATTTGGGCGGATATCCAGAAACGAGATTTATCACCAGACTTACGTCAAGCAATAACGGAATGGGCTATTGATCGCTATGACAAAAACAATTGGAGAGCAGACGGTATGTTCGTGAATTCGATTGCCAACGACCCTTGCATTAAAGCTAAACTACTTGCCACATTGGAAACCCAAACAAGTTATTTGCATTTAATCGTTCATCCTCTTCTTCAAAATTGGGGTCAGGATGCTGATGTTATAGCTAGATTACAAAGATGCCTTGATGAAGAACCAATAGAAAAATCATCGTGGATAGCCGAGTATGCCTATGAAATATATCGAGGTGACGATGTTCGTACTAAGGCATTTCTAGACAGATGCATCATCAACGAAAAAACAGATTTGCAAAGAAGCCGTGCCGTCTTTGTATATATAAGCCATTATAGGGATGAATTTGCAGAAAAACATATTCTTCCGCTACTTAAGGGTGAAATCATGATGGATGAAGGCATCTTAGGCTCTAAATGGAGCGTGTTGGATGCTATTATAGAGAACTATTCTGATCGTCAGGATGTACAGGATTTCTTGCGTCAGAACTATTCTGATGACTATATATTCGCGGGTCGAATTATTGCAAAATATCATGGTACAGAATTGGCCTCCAAGATGCTGAGAAAATGGCATCACATGGATACACGTTTAAGGCTAATGATGATACACAAAATATCTAACCTGTCAAGTATAGATGAACGTTTAGAGGGGTTGTTACGTTTATTCCGACAGGAGGATAACACCTATGTTCTTTGTGATACCGCCCTATGTTTGGTCGGTCACTTGAAAAGGGAAGGAAGAGACGAAGATGTGTTTAAGTTGGCTGAAGAGGTGTTTGATACGACTCAGGTAACTACAGAATATGCCTATAAGATAAGGTTTTGCATATATCTGATGTATCATAAACTTGACGAGTATGTTCAGCTGGATCTTAGATCAGGTGGTAAGGAGTATGAATTTACTCAGATGGAGTTGTTTTATAATGACAGTTCATATATAGAGAAAACAATTGCAGATGAGGCATATTATCTGCTTTCGGATGAGATGTCCAATCTGAAAAAAATTGTAAAAAATGATGATAGAATTTATGCATATATAGTGTTCTTTTCTAAATATGTCAATCCTGCATCAGAAGCGGCAAAAATCATAGTGAATTATGTCAACGATAACAAAGATAAAATCAACGATGCAAGTATTATGCTGTTTCTGAAGAGAGTTGAAGGTCAGAGGCCGTTACTTAAAGAATTGGTTCTGGCTAATGTCGATAACGAGGATAACGAAATGACAGCGTCTGTGGCTCAAATCGTTGCTTCTGATTTTGACACAGATGAGGACATAAAACAAATGTTGAAGTTGGATGGCTGGAGATGGCATGTTAATTCGTTTAATCGTGTCTCGTTAAACTGTTCACTCAATACGAATATAGATAAACTTGCTGGTATTTATCGGGAGTATAAGGCCAATAATTACTATCTTGACAATGGATATTCCTCTTATAATTTTATTTTTTCACTGGCAGATGAAGATACTGTCTTTAAGAAGCTGAAATACTATATGACCGATCTTTTTGATACAATTGTCTATCGTTTGATTGTCAATCCTTTGGTGTTGAGACTTAAAAGAGATAAAGCGCTGGCAGATAAGATTTATGAAGAGCTCATTGTGGATAAAGATCCAAGAATTAGAATGGGATTCTATTCGTTACTCTCTGCTGCTGGTGTGAAATCAGCTGAATTGAGAGAATGGAGAAACCACCAGCATGAACACCTGCGTGAATATGGTCATGACATAATGTTAAATAGAGACAGGCAATTAATTGTGGCTATGCAATAACAAAAAGGAGTAGGAATAATGCCCATAAATATAATCAACCAAACACTTGATTCGGTAACAATTCATAACCTTAAACATATCCGAGACTTGGATTTAGATTTTCGAGGGAATAGAGTATAATGTACCCCAGAATTGAGAGCATGAGTTAAGGTGAAAAAAGAGTAGTTTTGCAGGGAATAAAAACATTAGGGAAAACATTGCTGTCCACTAAAAATCAGAATTGTTCTTTGATATTATTCTAAATTAGTTAGTTGTAGAGACTTTTCAAGTCAACGGATTTGATTTTTATCTTAGCCAAAACACTAGGCACGAAAAGCCCCTCCTTTGGGCGCAAATGGATAGACTCAAAAGCCATTATCATTAGACATTTTTTTATTTTGAGAAAATATGTATTTTTGCCACTTATTATAATTTGTCATGAAGAGACTAAGACTTAGAAATTTGGGTCCGTTAAGCGATGTGGACATTGACCTTGGCCGAGTGAACCTTATTGTTGGCTTACAAAGCTCTGGCAAGAGTTGTGTACTGAAGACTGCTTGCTATTGTTCTTGGGTGGAGAAACGTATTCAATTGGCCCAGTCGGATGAAGAATTTAGAAAAGGAACCAGTTTCCTAGATATTCTGACGGAGTACCATAAGATGAAAGATTATGTATGGCCCGATACTTTTATTGAGTATGAGTCGTCGTTCATGATGTTCTCTTATGATCACATGAATCAAAGATTTACTTTTCAATGGAAGTCTCACCGTTGGGACTTTCGTCGACCTAAAATATCTTACATTCCTTCGGATAGGAACTTGGTGGCCTCTATTCCTCAATGGAGCAAGCTCCCGCTAGAATATGATAATTTACTTGATTTCATGAACGACTGGGACAATGCCCGCAAACAAAGCAAACAAGTTGATAATCTTTTAGATTTGGGTTTGTCGTATCGTTATGATTCCCTCTCCAGTTCTGATTCGATTGTTTTACCGAACGGGAAACCTATTCGTCTTTCTGATAGTTCTAGCGGAGTTCAATCATTGGTGCCTTTGTTTGTTCATCTTAACTATTTGTTTGGGAAAAAAGCAAAAAAACAAAACGAATATAAGCAAACTTATGAGCAAAAGGAAGAAAGTAAAAGATTGTTAAAGTTGTTGGCAGATCATTTGAAGGCGAGAGAGGATTATGATGAGATAACACAGCCAATGTCCGTTATCCATATAGATGGAATGTTTTTCTTTTTCAATGCAGCTCAGGGTTCAAAAAAATTCGAAAGAATGGTTTTGCGTTATCTTCAAACTGATCATAATGAGTTGTTTTTAGAAGAGCCAGAAGATAATCTTTTCCCCCCAACTCAATGCCAGTTGGTTGATTGGTTGTTGGATAAAGTGTCAGGAAGCCGTAAAAAGGAGATGTTGTTTGTGGCGACTCATAGTCCTTATGTTTTGAACCAGTTTATTAAGGACAGCCCCAAGGATTTCAAGTTGTTTATCACCCATTCTGTCCAAGAGGAAGGTAAATATACCGTCACTCAGCTTCCAGAAAGTGATGTGAGGGATATCTATGAAAACGGAGTTGATTTGTTCTTTAATTTTGAGTCTTATCTATGAGCCTTGATTATCCCAATGTACTTCCGGAATGTTATGTGGACACCAACTTGATACAGTACCTGATGCATGGTACGGTTAATCACCAACACAATTGTAATAAAGTGGTTGGAACACTTAAAGAAAAGTTTTCAGACCGTTTTGCAGTTGGGATAATTGATAAAGACAAGGTTCAGGTGGGATATCTAAAAGAGTGCGACTTGGTCATTTCTTCAGAACATCTTCAAGTACTAAAGCATCGTGTTTTTCCTCATTTTATAGTTACCGTCAGCCCAGCTATGGATGCATTTCTCTTGGATTGTGCAAAGGAGCAAGGCGTCCAGCCAGAGCATTTCAAACTATCTTCTGATTTGAAAAAGTTTATTTGTCGCTCCAAGAAAATAACATCGAACAAAGACGAGGATTTAAAAAGCCTGATCATAGCAATAAAAGATAATAAAGAAATGAAATCGCTTGGAATGACTTTACGGTATCTTCAAGAAAAAAAGTACAATTTCGATCTTGATGTAATTAAATCTTTTTTCCATTATGAGCCCATTTGAGTTTCTCCGATTCAGCCAATCGAATGAACTATTTTGATTTCAGTTTTGAGGGGCCCGCGCACCCAGCCCGGTGGAGGGTAGGTGGTGTCTTTCGCTAGAAAAAGTTGACTCTCTAAAAGCAAAAAGAGATGTCAGAAAACCGAACTATTATGTACCCCAAAAACGAGAACAGGAGATTAAAGTAAAAAACAAATGCTTTTTGCGGTTGGGAACATTTGAGAATTGAACGTGGGAGATGAAGGGGTAAGAACCGTTTGCCGCCAGGCAAACAAAATCTGTGATTTTTGTGTGAGATTATATGATACCTATCTATATCATAAGTGTTTTTACATCCTTTAGATTTATTGTGATAAGATGAGCGAGATAAAGAATAAGTATCTGGATGCGTTGTCGATTTTGAAAGAATCGGAGGATCATATCGAATTCAAGGAAGCAAAGCGAAACTTTAATTTCGACGGGGGTGATCGTAGAGACCCTAAAGATCGCAGGCATTGTATCCTTGGATATGTGGCAGCTTTGGCAAACGAACAAGGTGGAAGGTTGGTGTTTGGTATGATGGATAAGCAACCGCACAATGTCGTAGGAACAAGTTTTGAAGAGGGAAATCTTGGAGCTTTAGAAGATGCGATATATGAACGGATGAAGATCCGCGTAAGGATTGAAGAGATGTTTGAACCCTCGCCTTCAGCAGTAGACAAGAAACGGGTCATCATCTTCAACGTTCCTTCGCGACCGGTCGGTAAGATGCTCAAGTTTGAAGGTGTACCTCTGATGCGAACAGGAGAGAGTCTTCGCGAAATGTCGGATGAGGAGATTTTTAAAATTTTGTCGGAGCAGGAACCTGACTTTTCGGCAAAGATATGCGATGGTCTGACCATTGGAGACCTTGACCCCAATGCCATTAGAGTGATGAAACAAAAATATGCCGAGAAGAATGAAAACCCTGGATTTGAGGGTATTTCTGACGAACAAGCTTTGAGCGATTTGGATCTTCTGGTGGATGGACAGCTGAATTATGCGGCGCTGGTGCTTCTGGGTAAGTCGGCCACCATCAGGAAGTATATGCCGCAGAATAATGTGGTGATAGAATATAGGAATGATCCCGCAAGCATTCAATATGATGACCGAATCGAGATTCAGCAACCACTATACTTAGCCATTGAAAGCATTTGGGCATACATCAATCAACCGACATTGAATCCACAGGTACATATTAGCGAGAATGCCTATATCTTTGATATCAAATTGTTTAACAAGGAAACGGTAAGAGAAGCTGTGCTGAACGCCATTGCACATAGGTCGATGATAATACAAAATGATGTGGTCATCAAGCTGAGCCCAAATCAACTGACCATTACCAATGCAGGCGGTTTCCCAATAGGTGTTGACAAGAGCAATGTACTTACTGTGAATAGTACACCGCGTAGTAAACGACTGTCTGAAGTGTTGCAGAAAACAGGTTTAGTTGAGAAATCAGGGCAGGGTGTTGACAAGATGTACACCAATTGTATTATGGAAGCCAAACCGCTGCCCGATTTTTCTGAAACCGACAATTATCAGGTGAGCCTTAAGCTACGTACGGAAATTCGGGACGTTCCTTTCTTGATCTATATCAGACAAGAACAAGCCAAACGTCCACAACATCATAAGCTGAATGTGTTTCAACTGATAGCCATTTACAATGTATGTTTTGATGATGGATTGGATGTCCCGATGGCGACGATAGATACTCTTTTGTCTGAAGGAATATTGCAGAAATCCAAGTCTGGCAAGATTATTATGTCGAAGGTGTATAAAAAGATAGCCTCGGAGATTGGTGTGAATAGGAACAAGGATGACAAAGTAAATGACAAGGTAAATGACAAGGTAAATGACAAGGTAAATGACAAGGTAAATGACAAGGTAAATGACAAGGTAAATGACACTTATTTGATAATCAAAGACAATCCAGGCGTTCAACGCAAGGGAATTTCTGATTTTTCAAGCAAGAGCCTTTCCACGATAGACCGTCATATAGCCATCCTTGTGAAGAGTGGTTTAGTAGAACATAGGGGCTCTGACAAAACAGGTGGCTATTATGCCAAGTAGTAAGAGGAGAAGTGAAGGTGTCACGACATCCGAGACCTACAAGACATTGCGGTAGAGCATAACGACACGGTCATCTATCCCGATAAGGTGCGACTTAACTGCTATTACTATCGACATTATTCTTTCTGGAAGGACATAAAGATGATCTTTGCACGGTGCTGGGGAGGACGATAGAGTATGCTAAGGAGGTAATTTGAGGACCTAAATAATTGTCTGTGTTTTGGAAACAAATCTGACATAAATCTTTAAAAAATGATGAACGAGGGTGTGTCAAAACTGGCACATCCTCTTTTTTTACACGTCATCGCTCAGACACACTTTGGGGGACTGTATCGTTAGATTTTGGAAACTTTGAACATTAATTGTCGTGTAATTAGCCGTATAATTGACCATTAATATTTATGGATAATTCGTGGCCTATTAACGGTAATTAATGTTGAAATAGAAACACGGATGATGTGTGTCTTTGAACGTTAATTGTCGTGTAATTAACCGTATAATTGACCATTAATATTAATGGATAATTCGTGGCCTATTAACGGTAATTAATGTTGAAATAGGAACACGGATTTTTTTGAACACGAATGGACACGAATTAGACGAATGGTAATACGACGAGGAGGCAAAAGGATTCGTGTAGATTCGAGAGATTCGTGTTCGA
>Ga0247610_10008802_pt1 | contig 10227 bp, 8 predicted proteins | sample 174DNAGHGhighgp2_FD_193483 | JGI IMG/M metagenome (GOLD analysis project Ga0247610, IMG submission 193483) | Sheep rumen microbial communities from Palmerston North, Manawatu-Wanganui, New Zealand - 1742 DNA GHGhigh gp2 | ecosystem: Host-associated > Mammals > Digestive system > Stomach > Rumen ... | reverse complement strand
AGGCAAGGGCTGTGAAGTAAAGAAAATCACGGTTGACGGAAAAACAGCTGAAAGCAACATAATTAATCCGAATGGCAAAAAGAAACTTAAAGTAGATGTTGAAATAGGGTAAAAAAACAAGCGGGGGTGAACCGGAATGGTTCACCCCTTAAGTATTTGATACAATATTATTGTGCGCATATATTCAAGATTGCATTGGCATAAACTTTTGCATCTATAACCAGTCTCTTGATATCAATATATTCGTTTGGTGCGTGTTCGCAGTCGCCGTCGCCTGGAAAATTTGCTCCGAAGGCAACGCCGCCTTCTATATCATGAACATATGTCCCACCGCCGATTGCTATGCATTTGCCCGGCTTGTTTGTGACTTCGGTATAAGACTTAAGCAAAGAACGGATAAATGGTGAGTTTTCTTCAACATAGTGAGGTTCAACACCATTGAATCCTGTCAGCTTGAAACCTTTCTGCTCGAATTTGTTTGTCAGCACTTCTTTGATTCCTGCAACTGATCCGCAGGTTGGGAATCTGATGTCGAATTTGGCGTTGAATTCTCCGCAGGAATAATCCATTATGCTGAGAACTTCTGTAAGAACTCCTGATTTTGAGTCTGACATCTTTATACCCAAAGAAGCACCGTTGTCTTCTCCGAACGGGAAGCATGTGTTGAGTGCTTTGAACAAGTCTCCTGTTCCGTCATCACATTTCAGATTGGCGAAAAGAGCAATGCATGCTGTGATTGCATTAATGCCTGCACGCGGGTAAGAAGCATGAGCCGCTTTCCCTTTGATTTTTATGTTTATGATAGCTCCGTTTTCCGTGAAAGTGAACAATTCCGGTTTGCCCATGGCAGCAGCAGCTTCATTCAGTTCGTCAATGGAGAATCCTGCTACAGATGCTGTTGCTTCACCCGGAACAGCATTTACTACAGTGCCACCCTGAAGGCTTGCAATTGTCTTTGATCCTCCGCATTTGCATTTTCCTTTGATTCCGGAACGAATCATACCTTTTTCAAGGTTGATGACAGGGAAGTCAGCATCAGCGGTAAAGACCATTTTGGGAAGCTTATTGTACTTTCTGTATTCTTTCAGATCGGCGCTTCCGCACTCTTCAACTGTTCCTACAATCAGTCTCATGTTCCTGTTTAATTTGACTCTGCTGCGTGTAATTGCCTTCATTGCATAAAAAACTGCAATTGCAGGACCCTTGTCGTCAGCTGTTCCGCGTCCGTACGCACGTCCGTCTTTTAATGTCAGTGAGAAAGGATCAGAGTTCCAACCTGTGCCTGCCGGTACGACATCGAGATGACAAAGAGCGGCAAGTTCCGGTTCTTCGCCGGGGTACAGATCAATTTCACCCATAATATTATTGAAGTTTGAAACAGTGAAACCTGCTTGTTGTGCAATTGACAACATGACATCCAGTGCCTTTGCGCAATTTGAGCCGAATGGTGCGTCAGGTTCTGATTCTGAGCTGACACTTGGAATTTTTACAAGTCTACCCAAATCGGCCACCATGTCACCTACATGATCGTCTATGTACTTGTTAACTTCAAAATTCATTTTCTTTTTCCTTTCGTAATTAATCTATCGGAATAGGTTCACCTTTTGCGTTGAAGAGCGGCAGCGGTTCAAGGAAGATAATATCATCTCTCTTTGAAGCCTCGCCTTCAGCAAGAACTGCCATCTTTCCAACTACTATTCCACCTGCATCATCCACGAGCTTTTCAAGAGCACGCAATGATTCACCTGTGCTTATTACATCATCTACAATAACAACTCTTTTGCCTTTCATGAATTCAGCATCCTTGGTGTCAAGATAGAGTGTTTGTTCTTTTGCTGTGGTTATGGATTTGACTTTGGATTCAAAGACACCCGTCATATATAATTTTGGCATCTTTCTTGCCAGCAGATAATTGTTTTCTCCGCTCTGTCTGGCCATTTCATAAGTAAGTGGTATGCCTTTGCTTTCAGCAGTCAGCATAATGTCGTGCTCCGGGATTCTCTTTAATAGCTCTTTTGCACATGCTATTGTGAGTTCAACGTCGCCGAACATGACAAAAGCACCGATTTTGAGTGATTCATTCAGATTACAAAGCGGGAGCTCTCTGTCATATCCTGCAATATTCATCTTGTAAACCATATCTTCCTCCTTATGACCTTATCTCAGCACCGTGTTTGAATGATGCTGCGGAAATAATCTTTCTTGAAACTCTGTCTGCTTCTTCCACTGTCAAAGTGTGATCTTTCGCCCTGAGAGTCACACTGTAACTCAGGCTCTTCATTCCTTCACCTATCTGGCCGCCTCTGAATACATCAAACAATTCAATTTTTTCAATCAGGTTCCTGTCGCAGTTCTTGATTGTTTCAGCAATAGCACCTGCTGCTGTTTTTTCTTCACATACGAATGAGAAGTCACGGGTAATTGCCGGATACTTTGGAAGCTGGCTGTATTTTTCACTCTTCTGGATATTGTTGAAGAGTGTTTCAAGATCGAGCTCTGCAAGATATACCCTGCCTGAGAAAGTATAATTCTTTGCGGAAGCCGGGTGAAGTTCGCCGAATGTTCCGAGTTTTTTATCGTTGACGTAAATATCAGCGCATCTGCCCGGATGCATTACTGTGAAGTCGCTGTTTGCAACAAATCTTACATTATTGATTCCTGATGCCTCAATCAATGTTTCGATTGTTCCTTTCAGCGTATAGAAGTCATTGCCCTGACCATATGCTCCGAGAACAATTTTCTGTCTCTCTTCAGGAAGCGTTCCTTCAAGACCATGAATATTTGTAACTACGTTTTCTCTCGGAATGAATATCTTTGCCAGTTCGAACAGTCGGGCAGAAGGGATGCTTCTTGTTGCATTTGTCTCAAGTACTTCGAGCATTGTCGGAATTGCCGATGTTCTCATTGTCTTTGTGTCTTCACCGAAAGGATTGGAGATTTCAACTGACTTTGTCGCCTCATCTCCTTCTTTCCAGCCGGCCTTTGTGTAAAGTTTGGAAGACATGAATGAATATGTGCATATTTCATCGAATCCGTTTCCATTGAGAATTGTGCATACTTTTCTTCTGAACTGCTGCAGAGGAGTCAGGCCACCAGGAACGAGCTGAGCTACTATCTTGCTTGCTTCAACTTTGTTGTAGCCATACATTCTTACAACTTCTTCAGCTATATCATTCATGCATCTGACGTCATCCCTGAATGAAGGAACTACGAGTTCGTCACCATCAAAGCTGAAAAACAGTTTTTCAAGCATTACTTTCATGTCAGTGGGTGAAACGTATATGCCGAGGAATTCGTTGATTCTCTTGGGCTCAAATGGAACTTTGCATACAGGCTTTTTGTTCGGATATACATCAATTGAACCGCTTACAACTTCACCTGCGCCAAGCAATGTGACGAGTTCGCATGCTCTTTCAACTGCTTCCAGGCACATTTCAGAATCAAGACCTTTTTCAAATCTTCCTGATGCTTCTGTTCTCATATTGAGTTTTTTGCCAGTGATTCTGACAGATGTCCCGTCAAAATTTGCTGACTCAAACACAACAGTGTTTGTGGATTCGAGAATCTCACTGTTTGCTCCGCCCATAACACCTGCAACACCGATTGCTCTTTCGGCATCAGCAATTACGAGTGTGTCGGCAGAAAGTGTTCTTTCCTCATTGTCGAGAGTTATGAATTTTTCTCCCTCTCTGGCAGTTCTGACGTCAATTTTCTTTCCAGAAATGCATGAATAGTCAAAAGCATGCATAGGCTGACCATATTCAAGCATTACGTAGTTTGTAATGTCTACGATATTGTTTATGGGTCTGACGCCTGAAGCTTTAAGTCTCATTCTCATCCAGATCGGAGAAGGGCCTATCTTAACGTTTTTGATTACTCTTGCGCAGTATCTTCTGCATTTTTCATCACTTATTGTGACATCTACATAATCCTTTATATCTCCACCCGCTTCAGTAACAACCGGTTTGTGGAGGTGAATCGGTCTGTCAAAAGAAGCCGAAGTCTCTCTTGCGAGTCCTATGACAGATAAACAGTCAGGACGGTTGGGTGTGATTTCAAATTCAACTGATGTGTCGTTGATTTTCAGAACATCTACCACATCATCACCTGGTTTGCATTCAACCTTTGACTCATTCAGGATAAGAATGCCTTCTTCAATTGCCAGAGGCATATCATGAAGATCAAGTCCAAGTTCAGCTATTGAGCAGAACATTCCTTCGGAAAGTTCTCCTCTCAGTTTTCCTGTCTTTATTTCTCCTCCGTGTACTTTTGCCACGATGTCTGATCCTTCAGGAGAAACAGCTACCGGAACCAATGCACCTTCATATACATTCTTGGCAGCAGTTACAATCTGCAGATCCCTGTCCATTCCGACATCGACTTTGCAGACAACAAGTTTATCTGCATTCGGATGCTTTTCAACGCTTTTGATAAGACCTACTTTTACGTTGCTGATTTCCTTGTCCATTCTTTCCCAGCTTTCAACTTTCGAGCCGGTTACCGTTATGGTTTCGCAGAAATCCTTTATATCTATATCTTTGACATCAACGAAATCGTTGAGCCAGTTCATTGATAAAATCATAGTGTGTATCCTCCTTTTATCAGAATTGTTTCAGGAAACGTTCGTCGTTTTCGTAGAACAGTCTCAAGTCATCAATTCCGAATCTGCTGAGGGCAATTCTCTCAATTCCCATGCCGAAAGCAAAACCGCTGTATACATCCGGATCTATTCCGCAGTTTTTAAGTACGAACGGGTGTACCATTCCGGCTCCGAGTATTTCAACCCAGCCTTCGCCTTTACAGACTCTGCATCCCTTGCCGCCGCATTCCCAGCATGAAACGTCAACTTCGGCTGACGGTTCTGTGAACGGGAAGTGGTGAGGACGGAATCTGATTTTTGTGTTTTCTCCGAATACCTTCTTGGCAAACAGTTCAAGAACGCCTTTGAGGTCTCCCATTGTTATGCCTTTGTCGACTACAAGACCTTCCATCTGGTGGAAAATAGGGGAGTGTGTCGCATCTGCAGGGTCAGCTCTGTAAACTCTTCCGGGTGAGATAATTCTGATCGGAGGTTTTGTGTTCTCCATTGTTCTTACCTGAACAGGTGAAGTCTGAGAACGCAGAAGTATATTGTCTGTAATATAGAAAGTGTCCTGGGTGTCGCGTGCAGGGTGATTCTTCGGAAGGTTCAGCGCTTCAAAATTGTAGTAGTCATACTCTATTTCAGGACCTTCCACAACGCTGAATCCCATTCCTACGAATATATCCACAAGCATTTCTTCGGTCTGAGATATAGGGTGTCTGTGTCCCATTTCCAGTTTCTTACCCGGTTCTGTGACGTCTATTGTTTCAGCCATCAGTTTTACCTGCATTGCTTTTTCCATGAAACTGGCTTTTTTGCTTTCAATTGCCTGTTCTATTGCTTCGCGGACTTCGTTGACGTGTTTTCCGACAAGAGGTCTGTCTTCAGGTGAAACCTGTCCCATGCTGCGCAGAACTGCGGTCAGTTCACCTTTTTTGCCAAGGAATTTAACTCTGATCGATTCAAGATCTTCATTGTTTTTGAGCATTTCCATCGCATTATTTTTGATCTGCTCAAGTTGTTCTTTGATATCCAAGATTAATATCTCCTTTGTTAGATAAAAATAGCCTTCGCCCACTATTGGGACGAAGGCAAAGACTCCGCGGTACCACCCGATTTCCCACAAATACGTGGGCACTCTTACCCCTTAACGCGGGAAACGTCTTTTGCTTATGACAAAAGAAGTTCAGAAGTGAAAGGCGTGAATGCAAATCATTAATCCGCTCTCAGCTGAATCGAATCTCTCTGTCAATGGTTGTTGCAATAGCCACTTCGTCATAACTTTTATTTATGTACTTGTATTATATCATGCAGCAATAATTAAAGCAAGGAACAAAGAGAGATTGTTACTCAACACAAAGAGAGATTGTTACTCAACTCAGCAACATTCTGTCATTCGTGAATTCAATACCTGCATTTTCTTTGAATTTCACAAGCAGATCATTGACAGTAAGCTGCTTTCTTTCTTCTCCTGACGTGTCAAATATTACAGTTCCGTTCTGCATCATCAGGGTTCTGTTGCCGTAATCAAGAGCGGACTGCATATTGTGAGTTATCATGAGGCACGTTATTTTGTTTTCCGTGACAATCTTATTTGTCATCTCAAGCACGATTTCGGCGGTTTTTGGATCAAGGGCAGCAGTATGCTCATCCAGAAGCAGAAGACTTGGCTTTGACATTGTTGCCATGAGCAGTGTGATGGCCTGCCTTTGTCCGCCTGACAAAAGCTTAACCGGTTTGTTGAGTTTATCTTCGAGACCCATGCCAAGTTCAGAAACTTTTTCTTTGAAAAACTCTCTGTCACTCTTGGAAATCCCGGTAATCCAGTGTCCTCTTCCGGAAGCCAGAAACAGGTTTTCTTCTATGCTCATGTCAGGAGCTGTTCCGCTGTTCGGATCCTGGAACAGTCTTCCGATTTTTCTTGCCCTTTTGTGATCAGGAAGAGTAGTGATATCTTCTCCGTTAAGAATAATCGATCCCGATGAGGCCTGTACATTTCCGCAAATTGTATTGAACAAAGTGGATTTGCCTGCTCCGTTTGAACCGATTATGGTTGCAAAGTCACCATCATTGATTGTTAGCGAGAAGTTGTTAAAAACATGTTTTTCATTTATTGTACCCTTGCTGAGTACAACAGATACATCAGTCAGTTCAAGCATACTTTTAACCCTCCTTCTTCTGGATTCTGTGTGAGAGTTTTCTCTTTATCTCGTCAGAATGGCTCAGGAAATACGGTATAGAAATTGCCAGAACAACAATTACTGCAGAAACGAGTTTCAGCATAAATGCAGGCATATTCAGTCTCAAAGCAATTGTATAGACCAGGCGGAAGATGAACGCGCCCAGAACAGAACCGATAGCACGAGTCCACAAACCTCTTTTTCCAGTCAGCGTTCTTCCTATAAGCAGAGAAGCCAGAGCAATTGTCAGTATTCCTGTCCCTATGTTAATATCCATTGATTTCTGGGATTGAGCCATAAGACATCCTGATAGGGCTGTTATTGAACCGGCAATGCTTAAACCGATAATTGTGGTTGTAGCAGTATTCAGCGAAGAAGATCTTACCATTATCGGATTGTTTCCGGTTGCTCTTATTGCAAGACCTGTCTTGGTTTTTAAGAACAAAACCAGCAGTACAAGTACTACAATAACTGCGATCAGGATGACAAATAGTTTGTACTGGTCTCTGAAAATAGTATTCTCCAGAGCTTTTTTCATTATGGTAAATACAGTTTCTGTCCTGTTGAGATTCAAGAGGGCGGTATTTCCCATGATAGCTATATTGATTGAATAAAGGCCTGTGTTGACAATAATTCCCGCCAGCAGGCTGTTTATTCCCATTTTTGTCTGTAAGAATGCTGTTATAAAACCTGAAGCCAACCCCGATCCTATCGCTGCAAAAATAGCAAGAAACGGATGACCTGAGATGGCAACAACCGCTCCGACAGAAGCTCCCAGGGTGAAGCATCCGTCTGTTGACAAATCGCAAACATTCAGCATTGAATAACTCAGAAACAATGCAAGAACAGTCAGAGATGTTATCAGTCCAAGTTCAAGCGCGGTTTGAACAAGCATCAGTATTAAATCTATTCCCATAGTTTTCCTTTACGTTTTTAATCACAATGCCACCCAAAGGTGGCATGTTGTTTAATCAAAATTTTCTGCTGTTTTAATTGTCTGGATTTTGATGCAATATGGCGTGATTGCAGTTTTTACTGCGTCAAAGTCCAAGCCGAGTTTTTCACAGATTTCTGTGTTGATTGTTGCTGTACCATTGTCAAATGTCTTGACAGGTGTTGTTGCTGGTTTGCTTCCATTTATCAGCAAATCTGCCACCATGTTTGCGGTTTCAACACCGAGGTTGGCATAATCTACACCATAGCCACAGAATGCGCCATTCAGTGCAAAAGAGTCAGCTCCGCAGTAATGCGGGATTTTTGCATTAGCGAATTTTTCATATATAGATAATTCTGCTGTCATAACAGTATTGTCTGTAGGTGTGAAAACTGCTTCAACGCCTTCTGCTATAAGTGCATCTGCTGCGAGTGAAATTTCGCTTACATTTGTTCCGGTGCGTTCAACAACAGTAATTCCCTTGCTTGCAAAAAATGTCTTTGCAGCTGCTATAGGAGTGGTTGAGGCATCCTGGCCTATGTCATAGAGAAGACCAACTTTTTTGATGCCCGGATTAACAGCAACCAGACAATTGAGAAGTGCCTCTGTGTTTAAGAAGTCTGAAGTTCCGGTTATATTTGCGCCAGGTGCTTCCAATGAGGTTACAAGATTGGTGGATAAAGGATCAGATACAGCAGCAAATACCACTGGAATATTGTTATCTTCTGTAGCTGCCTGCATTGCCATTGCAACCGGGGTGGCAACACCAATCATGACGTCAACTTTATCTGCAATGAAGTTGGCAATTATCTGATTCAATACACTTGCATCAGCATTGCAGTTGTCATATTTGATTTCTATCTTTACATTCTTTTCTTTTTCAATTGTGCTGAGCTGAGATCTTATGTTGGATACAATCTGATTTAAAGATGCATCGTCAACATAATTGCATATACCTACTTTGTATGTTTTTGTATCGGTATTATTGTTTGAACATGAAACAAAACTGAGAACCAGGACCAGAGTTAAAATAATAGCTATAAACTTTTTCATATTTTTTACCCCATTCTTTATTATGTTTTTGATTTGACTTTCTTTAATTTCTTTTCTTCTGCACTCCGTGCAGCTTCTGAGATTATTTCATAATCTTCTTCGGAACAATAATCTCTCAAATCCGTACTTAAATTCTTTTTCTGCAGGCGATTGCTCGCCCAGTCTCCGATTATTGAATGTGCAACTGCAAAAACCGGTACGCCCAAAAGCATTCCGGTGAGTCCCCACCATCCTGACATTACTACAATTGCAACGAGTACCCATTCAGAAGAAAGGCCTATGCTCGTTCCCATAAGCTTCGGAGCAAGTATATAGCCATCAAGAGCCTGAATTGCAACTACCACAATTAGGAACCATAAAATCTTGTTTGGCTGAGCAACGATGATTATGAGAGATGCCGGTACGGCGCCTATAATCGGGCCGAACGCGGGAATCATGTTTGCAACACCCATTATTATCGAAAGCAGCGGGGCATATTCGACTTGCAGAATGGCGAGCGGAATAAATGTAACTATACCGACTGCAAGAGCATTTAAAAGTACGCCTCTTATATATCCGCCGAAACTTTTGTCCATTTTGGTAAATGTTGAAAGGAGTTTGTCGTATCTTTCACGGTTCAGAATGCTCATGAGAACCTTTTTTGCCAATATTCCGAAAAACTCGTATGAGAACAGGAACAATGCTGAGAACAAAAGACCAAGTGCTGACTGACCGATTATGACTATGAATCCGGATAAGAATGATCCGACCGCAGGCAAAGCATTTCCAATATAATTGCTGACTGCATCCAGAACATTGTTGAGTGCGTTTGATGCAAGGGAGAATATATATTTCAGTGTGTCTGATGCATTTGCCGAGTTGTTGTCAATCCATTCATTCGCCTGTTTGATGTAGTCGCCAAGCATTGATTGAAGTTCTGAAACACTGGAAACAAGCTGAGGAACTACTACCCAGAAGAAAAGGGATATGAGAGAGAGTACAAATATGAAAGTAATCAGAATTGAAATCAGTCTCTTTACTCTTGGTTGTTTTATGAATTTCAGTACTTTTGTGTCTAAAAACACGACGATTGGCTTGAACAAATATGCAAAAATCAGTCCGTACAGCACAGGACTCAGCGCAGAACCGATTCTAGAAAGGGAAGAAGACAAAGCATTGTTTATACAAATAAAGACAAGAATTATGCATGCAAGAATAACTGCCAGTGCGTAGACGGCAATGGTGAAGTATTTGTTGTTTTTGTCTAGCTTCATGATATTTAGGCTCGGACACCCGTGACTTCAGTCATGGGAGGAGAGCCTTATCCCCCCCTTTCTTTTAAATATGTGGCGTGTTTTAATGCTGTATGCCGGTACACGCCGGACCGTTAAGTGCCCTTCCCCAATGTTGGTAGAACTTACTCGTTCGCCACACCGTCCCTACCCATTAGGACTTTTAATGACGAACCACAGAGCTGCAGATTAGGACATACGTCCGCA
>Ga0247610_10008800_pt1 | contig 10228 bp, 8 predicted proteins | sample 174DNAGHGhighgp2_FD_193483 | JGI IMG/M metagenome (GOLD analysis project Ga0247610, IMG submission 193483) | Sheep rumen microbial communities from Palmerston North, Manawatu-Wanganui, New Zealand - 1742 DNA GHGhigh gp2 | ecosystem: Host-associated > Mammals > Digestive system > Stomach > Rumen ... | reverse complement strand
CATGACGACCTATCCCGACGCGTTCAAAGTGGGCGTGGCTGGCGGGCCGGTCATCGACTGGAAATGGTATGAAGTGATGTACGGAGAGCGTTACATGGACACACCCGAGCAGAATCCCGAGGGCTACGAGCAGGCCAGTTGCATCAACAAGGCTAAGAACCTGAAGGGAAAACTGCAGATAATCATCGGCATGAACGACCCCACGTGCGTTCCCCAGCACAGCCTGCAGTTCCTCAACGCCTGTGCCGAAGCCGGCACGCAGCCCGACTTCTTCGTCTATCCAGGCGAAGGCCACAACATGGCCGGCCATAAGAGCGTCCACCTGCACGAGAGGATAACGCAATACTTTGAAGACTATCTAAAGCCCCTCTCCAACCCCTAACCAATCACAAATAACATGAGTAGAATTCTTTTACTAGGCAGCGGCGGGCGCGAACATGCGCTGGCCTGGAAAATAAGTCAAAGCGACAAATGTGAGAAACTGTACATCGCTCCCGGTAACGCCGGCACGGCTGAGGTGGGCGAGAACATTAACATCAAGGCCGACGACTTCGACACAATCAAGATGTTCGTGCTGAGAAACCGGATAAATATGGTCGTGGTCGGTCCTGAGGACCCTTTGGTAAAGGGCATTTACGACTTCTTCAAGAACGACCCGGAACTGAGAGACATCCCCGTCATCGGTCCGAGCAAGGCGGGTGCGGTGCTTGAGGGCAGCAAGGACTTTGCCAAAGGCTTCATGCAAAGGCATGGCATCCCGACGGCGGCCTACAGGACCTTTACCGGCGAGACACTCGAGGAGGGCAAAGCCTTCCTGCGAACCTTGCAACCGCCATATGTCCTGAAGGCCGACGGACTGTGCGCTGGCAAGGGTGTCCTCATCCTGCCCACGCTGGAAGAGGCAGAGAAGGAGCTCGGCGAGATGCTGGGCGGCATGTTTGGCGGCGCAAGTAGCAGGGTCGTCATCGAGGAGTTTTTGGACGGCATCGAGTGTAGCGTCTTCGTCCTGACCGATGGGAAGACCTACAAGATTCTGCCCGAAGCGAAGGACTACAAGCGCATCGGCGAGGGCGACACCGGCCTGAACACGGGCGGTATGGGCAGTGTGAGTCCCGTCCCATTTGCCGACAAGGAATGGATGAAGAAGGTGGAAGACCGCATCATACGTCCCACGGTGGAAGGTTTGAAAGCCGAAGGCATCGACTACAAAGGCTTCATCTTCTTCGGCCTCATCAATACAGGGGCAGGGGCCAAGGAGCAAGGAGCAGGCGACCCGAAGGTCATCGAGTATAATGTCCGCATGGGTGATCCGGAGACGGAGACCGTGATGTTGCGTCTGAAGAGCGACATTGTGGACCTCTTCGAAGGCGTTGCTACGGGCACGCTGGCAGAGAAAGAGGTCGAGTTCGACGAGCGCGCTGCCGTCTGCATCATGCTGGTGAGCGGCGGTTACCCTGGGGCGTACGAGAAAGGCTTTGAGATAACGGGCGTCGAGGATGTGTGGGGCAGCATCGTCTTCCACGCCGGAACGGCCAAGAAGGACGGCCAGCTCGTCACCAACGGCGGGCGAGTGATTGCCGTAAGCAGTTATGGAAAGGACAAGGAAGAAGCCCTGCAGAAGAGCTTTGCCAATGCCAAGCTGATCATGTTCCAGGGCAAGAACTTCCGCAGAGACATAGGGGCAGACCTTTGATGCCCCTCTCCAACCCCTAACCCCCTCCTCCCCCAAAGGGGAGGCGGGGATAATTAGTTAACTCCAACGTGAGACAGAATCGGCTCCAGAACAAGGTTGCAGGGAGTGAGTTCACACTCCCCGTCTGCGTAATTATCGCGCTCGGACTCTGGTGGCTGCCGCAGAAAGAGACTTCCACGCGCAGCCTCCTTGGCCTTGTCCTATGCCTGCTGACCACCTATGTGGTAATGGAGACGAACGCCCAGCAACACATCATTCGCATCCGTACCCGCATGATGGCGTGTGTCTGGCTTATTCTATCGACCAGCCTGTCGTTCATGCACCCTCTGGGCGAACCGGTTGTAGCAGCCACACTCCTGTGTGTGAGCTACCTCCTACTGTTCCGATGTTATCAGAAGAGCCGCCCGCAAGCCCTTGTCTTTCATGTCTTTCTGATGCTCGGCATGGGCAGTTTCTGTGCCCCCGTCATGTTGGCAATGGCGATTCCCTTCTATTTTTACCTGATTGCATTCTTGCGCTCCATGACGGTCAAAGCATTTTGGGCAGGCATACTCGGTCTCATCGTACCCTATTGGTGCTATGCTATCTGGAGTTTCATCACGGGAGACCTGGAAGGATTCCTGACAAGGCTGAGCGAAATGACGCTATACCAGATGCCGAGCATAGAGGCCGTCACTTCCTTACCCTTTGCCTGGCAAGTCTCTTCAGCAGTCGTTGCGCTACTGAGCATCATAAGCATTCTGCATTACCTCCAGACGAACTACGACGACAAGATAAAGGTCAGGATGATTCTCTACATTTATGCCATGCAAACGCTCATAATCATGGCATACCTCGCCTTGCAGCCCGCACATTATCAGACCACCATGGCACTGCTCGTGGCCAGCGCCAGTCCGCTCATCGCCCACTTCTTCTCGCTCAGCAAAAGCGTGTTCACCACCATATTTTTCCTGCTCTCACTTGTGCTCATAGCAGGCATGGCGACACTGAATCTCTGGCTGACCACATACACCCTTCCATTAGGGGTTTTCTAACGCTCCCTACTGCATCAAAAAACGCATTATGCTGCATCGGCTTTCGCAGCACGCTGCATCGGGCTTCGCAGGCAGCAGCGTCGGCCTTCGCAGCACGCTGCGTCAGACGGGGCTCCAACAGGGCGTTGGCAAACATGGCTCAGGCCTCATTCCGACACCATTCGGACAAAATCCGGCATACATGTGTTAATTCTTTCGACATCACTTGTGCAGAAAATAAAAAAACGCTATTTTTGCAGACATGAAGCCCTATCTCGTTGACATCCCCGTGCTGATACTGTTCTTCAACAGGCCGCAGCAACTGAGCCAAGTCTTTGCCGAAGTGCGCAAGGCCCGACCGTCGCGTCTGTTCCTGTATCAGGACGGACCGCGCTCGGAAGCAGACATGGCAGGCATCATCGCCTGCAGGGAAGTGGTGGCGCAGGTCGATTGGGAATGCCAGGTAGAGACCTTCTATCAGGAGAAGAACTACGGATGCGACCCCTCAGAATACATCTCGCAGAAATGGGCCTTCAGCCATGTTGACAAATGCATCGTGTTGGAAGACGATGACGTACCGGCCGTAAGCTTCTTCTCCTTCTGCAAGGAAATGCTCGAACGCTACGCCGACGACGAACGCATCACAATGATAAGCGGCTTCAACGTGGAAGAAGAGACCGACGACGCAGAAGGCGGCGACTACTTCTTCAGCACAAACTTCAGCATCTGGGGATGGGCCTCATGGCGACGCGTCGTTGACCAATGGGACGAGCACTACACGTGGCTCGACAATCCCACTGCCGTCCGCCAGCTTGAGGCACTGATAAGCGAACGGGGTTACCGCGACGACTTCCTGCCCATGTGCCGTAAGCATCGGCAACAAGGAAAAGCCTTCTACGAGACCATCTTCTGGTCGCACATGCTCCTGTCGGGCGGTCTCGCCATCGTTCCACGCAAGAACATGATCAACAACCTCGGGGCAACTGCCGACAGCACACACTTCGGAGGCACACTCGAAACAATGCCCCACGGCTATCGCCGCATCTTTACCATGAAAAGATACGAGATTCCAGAAGGTCACACCCTCTGCCATCCACCCTACGTCATAGAGCACGTCGCCTACCGCCACCGTGCCTATCGCATCATGGGATGGAGGTGCCCGATGGTAAAAATCAGCCGTTCCATCGAAGAATTGCTGCTCAATCTGCGCTACGGAAACTTCCGCTTCATCATCTCGTCCATTCAGAAACGCATCAAGAAATGGCTGGGAAAGGAGGACTACAAATGAAGGTTCTGCTCGTCAGCACAAGCGAATGCAGTGGCGGAGGAGCCATTGCCGCCCGGCGCCTCACGGAAGCACTGGTTGCAAATGGCGTGAAAGCCAAACTCCTGGTGCGCGACAAACAAACCGATGCCGTGATGGTTTGCCAGACAGGCAATAAAGTGCCCAAGCTCATGGAACGCCTTGCTATCCTGCCTCGCTGCGGATTCCGACGTTCCCTTCTGTGGCAATCCGACATCGCCAACACCGGCATCGACATCACACACACCCGAGAGTTTCAGGAAGCCGACGTCGTGCACCTGCACTGGGTATGCCAAGGCATGCTTTCCCTCAAGGGAATAGACAAAATCATGAGCAGCGGCAAACGCATCATCTGGACGCTTCACGACGAATGGCCCTACCTAGGCGTATGCCATTATCGAGGCGACTGCAAAGAAAAAGAATGCCTGCACTGCCCCCTGCTCAGCGGCTCCCTGCCTAACCATATATACAGACAAAAGCGCAAGATGTACGAGCGCTGGCATCCCACCTTCGTGGGGTGCAGCGAATGGATTACCCGAGAAGCACAACGCGCCCTACCGGGACAACGCGTAGAGCACATCAACAACTGCATCCCCGCGGCCCTCTTCCACCCCACCGACATGCAGCAAGCCCGAAAGACACTCTCTTTGCCGCATGACAAACAAGTGCTCCTCTTCTGCAGCCAAAGGGTGACCGACGAAAGGAAGGGCATGAACTATCTGGCCGAAGCCCTGAGACAGCTGCCAACAGACCAGTTGCACCTCGCCATCGTGGGTAAAGGGTCAGAACAATTACCCATACCCGACGGCATACAAACCACATGCTTCGGCACCGTGAACGAGCAAACGATGCCACTCCTATATAACGCCGCCGACGTCTTCATCACGCCAAGCCTGCAGGACAACCTGCCCAACACAATAGCCGAGGCAATGAGCTGCGGCACACCCTGTGCAGGGTTCAACATCGGAGGCATACCCGAAATGATCGACCACCAAAGCAACGGCTATGTAGCCCGCTACCGAGATGCCGCCGACCTGGCAGAAGGCATACAATACATCCTAAGCCACAACATGCGCGAAGCCGCACACCACAAGGCAGCCCACGCCTACGGAGAAACACACGTGGCACAACAATACATCAAACTCTATCAGAGCTGACATGAAACCCCTCTTCACCATAGCAACCGTCACCTACAATGCAGAAGCAACCCTCGAACGCACACTGAAGAGTGTTGCCTCGCAAGATTATGCCCGCATCGAGCATCTCATCATCGACGGATGCTCCACCGACCACACCCTCTCCCTTGTGCAACGCTATGTCGAGGAGAATCAGGCACGCCATAACATACGCCTCATAAGCGAACCCGACAGCGGTCTGTACGACGCCATGAACAAAGCGTTGCTCACCGCAACAGGCGACTACATCGTCTTCCTCAATGCAGGCGACTGTCTGCACAGCACCGACACCATCTCCGCCTTAGCCCAAGAAGCAGATTGGATAAAGGGAGAATACAACCATCCGGCAGTCCTGTACGGCGACACACACTTGGTTGACAACGACGGCAAGTTCCTGCGCCGACGCAGACTCACACCTCCAGAGCGGCTCACACCCGACACCTTTCGGGACGGCATGCGCGTGTGCCACCAATCATTCTATGTCCGGACCGACATTGCAAAGCAGGAACTCTATAACCTCACCTACCGATACTCGGCCGACTTCGACTGGTGCATCCGCATCATCCGCCGTGCGACACGCCGTCGCTTCCGCATTACCAACACGCACCTGGTGCTTACCGATTACCTCAACGAAGGCATGACGACACGCAACCAGCGCGCTTCGCTTATGGAGCGAATGCATATCATGGCACACTACTACGGCTGGCCCAGCACGATACTCAAGCACTGCTGGTTCGTCATAAGAGCCATCATCAAAAGGTGAAAAAGTAAAAAAGTGAAAAGCAAAAACGATGCTATTGCCATTCTACCATAAAGACGTCATTGAAGCCGGATGCGACGAAGCCGGACGCGGCTGCCTGGCAGGTCCCGTCTATGCAGCTGCCGTCATTCTTCCGCCAAGCTTCAAGAGCGATTTACTGAACGACTCAAAGCAACTCAGCGAGAAGAAACGCTATGCCCTCCGTGAAGTCATTGAACGCGAAGCACTGTCATGGGCAGTAGGCGTCGTGAGCAACGAGGAGATAGACCGCATCAACATTCTGCGTGCCAGCATTCTGGCCATGCATCGCGCCCTGGACGGGCTCCAGCTTCGGCCAGAGGAAATCATCGTGGACGGCAACCGCTTCAAGCCATACGGCGACCTGCCCTACACGACAATCGTCAAAGGAGACGGCAAGTATATGAGCATCGCAGCGGCAAGCATACTGGCAAAGACATACCGCGACGATTTTATGCGGGGACTTCACAAAGAGTACCCCGTTTATCACTGGGACAAGAACAAGGGCTATCCGGCGCCAGCGCATCGTCAAGCAATACGCGAACACGGCACCACCCCCTACCACCGAATGACGTTCAACCTGCTCGGGTCAGGCCAACTGGAGTTCGACTTCGAACAATAAGCACAGATGCGAAGACATTAACAAACAAACTAAAACAACAATTATATGGCAAGGAAACTCTTACACTTATTGTTTGTACTGCTCATCAGTTGTGCAGCACAAGCCGAAGACCTGTGTGTTGCCACCTACAATGTCCGCTACAAGAACACGAGCGACAACACAGCCGGCAATGGCTGGGACGCGAGAAAGGCCTACCTCATCGGCCTTATCAACTTCCAGCAGCCAGATTTGCTGGGTGTTCAGGAAGCGATGCACGTGCAGATGACCGATATGGCGAATGGACTCTCCGGTTATGCGTACATCGGTGTGGGCCGCAATGATGGTGCCACCAGCGGTGAGTACTCGGCCATATTCTACCGAAAGGAACGCATGATGCTGGTGGACTGGGGTTCATTCTGGCTGAGCGATACGCCCAACAAGCCATCGAAGGGTTTTCCCAGTGCAGGCGGCAGCACCACTTACTACCGCATCTGCACATGGGGCAAATTCTATGACAAGGTCAGTTGCTCGCTAGTCTATCACTTCAACACCCACTTGGACTTGGACGAGACGAACAGGCAACAGTCCTACTACCTGATAAAGAGTAAGATTGAGGAAATCGTTGGGAACAAGGCCGACCCAGTCATTGTGACCGGAGACCTCAATGCTGTGCAGACGTCGGACTCGTATAAGCTGTTCTACAACTCAGGCTTCCTCTACGACAGCTACAATAGGGCGAAGCAGAAGTTCATCACCGAGGGCACTTGTGACGGCTTTAATGCAGACAATATCCAGATACTCTCGAGCGGTGAGATGCGGCGCATTGACCACATTTTCGTCACGAAGGCTTTCAATGTCGAGCACTACGGAGTGCTCAATCCCTGCTACTATTCCACAAGCGGCACATCGACGTACCAGAAGAGAAGATACTCCGACCACGATTGCGTGATAGCGAAGGTCAGCTTCAGGACCATACTGCCAGCCGACTTTGAGGCCACTCCCCCACCCTTCGCCAATGGTGCCTATCAGATTTCCACTGCTCAGCAACTGCAAGCCTTCTCCTGCATTGTCAATGGCAAGAGGGGCTTCGAGCAGGAGTCTTCTGCCAAGGCAGTCCTGACGGCAGACATCGACATGTCGGGCGTTACAGGCTGGGAGCCCATTGGCACGAGCAGTCTGCCGTATGAAGGCACGTTCGACGGGCAGGGTCACGCCATAGAGAACCTTACCATCAACACAGGAAACAGTTACTCCGGCCTGTTCGGCAAGACCTCAGGAGCCATTATCAAGAATTTCCGCCTCAGCGGTATGCTGACCGTTGCAGAGGAGACGTTGGAACACGGCATAGTGGGTTATGCGGAAAACACCACCATTCAAGATGTTCATTCAGCGCTGAATATCACCACAGACGCCGCGAATGGAGAGACGAAGCACATAGGAGGCGTCGCTGGGACAATAGCCTCCATTTCGAAACTCAACAGGTGTTCGTTTGCCGGTACGCTCACTGATGCGGGCACTAACACCGTAGGCGGCATTGCCGGCTATGCAGACCAGAGCAACAACAACATCAATTATTGCATCAACTACGGGACGGTGCATACCGACGGAGACGAGTCTTATGCTGGCGGCATACTGGGCTACACGAATTATTCCGGATTTCGAATCCATAGTTGTGCAAACATTGGAGATGTCAGCGGCAATGCCGCTTTTGCCGGCCAGATTATAGGGCGTCAAGCGAAGACCATGACAGCCCCCCCCTCCAACCTCTACTACATGTCCGACGGCATCGCGCCCTTCGGCTCCGCGACCAACGCCACATCTGCCACAGGCGCTGCTTCGGCGACGCCCGAAGATGTGGCTTGCGGCAAGCTGACGGCAGCCCTGAACGCCGGCAAGGCAGAGTCCAACATGATTTTCTTCCAGAACCTGAATGCAGGCGAACAGACAGACGCATATCCCGTCATTGGCGGACAGCCCGAACACAAAGCGGTGTTTGTGGGCACATTGGGCACGAAGAAGTATGATGGCGACAGCAAGGACTATAACTTCTACGTCAACAGAGACGGACTGCTGGCAGAACTGCCGCTCGACAATGGCTTCTCCACGCCAGTAGCCTTTACAGCCGTACACGCAAGCTACCGCAATGAGCAGTCTGCAGAATGGGGGACGATATGTCTGCCCTTCGTTGTGGAATCGACCGACAACATACAGTTCTATGAAGTCGTACCCGAGCTGACGGATGGTTCCCTGCTGGCAGTTGCTCCGAGCGCAATGCTAGAAGCCAATACGCCAGCACTGTACAAACTCAGCGGAGGCCAGTTAGAAGTGGAAGCCAGCAATGTTGCGGTCGCCATTCCCCCCAGCCCGATGGCCGTCAGTGCCAACAATTTCACGCTTCTTGGAGCCTACGACACGCAGCATGCCACCGAGGGCTATGTGCTCAGCGGAGACGCCTTCCAATACGTTTCAGACAACATCGTGACCAACCCCTTCGAGGCACTTCTGACGTCAAACGGTGCAGTTCCGCAGGTGACGACCCTCCACATCTGCGACGCCACCGGCCTGGTCACCATCGAACACGCCACCCCCAGTTCCAGCCAGACCGCCTATGACCTGGCAGGCCGCAAGGTGGCAGGCAATCACCTGAAGAAGGGAATCTACATTATTAACAGCCAGAAATATATCAGGAAATGAAAAGGACAGCATTATACATCACATCACTCATGTTGACGCTTTGTGCTGCTGCACAAAACCTCTACATCGGCTCCCTGTATGTCACGACGCCCGACGAGGAAACACTCTACGGCGACGGCAACGACAAGTGGGTAAAACGACTGACGGTCATCAGCGATATGTTCAAGTTCGAACAGCCCGACGTCGTGGGACTCCAGTCGCTGACCAACACACAGCTTACGCAGATTTCACAGCGGATGACCGCCTACAGCGCCTCAGACGACATCCTCTACAGCAAAACGCTCGAGCTAGTTGACAATGGCACCGTGAGCAACATGCCCGATGGAAGCACATGCAACTGGGCCAAGCTGAAGAAGGGAAACGGAACATTCTATGTGTTCAACATCTGCTTCTCCACAGACGCAACGGTAGCCAACAACTCCGCCACCCGCCTCGTCACAGCCATCACGGAAATCAACACCGAGGGGCTGCCATGCTTCATCATCGGCGACCTCGGAGTCAGCAACAGCAAGACAGCCTACAGCCGACTGTCCTCGAAGTACAACGACTGCTTCACGAAGTCTCCGGTGGTCAGCGCAGAATACGGCACACGCAACAACTTCGACCTCGATGCCAACCACGGCACCGACCGCTACGACTTCGTCTTCGCCTCGAAGGATGTCACCATCAAAGCCTACGGCCAACTGCAGTACGGCTACTTCACCCAAGAAGCCGACAACACCTACAAGCGTCGCCTGCCCTCTGCCCACTTCCCCGTCATGGCAAAAGTGACGCTGCCCGAATAGAACAAACACGGCGAAGGAACGCCACAACACAATATCACGATGTAAGCAAAACCGACTTTTTGCTTACATCGTGCTTTTTGCAGACTTCGCCAGAATCGCTTAAAAATCCATCGCCCACCCTTTGGGCGAGTTTTCCGGCATGATACAACATCTGCAAAGCCACACTGATTTACAAGCACTTAATCA
>Ga0247610_10008799_pt1 | contig 10228 bp, 9 predicted proteins | sample 174DNAGHGhighgp2_FD_193483 | JGI IMG/M metagenome (GOLD analysis project Ga0247610, IMG submission 193483) | Sheep rumen microbial communities from Palmerston North, Manawatu-Wanganui, New Zealand - 1742 DNA GHGhigh gp2 | ecosystem: Host-associated > Mammals > Digestive system > Stomach > Rumen ... | reverse complement strand
AAACTCGTACATTCGTCAAAAATTTCGTCCATTCGTCTTCTCGTCAAAAAACTCGTACATTCGTCAAATATGAGCACAGCAATATACACACTAACATCGGAACTTCACGATGAACAGGCCGTGAGCCAGGTGACCCAGTCGTTTCTGGGCAGTTTGAACATACAGTATGAGATGAAGGGCAACGACTATGCCGACTACGGCAGTCATGCCCTCGACCTCATCTACGTCAGGACAGGAGGCACAGAGGGTATCTTCCGCAGACTGCTGCCCACGCTGCAGACACAGTCCGGACGTCCGTTCTACCTGCTGACATCAGGCAAGAGCAACTCGCTGGCAGCATCGATGGAGATCCTGTCGTTTCTCAGGCAACAGAAACTGAGGGGAGAGATCATTCATGGTAGTGCCGACTACATTGCCAGACGCATCAGTCTGTTAGAGAAGGCAGGCGAGGCCCTACAGTGGCTGAAAGGCTGTCGGCTGGGCATCATCGGCGAGCCCTCAGACTGGCTGATATCAAGTCATGCAGACAAGCAACAGGTCAACCAGAGCACAGGCATCCAGCTCATAGACATCCCCATGCAGGAGCTGCTGGACGAACTGAAGACAACACCCCTGAGAACCGTTGAGGAGAAGGCTCCCAGCGAAGCCATCAGACAAGCCCTGCCTGGTGCCAACCAGATCTACGACGCCCTGAAGGTGCTGGTAGCACGCCATCAGCTGCAAGGACTCACCATCCGCTGCTTCGACCTGCTGACAGCTGTCAGGAACACAGGCTGCATCGCTCTGGCAAAACTGAATGCCGAGGGTATCATCGCAGGCTGTGAGGGTGACGTGCCAGCCATGCTCTCGATGACTATTGCTCAGGCGCTGACAGGTGTCACAGGCTTCCAGGCCAACCCTGCCAGCATCAATCCCGAAACGGGCGAGATGCTGTTTGCCCACTGTACCATACCCCTGAACATGGTGGAACGCTACGAGCTGGACACACACTTCGAGTCGGGCATCGGCGTGGGCATCAGAGGTTACATGAAAGAGGGGCCTGTCACCATCTTCAAGGTGGCTGGCGACCTGTCGCGCTACTTCGTGGCTGAGGGGACACTCATCAGAAACCAGGCGAAGGCCGACCTCTGCAGAACCCAACAGGTCATACAGCTGACGGACCATCGCCTGGCCTCGTATTTCCTGACCGAGCCTATCGGCAATCATCACATCATCTTGCCAGGCCACTGTCAGGAGCTCATCGATATTATCTTACAACAACTCTTGTCTTAACGCCATTCTTCACGATATAGAAGCCTTTCTGAGGCTGTGAGGAGAGACGCGTGCCATTCAGGGTGTAGTACTGAGTGGCAATGGGCTCGTTGTTCTCAACGACAGCCGAGATGCCGCTGGTGTTGTCCAGCTTCCCTAAGCTCAGCAGTTTGACTGCCGAGGCACGAAACTCCTGGGTGGTACTGCCACTGGCAAGATCGGCCTGAAAGCCCAACACGACAGTCTGCTCCTGTTCGAGCGTGAAGTTGACACCATGAAAGGTGGCATTATCCTTGCCTGCTGCTGATATATCATCGCATGCCAGCGCCTGGGTAGGGATGGCTGACGTGCTCAGCAGTTCGTTGGATGCAAAGAGATAGGCTTTGTTCAACTGGTAGTTAGCCTCGTAGGTAGCACCAAAGAAGTACTCGCCGGCAGGCAGGGTGACAGTCTGGTAGATACGTGCATTAGCCAGGTTGCCCTGCTGATTGCTGGAACGGTCGTTCCACACGCCCAGCATCAGACAATCGTAGCCAGGATACTTGTCGAGACCCTGCTTGGTGCCATCGCCTCCGTTGGGAATCTTGAAGTTGTCCACCGACCAGTATTTGGGTGCAGCAAAGCGTGTGGTGACACTCTCATCAATACGTGTAAAATTCTTGCTCTCGTGCAGGTACTCCTCTGTGATATCGGTAGTCAGACGATCACCATAAGAAAGCAACTTGACAGTCTTGGCACGAAACTCCTGCGTAGCTGAGCCCTCGTTCAGGTTCACCTGAAAGCCCAGGATGACATCCTGTTCCTCAGAGAGGGTGAAAAACAGGCCATAGAACGCATCCGCATTGGTGTCAGGAGCATTATTGATGGCATAGTACGCCAGCGACTTCTCAGGGATATCGGCAGTAGCCATCAGCTCGTTGGCAGCAAAGAGATAGCCCTCACTGTTAAGACTGTAGGTGGTGTTGTAGGCAGCACCAAAATAGTAGCGTCCTGGCTGCAGATGAACGGTACGGTAGATGCGTGCATTCGTGAGGTCACCCGACTGGTTGTTCTGTCTGTCGTTCCAGATGCCCAGCATCAGGCAGTCGTAGCCAGGATACTTGTCGAGGCCCTGCTTGGTACCATCGTTGCCATTGGGAATCTTGAAGTTCTCCACAGTCCAGTTCTTGGGTTCTGCAAAACGTGTGGTGACACTGGTCTTACGTGCAAACGCCGAGGCCTGCACCAGCTGCTCTGTAGTGAGGTCCTCCTCCTCGTTCAACTCGGGCTGACCGCCTGCCACGTAGCCGTTCTGCATCAGATCCACGTAGGCATCATTCAGGGCTGCTACGGTTTCTTTCTCCGTATCTTGATTGCCAACGGCACTCTTCGCTGCTTTCACCTGCTCAGCGAAAGCATCTAGTGAAGAAGTGAGCAGCTTGCCCGTACCGTTACCGGTCATGGGGCGAAGCTGCTCGATTTTCTGTTCATACAGGTTGATCAGCTCATCGAGCGGCAGCTGACCTGTGTCCTCGCCATCGAAGGTGATGACGAAGACAGGCGCAATCTTGTTGACAGGTGTTGCAGGGAGCGTCACCTGCAGACCGTCGAGGGTCTGCTGATAGCTCACAGGACCATAGCCCAGCAGTTTGACGCTCTTCACCTTGCCGCTGTAGTAGGGCGAGGTATAGCTGAGAGAGGTGAAGGTGAACGTCTCTTGAGAGGGCCAGCGCATGATGGTTGCGAAGACGGTGTCGTTACGCTGCACGTAGCGCACATCCTTTGCCGAGTAGTTGTTGTTCTCGTTGAAGCCCTGTGCCGACAGGGGGTTGGCAGCCTCAGCCAACGGTCCCTCGCCAAAGGTCTTCCAGGGGCGGGTGCCATAGATGCTGGTGCTGTTCTGGTCCATCCACTCCTTGATGCCAGCCAGCACGGCACGCTCACGATCGTCGATGGTGCCGTTGCCCCTGACAGGGATGCTCAGAAGCAGGTTACCGTTCTTCGAGACAATATCGATGAGCATCGACACCACCTGCTCAGCACTCTTGTAGCTGGTGCGGTTCACATTATAATGCCAGTCACCAATACAGGTACAGGTCTGCCAGTAGTCATCCTGCACACGATCGGGCACACCACGCTCCACATCCCACAGCAGCGCCTTCTTGTGTTGAGCCTCCAGAATCTTACCCATCACCACGACAGGTGCCGAGCCGTCGGCCTGCTCGTTCTTATTATAATAATGTTTAAGGATGTTCAGACCCACCTGATCGTCGCAGCCATAGAAAGGCAACACGGTGTCGTCGAAATACAGCATCTTGGGATCGTAGTCGTTGATGCACTGCAGCACACGGTTCTGGAACTTCATCTTGTAGGCCTCAGAAGGCAGCGAGGCACCACTGCCCCACCCCCACTGACTGTGGATGGTACCGCTGTTCTCCCAACCTGTGCTGTGCGTATGGTTCTGGGCATACAGCTCCTGGGGGTCGTAACCTTCCCACCACTTGCCTGTGCCATCGGCCTTGGTCAAGTTGCCGTCATAGTTCTGCGAGGGCTCCAACCAGGTCCAGGCATGCGAGCCGTGCATCGACACGCCCAGGGGCAGGTCATACTTCTTACAGGCAGCAGCCCACTCGCCTACGATGTCGCGCTTGGGCCCCAGGTTCACCGAGTTCCACTCCTGGTAGGGCGAGTTCCACAGGTCGAAGTTGTCGTGGTGCTGACCCAGCGTAAAGAAGTAACGGGCACCCACGCTCTTGTACAGGGCCACCAGCTCTTCAGGATTCCACTCCTCAGCCTTCCAGTCGCGTATCAGCTCCTTCAGACCATACTCGCTGGGATTGCCGAAATGCTGTACGTGCCAGTTGTACTGACCCGAACCCTGGTAGTACATGAAACGGGCATACCAGTCGCCATCCTCAGCCTGACACTGCGGTCCCCAATGGGCCCAGATGCCGAACTTCGCATCCTTGAACCACTCAGGACACTCCCAGGCTGCCAGACTCTCCCACGAGGCGTCGTAGGAACCCTGCTGGACGGTTACGTCGGTCTCGGGCTTCTGTGCCGTTGCCGACAACACGGACACTACTGCTACGATGACAGCCGCCACGAATCTTTTCATCAAAAACAATTTTGTCATATCGAAAAAACGTTAGTTAGTAATTCTGGGTGCAAAAGTACAAACATTCTTCGTATTCCGTATCAAGAATATCGGTATTTTATAGCACAATATCGACATTTGATGTTTTTGCAAAAAGTATTTGCCATCATCATGCGCCAAGTATCAGAAAAAATGTCTAATTTTGCAGCATCAACAGAAAAAGAACAAATCATGGAGTACAGAGAATTAGGAAAGACAGGTCTGCGCATCTCGAGCCTCAGCTTCGGAGCATCCTCACTGGGTAGTGTGTTTCACGAGACAAAGGAGGCCGAGAGCATCGAGGCTGTGGAAGCAGCCATCGACGGTGGTATCAACTTCATCGACGTGAGTCCCTACTACGGCCACTACAAGGCCGAGACCGTGCTGGGAAAAGCCCTGAGGCGCATCCCCCGCGACAAGTACTACCTGAGTACCAAGGTGGGACGCTACGGCAAGGACGGCGTCAACACGTGGGACTATTCGGGCCGTCGTGCTACGGAGAGCGTCTATGAGAGTATGGAACGTCTGGGCGTTGACTACATCGACATCATCAACGTGCACGATATTGAGTTCCAGGCAGCAATGGATGGCGGTCTGCAGAAGGTGGTTGACGAGACGCTGCCAGCCCTTGTGGAACTGAAGAAGAAAGGTCTCGTGGGACATGTCGGCATCACCGACCTGCAATTGGAGAACCTGCGTTGGGTCATAGAGCATTGCCAACAGCCAATGGTAGAGAGCATACTGAACTTCTGCCACTATAGTCTGAACGATGACAAGCTGACCGATTTTCTGGACTTTTTCGAGCAGCACGGTGTGGGCGTCATCAACGCCTCACCCCTCAGTATGGGACTGCTCTCCATGCGTGGCGTACCTGCATGGCACCCTGCTCCCCAGCCCCTGGTGGATGCCTGTGCCAAGGCTGCCCGCTACTGTGCCGAGAAGGGTTATCCCATCGAGAAGCTCGCCGTACAGTTCAGCGTCAGCAATCCCCGCATCGCCAGCACCCTGTTTTCGTCAGCCAATCCCCAGAACGTGAAAAGAAACATCCAGTGGGTCAACGAAGAGCCCGACTGGGACTTGGTACGCGAAGTACGTGACATTATCGGCAACCAACAGCGCGTTTCGTGGGCAAACTCCTAACTATGAACTATGAACTGTGAACTATGAACTGTGAACTTTGAACTATGAACTATGAACTATGAACTGATAGACTCCCACTCACACCTTTGGCTGAAGCAAGACACGTGGGTAGATGGCCGTCGCATCCTGTCGCTGAAGAATGGTCGCAGCATCTTCATGGACGAGGAGGTGCAGATGTTACCACCCTTCATGACAGACGGCCAGAACACCGCCGAGGTATTCCTTTCTAATATGGATTACGCGCAGGTGGGAGGGGCCGTTGTCGTGCAGGAAGTCATCGACGGCAACCAGAACGACTACCTGAAGCAGGTGCAGCAGCGCTATCCCGACCGTTTCTTCTGCATGGGTATGGCGTGGACTGTTGACGAGGCTGCCGCTGTTCTGGCAGCAGGCTTGAAAGGCATCGCCCTACCCTGCCATCGCTACCACGAGCCGTTGCAGACGCTGATGCCGCTGTTCAAATACATGGAGCAGCACGACATGGTGCTGTCGATGTGTCTGGCTGACGACGAACGGCAGATTAGCCAGATGCGCGAGGTCATTCAGGAGTGTCCCCGCCTGCGTGTTGCCATTGGCCATTTCGGTATGGTCACCACCCCGTCGTTCGAACAGCAGGTGAAGCTGGCCCTCGAGGGCCCCAACGTCATGATCGAGTCGGGTGGCATCACCTGGCTCTACAACGCTGAGTTCTACCCCTACCCCTCTGCCGTCCGCAGCATCCGTGAGGCAGCCGACTGGGTGGGCTGGGACCGTCTGATGTGGGGCTCGGACTATCCGCGCACCATCACAGCCATCACCTACCGCATGTCGTACGACTTCATCACGAAGAGCCAAGAGTTGACTGACGACCAGAAGGCACGCTTCCTGGGCAAGAACGCCCTGCGCTTCTATGGCTTCAAGAACCTGCCCGAGCTACCTTATATTAAGAATATGTCGGAATAAAAACAAACAAAGATATGAGTACAGAAGAGAAAAAAGAGAAAGGGAAACTGATTCCAAGGAAATACCTCCTGACGTTTATTCTCGTCACGTCGCTGTTTGCGCTGTGGGGCTTTGCCAACGACTTCACCAATCCTATGGTGGCCGCTTTCCGCACGGTGATGGAACTGAGCAACTTTAAGGCGTCGCTCATTCAGTTCGCCTTCTATGGCGGCTATGCCACGATGGCCATTCCTGCGGCACTCTTCATCCGCAAGTACAGCTATAAGAGCGGCATCCTTATCGGCTTGGCCCTCTATGCCACAGGTGCACTCCTGGCCATGCCTGCGGCCCAGCAGCAGAGCTTCACCTTCTTCTGCTTCGCCTTGTATGTCCTCACCTTCGGTCTGGCTTTCCTCGAGACCACAGCCAACCCGTTCATCCTGTCGCTGGGTGCCAAGGAGAACAGCACCCGCCGACTGAACATGGCCCAGGCCTTCAATCCTGTGGGTTCGCTCACGGGAATGGCTGTTGCCTCGCTCATCGTGCTGCCCAACCTGCTCTCTGACGAGCGCGATGCGGCAGGCCAGCTGACCTTTGCCGCCAAGGATGCTGTAGAGAAAGCCGGCATCCGCATACACGACCTGGAGGCCATCCGCACGCCCTACATCGTTATCGGACTGATCGTTCTCGTCGTGTTTGTCATCTTCCTTTTCAAGAAGATGCCGAAGACAGAAAGCGAGCAGCTGAAGTCCCAGGGCATACACCGTCCCGTCAAGGAGACGCTGTCCAACCTCTGGCACAACCACAACTACCGTCTCGGCGTTGTGGCGCAGTTCTTCTATGTGGGTGCCCAGATCATGTGCTGGACGTTCATCATCCAGTATGCCGAGCGCTTGGGACTCTCATGGGCAAAGGCCCAGATGTTCAATATCGCAGCTATGTCGCTCAACCTCACAGGCCGTTTCGTGGGCACCTTCATCATGAAGTATGTCAACTCGCGCCTGCTGCTGGCCGTCTTTGCCACAGGCGCATCCGTCTGCACCTTGGGCGCCGTCTTCATCGACGGCATGTTCGGACTCTACATGCTGGTGCTCATCAGTCTGTTCATGTCCATCATGTTCCCCAGCATCTACGGCATCGCCCTTGAGAACGTGGAGGCCCCCGACACCAACCTCGGTGCCGCCTTCCTCGTCATGTCTATCATGGGAGGAGCCATCCTGCCGCCATTGCAGGGCGCACTCATCGACCAGAAGGTCATCATGGGCATGCCTGCAGTGAACTTCTCGTTCTTCCTGCCCCTGCTCTGTTTCTTCTTTATCTTCTTCTACGGATACAGGACCTACCGCCTGCGTCCACGTCCCCTAAATTCATAAAAACGATGAAAGCAATTCAGATTACACACAACCAAGAGTTGAATGTCATTGAAATGAAAAAGCCCCAGGCTCCTGGCCAGGGCGAAGTGATGTTGAAGTTACACTACGTAGGCTTCTGCGGCAGCGACATCAATACGTTTATGGGCCGCAACACGATGGCGCTGAACCCCGTCATTCCAGGTCACGAGGTGGGAGCCACGATCGAGGCCGTGGGCGCAGATGTGCCCGAGGGTCTGAAGCCTGGTATGGTGGTCACGTGCAACCCCTACACCAACTGCGGCAAGTGTGCCGCATGTCGCAACCAGCGCGTCAACGCCTGTCAGCACAACGAGACGCTGGGTGTCCAGCGCAACGGTGCCATGAAGGAATATATCGTGCTGCCCTGGGAGAAGGTCATCCCTGCCGGACTGCTCACGCCCAGGGTCTGTGCCCTGGTGGAGCCAATGAGTGTAGGCTTCCATGCCGTCAGTCGTGCCCAGGTCACCGATGTTGATGTGGTGATGGTTATCGGCTGTGGTATGGTGGGCATGGGAGCCATCGTGCGCTCAGCCATGCGTGGTGCTACCGTTGTGGCTGCCGACATCGACGACGAGAAGCTGGCGCTGGCCAAGAAGATGGGCGCCTCCTATACCATCAACACCCGTACCGAGGATGCTCACCAGCGTCTGCTGGAGATGACCAGCGGCTTTGGTCCCGATGTGGTCATCGAGGCTGTGGGCAGCGTACCCACCTACCAGATGGCTGTCGACGAGGTGGCCTTCACAGGCCGTGTGGTGTGCATCGGCTATGCCAAGAGCGAGGTGTCGTTCCAGACGAAGTACTTCGTACAGAAAGAGCTCGACATCCGCGGCTCGCGCAATGCCCAGCCCTCCGACTTCCGTGCCGTCATCCACTATCTGGAACGTCACGGCGCCGACGGCGACGAAGCCATCAACGCACTCATCACCCGTATCATCAAACCCGAGGAGGCTCTCGACACCATGCACTGGTGGAGCCAGAACCCAGGTAAAGTGTTCAGGATTCTGGTTGATTTCGCATCCTAACAACCCACACGTTTATGAGCAAGACCAAACGCTATGTGCAGACCCTCGACCTGCGCGACGACCCTGAGATGATTCGCGAATACAGAAAGTGGCACTCCGAGGAGTACCACTGGAAGGAGATTGTCGATGGCATCCGTGCCGTAGGCATCCTCGAGATGGAGATCTACATCCTGGGCACCCGTCTGGTGATGATTGTCGAGACCTCCGAGGACTTCGACTGGCAGGAAGGCATGCGCCGTCTGGCCCAACAGCCGCGCCAGGCCGAATGGGAAGCGTTTGTCTCTAAGATGCAAGGATGCAGTCCCGATGCCTCTTCCAACGAGAAGTGGCAGATGATGGAACGTATGTTCCACCTCTATCATTAAGTCACATCACGCGCTCCTTGCGATAGAGCACAGGTGACAGCCCCACGTACTTGTGGAACAGGCGGTTGAAGTAGGACGAGTCACGATAGCCTACCTCAACCGCCAGTTGCTTGATAGGCATATTCGTAGTCACCAGCAGCAGCTCGGCCTTCTCCATGCGTCGCGAAATGATATAGGCCGTGGGCGTCTGTCCCGTAGCCTGACGGAACATGCGGATGAAGTGATCCTTCGACATACAAGCCATCGACGCCAGCTCGTCCAGCGACAGTTCCTCCGAAAGATGATGCCTGATGTGGGTCACCGTCTTCTGTATGCGACTGTCGGCCGTGTCGTGCTTCCTCGTGGCATGCTTGATGAAACGCGACAGCAGCACAAAGAGAATACCCCTCGACTCCACCTTGTCACTGTACGGACGGTTCATGTTCTGACGCAGGTTGTTCATCAGCATCTGGTGGTTGTCATAGACATCGGGATTCGACTGTGGCCGCTTCAGGAAAGGGTTGATGTCGCACAGCCGCTGCATCAGCAGGGGGTCGGCCTTATCGGCATCCACCTCAAAGGGAAAGTCCCACTCGTCAAAGAGACTCGAGTTCACGTCAGGCTCGTAGATATGCACGTAATAGTGCGCAAACGGCCCCGTGCAGATGTTGCTATGCGTCGTGAACGGCGGAATCAGGTAGAGCTTCCCTGGCGTCAGCCTGTAGGTACCCGAGGGCAGCACCACCTGCGCCTCGCCCTCAGTCACGTAGTAAAGACGCGCAAACGGACTGTACACATGCTCCCAGTTCCAGTCACCATCATGACTGGCCATACCAACATTCAGCGTTAAGATATTGATGGAGTCCAAGAACGTTGAGGAGTTAGAGAAGTTAGAGGAGTTATCGGAGTTAAGGAGAGCCTCTTGTCGGATTCGAACCAACGACCCCGAGATTACAAATCACGTGCTCTGGCCAACTGAGCTAAAGAGGCGGGTGGGCAGCTACCTGCATCGCGCCGCTACGACCTAATACCCTTGCTGCG
>Ga0247610_10008798_pt1 | contig 10228 bp, 5 predicted proteins | sample 174DNAGHGhighgp2_FD_193483 | JGI IMG/M metagenome (GOLD analysis project Ga0247610, IMG submission 193483) | Sheep rumen microbial communities from Palmerston North, Manawatu-Wanganui, New Zealand - 1742 DNA GHGhigh gp2 | ecosystem: Host-associated > Mammals > Digestive system > Stomach > Rumen ... | reverse complement strand
GTATTCGAATCGTTTGGAAATCATAAATCCTGGATATTCGCTGAAATCGCCAGAGCGACTTGGCGAGCCTGGCTCCGAATTGAGAAACCAGTATATCAGTTCCATATTCCACGAAACCAACTTGGCTGAAACCAAAGGTTCAGGCATCAAAACAATGCGTGAACAGATGAAAAAGGCGAAGTTGATGCCTCCAACATTTGAGTCAAGCAGGGAAAACAATCAATTCACGACCCGCTTGTTGTTCCATCATTTATTGGGAAAAGACGATATCGAATGGCTTTCGTTGTTTGCTAAATATGAATTGAATAACGAACAGAAGTTGTCGTTGATTTTCATCCGTGAATTGGGTGCTATTGATAACATTACTTATCGTCAACTAAATAGTGATATTACATCTAGAAAAGCAACAGTTGACCTTCATCGTATGTGCGAAAATGGTTTGTTTGAATTGAGAGGACAGAGAAGAAATGCCTATTATGTTGCTGGACAAGAATTTGTGTGGCTTAATAGTAATAGTAGAGCTAAAGACCTTAATGGTAGAGCCGATGAGAAAATGTATGGAGGTGACGGAGAAATGTATAGAGCTGACGGAGAAATGTATAGAGCTGACGGAGAAAATGGTAGAGCTGACGGAGAAATAAGTAGAGCTGACAGAGAAAATGGTAGAGCTGACAGAGAAAATGGTAGAGCTGACAGAGAAAATGGTAGAGCTGACAGAGAAAATGGTAGAGCTGACAAAGAAAATGGTAGAGCTGACAAAGAAAATGGTAGAGCTTTACCAAAAGAATTATTACAAAAATGCAAAAGTCTCAAAAAGTGGGAATCTTCTGAAAAAATGAAGGGCATAGTTTTAGAATTGTGTGCATTCATGCCTTTAAGTCTCAATGACATTGCCAAAATAATCAATAGGAGATCCCACTCTGTCAGATACCTATATATAAATCCTCTTATTGAGAGTGGAGAGCTCTTCTACACCATCCCTGAAATGCTCAACCACCCCAACCAAAAATACACTACAAAGAAAAAACAGTAATCATTGCAACTATGATCCAGCAAGAATTGAAACATATATTGTCGTCGAAGTTCGATTTTGAAAAGTGGAAAGACCTTCTTGGAACGATGTTCCTGAAAATCGATTACCTGACGAAACCCATACAGATTGAGGCGGCTTTGGTGAAAAGCGGCGGACAAGTGGGAGTGATTCGCCTTGACGATGGCCGTTCCTTGGGCTTGTTCAAGTTTGAGGTGGCCGACAATATCAAGATTGCGCGAAACAGGAAGGGCTTGCGCGACATTGCCATCAAGTATGTTGACCAAGACATTACCCACGGAGCTTTGGTGTTGTACTATTCTGAAGACCAAGCCGATTACCGCTTGACTTTCGTTTCAAAACAGACTTCGCTTACCGATGGCGGAACCTTTGTCACCAAGGAAACGGCACCGAAACGCTATACTTTCCTCTTGGGCGAGAACGAGCCTTGCACGACGGCTGCCAACCGTTTGCTGGAACTGATCAATAAAAAGAAAAGCGGCTCGGTGTATCTGGCTGATGTTATGGAGGCATTTTCCGTGGAGCGTCTTAACAAGGACTTTTTCAAAGGCTACAAAGACCAATACGGGAAGTTCCTCAACTATATAGGGGAACAATCAAAAGCCAACCGCGACTATGTGAAGAAACTCCTGGGGCGTTTGGTCTTTCTCCAATTCCTGCAAAAGAAAGGCTGGATGGGTGTGCCTGCAAGCCATGCAAATTGGGAAGGTGGAGATAAGAATTATCTCAACAATTTGATTGAAAACTACAAGGGCAACAACCGCCTGTTGAGCGATGTATTGGAGGTCCTGTTCTTCAATACGCTCAACGAGAAGCGAGACAACGACCTGGCTGACAAAATTTTGGGTGAAAACATCAAAATACCTTATCTCAATGGCGGCTTGTTCGACAAAGACAGTTTGGATAAGTTAGACATTGATTTTCCATACGACTATTTCAAGGAGCTGATGGAGTTCTTTGCCATGTACAACTTCACCATCGACGAGAATGACCCCGACGATGCCGAAGTGGGCGTTGACCCCGAAATGCTTGGCCACATTTTTGAGAACCTGTTGGAAGACAACAAGGACAAAGGAGCGTTTTATACGCCGAAGGAAATTGTGCAATATATGAGCCAGGAAAGCATTGCCCAATATCTGAAAACCCATACCGAAGAAACTCTACATTCTGCTATTGAGGGACTGATTAAAGAGAGAAAAGTGGACGAAGCCCTTCAAAACAAGGCTTCAGCCTCTAAAGTATATGATTTGCTGCGCGATGTGAAGGTCTGCGACCCAGCCATTGGTTCGGGTGCATTCCCTATGGGCGTGTTGAATGTGCTTTATCATTCGCGGCAGGTTTTGTACGGTTTCACAAAATCCGTGGAGGCTTTTTCGCCTGCTGCCGTGAAACGCGAAATCATACAGAACAATATTTATGGTGTTGATATTGAGCAGGGTGCCATTGACATTGCCCGGTTGCGCTTCTGGCTGGCATTGGTGGTGGATGAACTGAAGCCAGAGCCGCTTCCTAACCTTGATTACAAAATTATGCAAGGGAATAGCCTCTTGGAGAGCTTCGAAGGCTTGGATATGAGCCGAATAGCGGGAAGAACTGTTGGACGACCTTCAAATTCCCCACAATTGATCATAGGTCTTGACAGCGACCTCAACCGCAAAAACCTACAAAAGCTTATGCGTCAATATTTCTCTACTGACGATCATTCAGCTAAAGCTGAATTGCGACATACCATTAATAATGAGGTGAAATCACTTATCCGAAACAGCCTTGGAGGGACGACCGCTTCATTAAACCATTTGGAACAGCTTGATTGCTCTGCCAACAGCGACTTTTTCCTATGGCACACATGGTTTAAGGATGTTTTTGACAATGGTGGTTTTGATGTGGTGATTGGAAATCCGCCGTATAATGAATTAAGAGATTTAGATGAAGTAAGTCAAGAGGCGTTGAAAAACACCCAATATTATGAATATGCTAAAGGTGGTAGACTTAACATGTTTCAATTCTTTTATCCATTAGCCTTAGGTATTACCAAAGAAAAAGGAATCCTTTCATTAATTACACAAAATTCATTACTAGCTGAAAATAGCACATTGGGGAACAGAAAACTGTTTATGGAAAAGGCAGATATTCTGTCAATTAATTCCTTCCCAGAGAGAGACAATAAAAATACTAGAGTGTTTGAATCCGTTAAAATGAGTGTGTGTATTTGTACTTTAAGAATTACTAAGACCCCTGATTATTCGATGAGTTTTACAATAAATGTGTGGCATTCTAAATATATGAAAGACAAACATTCCTTGATAATATCTAAGAACGAAATTCTTGAACTGTATCCTGATGACATTATTATCCCAATTTGCAGTAATGAAAAACTTGGCATATTAAAAGAGATAAATAAAAAGAATGATTATTCTATAATCGCTTCTGCTGGTGAGATAGATATGACTAAATATAAAAGCATCTTTAATGTGAGTAACAATGGAATAAGGGTAGTAACAGGGGCACAAGTATTACGATACCATATTACTGATAATCCATCACAAGGAAATGTTATATATATAAATAATCAAAACAGACCTCGATTTTCAGAAAAACGACAGTTAGAAATCTCTCAACCACGAATAGTTCTTCAACGAATCACGGGTGTTGATTCCAGAATTAGGATTATTTCAACATATTTGGATAAAATGATGTATTGTGCAAATTCAACAAATTATATTCCAAAAGATGAAAGAATCAATATGAAGTATTTGTTGGCCATACTAAATTCAACTTTGATTAATTTTTATATTAAGCAAACAAGTACTAACACAAATATCACAGCGAAAGTACTTAATTCCTTGCCAATAGTAATTCCTAAAAATCCAAATATACAAAAGCTTATTGCTGAAATTGTTGAATATGTCCTTTGTTTGTATTCTTCAAAAGAACAAGTTTCAAAGTTAGTATCAAATAGTACCATTGCTGATTATTTTGAAAAAATCATAGACGGCTGTGTTTATGAATTATACTTTGAAGATCACATGAAAGGATTAGAAATAAATATCATAGACTCCGCCAAACAACTTATCAAGCCTATCTCACAATTTACGTTAGATAAAGAAAAAACTGATGCAATATTAGATACATTTATGATGTTGAAAAAGACAAATAATCCTATAAGAAATCGTATGGAATTATTCACACTAAGAAGTCCAGAATTACTCAAACCAATAATTGAAAACTAACCATGCCAGCAATAAACAAAATACATATAACGGGGTTTAAAGCATTTCCTAATGATTTTGAATTAGAGCTAGAAGGGAAACATCTACTATTGTACGGTGAAAATGGAAGTGGAAAATCATCTATTTATTATGCATTGCATTGTTTGTTTCAATCGCCTTTTAAACAAGATGATGGGAAAAAATATTTTGACGAAAATAATGAACAACATCTTAAAAATCTGAACAATTTAACTGCAGATTCGAAAATATGGATTGATTTTGAAGGTCGGCATCCTTTTATTTATCTTTTAGATAAGGACGGTTATAATACAAAATCAATTGGAGATAAACTCCTATTACCTGCCGGTATTAACGGATGTTTTATTAATCATCAATTTATCTTTCATTTTTTCAATTTTAGAAATTCTCAAAAAATCAATTTGTTTCCAGTCTTTATTAAAGACATTTTGCCGTTCTGCAAAGATGAGAGCTCTGGTTATTATATTGGCCAAATTTATGATGATATAACTTTTTCTATTATGAAAAAAGGGCGTCATGTTGATCCACAATATATTGTTAATATAGAGTGCTTTAATAACGCCGTAAAACAAATTGTAGAAAACATAAATATTTATGCATCTGATATTTACAACAATTATTTTAAAGATGCACCTGATTATAGTTTACAAATAAGATTAAGATACGATTCAAATTCAGACAAACCATACGATGACCCCAATGAATATTGGTTAAAGTATGACAATATCATAGAAAGAGTAAATGAAAATAATACTATTATCGAAAGAAGATCATCTTATAAGAAATTGAATACTCCTTTTATAGGTCTGGAGATTTCAGAGATTATAGATGACGGTTCTAGAAAGGTACTTAAGCCTCAATCGTATTTTAATGAAGCCAAATTAACAGCTATTGCTTTGTCGATTCGATTTGCTCTATTGAATTTAGATAAACCTGCTGATGGTAGGTTTTTAGCTTTGGATGATATGCTAATAAGTCTTGATATGAGCAATCGCTCAAAGGTTATGGACTTCTTATTAAATATTTCTGACAGGTATAAAATTTACTTATTCACTCACGACAGAGCGTTTTTTGAATTATTCAAAGATGTAATTAAAGCGAAGTTCCCAGATTTTAATAATATGTGGCTGTTTAAGGAAATATATAACGATGATGATGTTTCCGAAAACCCAAAATATTTCAATTCTGATGATGCCTTTACTCGTGCATTGTTTCATTTCAAAAAGTTCGATTATCCCGCTTCTGCAAACTATTTACGTAAATCGGTAGAAGAAATGATTTCTTTATTTCCTCCATATATTTCTAGAAATGAAGATGGATTAGAGAAAGAAAAACTACGAAATAAAATTGAAGCTGCAAAAGCATTATTGAAAAACGCTGATGGTTATATTGATGACATCCAAGATGTCATTCTTTCCTTGAACACTTTGTTGAATCCATTATCCCACAGGAGTATTGATACAAATGTTTATCGAATAGATTTGATAAGAGTTATCAATATACTTCCTCGATTGAAACAACGTATTATTGATTTGAAATTTAAAGAAGTAATAGCAATTGAAAATGATGTATTCTTCTGTATTGATGAGAACGACCATGTTAAATGTGAGATTAAGATAAAGTTAAAATTGCCTTTGTATTCCTATACAGGAGCTGACGGTAATCGAAAGTTTTCTGTTGCAAATGGTGATTCTATAGAGAGTGTTACAATTAAAGATGGTGTAAAAGAAGAACCAAAGCCATTCACTTATTACAAAAAGCTGTCTCTTGAAGAAATTTGCAAGAACTTGCATGAGTATTTACACAAAACTTATACTGGTAATTACCAAGATTTCTATAAAGATAAAGACGGAAATAGTATTAATACATTGTTGTAGTATGCAATGCATTTTCTGCCATAAAGATTCCTCGACCTCAAAAAGTGTTGAGCATATTATCCCCGAATCATTGGGGAATAAAGAACACTTTTTACCTAAAGGATATGTTTGTGACGAGTGCAACCATTATTTTGCCATTAAAATTGAGAATGAATTATTATTGCAACCCTATTTTGTTTCAATGCGTTTTCGAAATGAAATTCTAACAAAAAAAGGGAAATTAGTAAGGCAAAAAATGGTTTTCCCTGGAGCAATGAGAAGCACTGATGTTGTAATGCAAACAACAGAAAACGGTATAATTGCATCTTTTGATGATGATGAACTATATGAGGCAATAAAAGCAGGAAAAACAAAAACAATGATTGGGGCATATATTCCCGAGCCAGAATATCCCAATAAAACAATGTCTCGTTTTCTCGCAAAATGTGCATACGAGTATTTCTTGTACAATATGGGTAAGGAAAAATATGATTTGTGTGTCCAGGAGCTGCTGTGTAAAGAATCTGATATATTGAAATCTTTGCGTGAATATGCACGATATGGCAAAGGTGAGTATTGGCAATATAACCAACGCAGGATATATTCTGAAGGTGATATCGTGTTTAATCAAAATGAGTATTTAAACTATGAGATACTTCATGAAATGAAGTTCTTTACAAGAGAACACAAACGTTTCCCTAATGGATATGTTGAGGCCGAGGTGTATTTTGTGATGGCTATAGCAGGAATAGAGTATGCTATTTGTATATCAGACCCCAATATCTCGGAATATCAGAAATGGATAGAAGAGCATAACGGCTTTTCTCCGTTAAATGATGATGCGGAGACTTTGTCATTTAGTTTGTCCGATATAAATCCAATGTTAATAAAGAAAGATGACGATAGAATTCATAGATAACACGAACAAGTTCCTTGATGATGTTAAAGCATTGGGAAGAAAAAACTCTGCCACGTTGGGTTTTATGCCCGAAGGTGGATTTGAGGACCATGCTCGGAACAAGTGTATTATTATCGCGCGCCAAGAGAATGAACTTGTCGGTTATCTGATGTATCGTGTCGTTTCCCGTTATTCTCGTATAAGTATTGTGCATTTATGCGTGGTAGATGCTTTTAGAGGGAAAGGCGTTTCGACATCATTGCTGAATGCCCTGAAAGGGAAATACGAAAAGTTATTTAGAGGCATTTCGTTAAGTTGCAGGAAGGATTTTACCCATGCAACAGCTATGTGGGAGAAATACGGTTTCACTCCAATCAAAGAGGTCAGAAGTCGTAGTTTTGACGAAAACTATCTGAATACCTGGTGGTACGATTTTCATCAGCCAGATTTGTTTTCTCATGCCTCTTATGAAACGTCCAAAGTTAAAGCGTTACTTGACACAAATATTATTGTAAAGCTTAGAGATGCGAAAGACAATGCTCCTCAAAATCCAACAGAGGATCCTCGCGGTTTGTTGGCTGACTGGCTTGTTGATGAAGCAGAATTGTGCTATTCATCGGAAGTTTACAATGAAGTAAATCGTGATAATGATTCCCAACGGGCTAAACATACCAGAGAATTTCTACCGAATTTCATACAGGTTCAATTCGATTCAGACGAGCAAAACCGAATTGCTTCAGAATTGGAAACAATCATACACGGTAATTCGGCAAATGATGTTTCTGATAGGAAGCAACTTGCATCATGTATAGCCTCACATACGCCCTATTTTATCACTTATGATGAAGGAATACTGAACAAGAAAGACGATATCGAATCAAGCTATTCAATTCAAATATTTAATCCTCAAGAATTTATAATCCAAATTGATCAGCTTTTACATGCAGATGAGTATTTGCCCAATCAAATAAAGGGCGTTGTTTTTCATTCGGTTTCCAAACTTAATCCTAAAGACATGCAATTTTGTATTGACAAGTTTTGGAAGCAACATGACGGAGAGGCAAAAAACTCATTTTCAAATTTAGTGTCTCAAATAATAAATAGTGCTAATGGAAGGCTCTTTACTGTAAGGAAACAAGAGGAAATTATCGCATTTTATGGCATTTCAAAGGAACAGAATCAAGAGATTGTTGAGTTTATTCGAGTAATTGACAACTCGTCTTGTAATTCTTTGTTTTGTCAGATTGTGTTTGATGTTTTAAGCAATAGCTTGAAAGATGATAAAGAAAAAGTTCTCATAAGGGAATCTTATTTGAAGACAGAATGGAAAAACACTCTTGTCAAATTTGGTTTTATTTTATCACAAGATGGTTACATCAAGTTTGCTTTAAACCGGCAAATTAATAAGCAAGACTTGAAATTGATTATTCAAGAATCAAACATTCCACTTGAAGTTGATGATAGCGATGAAACCGGTTTGATAAAAGTTGAAAAGCTTTTATTCCCATTAAAAATATCAGGACTTACTATTCCAACATATATCATACCGATAAAGTCTTATTGGGCTGGGCAATTGTTTGATTATGGCATTGCTGGTGAAGATATGTTTGGAGCTGATCCAAACAAATTGTGGAGTTTTGAGAATGTGTATTATAGACATGTTAACCCTTTGCATGAAAATGCACCTGCTCGAATTCTGTGGTATGTCAGTGGGGGAGACAAGGGCTTTTCCCGGTCGAAGACCATCGTGGCTTCTTCATATCTTACTGAAGTTCAAACTGGAAAGCCGAAGGAACTGTTCAGATTGTACAAGCATTTTGGAATTTACGAATGGAATCATATCTATGAATTGTGCAATAAAGATATCACCAAGGACATTAAGGTTCTGAAGTTTAGCCATACTGAAGTTTTTGATGATCCTGTTAGCTATGAAAAAGTGATGGAGGTGTTTAAAAACAATGGAAGACCTACAAATACGTTCGCATCACCGGTAATTGTTTCGGAACCAATTTATTTTGAGATTTATAATTTAGGAAAACGGAGAACATCGGAATGAAACGACATAAATATTTGTTTATTGCTGTAAAACCAGAATATGCTTACAAGCTTATTTCTGGAGAAAAGGATATTGAGCTTAGAAAAACAAAACCTCATGTTCAAGCAGGTGACTATGCAATAATTTATGCCTCGGCACCTGCGAAAGTCGTTTTAGGATATGGAAAAATAAAGAGAATAATACTATGCTCTCCACAAGAAATGTGGGCTAATTTCTCTTCACGATTGGGGATAAAAGAACAAGATTATTTGATGTACTATAAGAATTCAAATAAATCAGTTGGTATAGAGTTTGAAATGATAAAAACAATAAATCCTATCAGTTTAGCGGAATTGCGACGTGTCGATCCAAACTTTCATCCTCCTCAAATCTACAGGTATGTTTCAAATGAAGAAATCCATAAGGTATTAGTAATAAATGATTAGTATCTTTGCCAAATTATTTCAAATTCAACAAATATGAAAAAACTCACCTTTATTTTCTTTTGCTTGGCTTTTGGACTTTTCTTGCAGTCCCATGCCGAACCCGTCAAGCTGCAAAGCCCCGACGGCCAACTGGAACTGAAATTCGAAATCGTCAACGGCATACCGCAGTATTCCCTCGACCGCGCAGGCAAGCCTATCGTGCTGCCCTCCAAGATGGGCTTCACCCTCGAATGGCGCGACGACCTCGCCCATGCCTTTGTGCTGAAAGACACGAAATACAGCACCTTCGACGAGACTTGGGAACCCGTCTGGGGCGAAGAAGCCCAAATCCGCAACCACTACAACGAGATGCTCGTCACCTTGGAGCAACCCATTGGCTCTGTGGAGAGTATGGACCACTCCACGGAGAAGCGGGCCACGGTGATGCAAATCCGTTTCCGCCTTTATGACGACGGTCTCGGCTTTCGTTATGAGTTTCCCATCGAGAACGCCTTGGTCTGTTTCTGGATCAAGGAAGAGCTGACCGAGTTTGCCATGGCGGGCGACCACACCGCTTGGTGGATTCCCGGCGACCTCGACACACAGGAATACAACTACACCGAGTCGCGGCTGTCGCAAATCCGTGACTTGTGGGAGGCAGGCCACAAAGACGGCGGCTGGCCTTGGACGGCATTCTCGCCCACTGGCGTGCAGA
>Ga0247610_10008797_pt1 | contig 10229 bp, 7 predicted proteins | sample 174DNAGHGhighgp2_FD_193483 | JGI IMG/M metagenome (GOLD analysis project Ga0247610, IMG submission 193483) | Sheep rumen microbial communities from Palmerston North, Manawatu-Wanganui, New Zealand - 1742 DNA GHGhigh gp2 | ecosystem: Host-associated > Mammals > Digestive system > Stomach > Rumen ... | reverse complement strand
AAAAAAATCCGTAAGATTAAGCGATCTTCACATTGTTTACCGTGAAAAAAATAAAGTAATCAAGCGTAGTTTGGAAGAAAGTCCGGCGTATTTGTTGCTAAAAGGCGATTCTACAGAATACCTTGCGAATCTTGAACGAGATAAAAACTTAGGTTTTGTAGAACGCCATAGTTTTGAAAAATTTCAAGATTTGCAAAACTCTGTGAATAAGAAATATGACGAGCGATATAAAATAATTGTATGGCCCGATTATAGAATTTACGATGGACATCATAGGGCTTCCATATTGTTGTGGAAGTATGGAAAAGATTATGTGACCGAAGTTTTAATGTTGTACTCTATTGTTCTTTTTCCATTCCATAAGATTGGGAGAAACAGTAAAGTCGTTATATATGGGTATGGTAAAATAGGGGAGAATTATTGCCGTCAGGCTGTGATGTCCGAATATGTGTCTTTGGTTCGGGTTGTCGACAGTCGCGCAAAACGCCTTATAAATGTATCGAGAGCGCAAGGCGTGGAAGTTGATTCGCCCGAATGTTTGTTTAAGGGACAGCTTGAGTATGATTATATAGTTATAGCAATGGGAAACCCGCGAAATATACTGGAAGTTAAGAGCGAATTGTTGAAAAACGGTATACCGGAAGGGAAAATTATCGCTCATGATGGGATGATTTATATTTAGCAAAGTTTTGGGATGCGGTGATGTTGATGAAACTTGACGATGTTATAAAATTTGCGGAGCGTTATGAGTCTATTTGCATATATGGTTCTGGAGAATTGGGAAAATCCTTGTTTGAAGCGTTGAAATACAGGAATATCGCGGTGTCTGCGTTTATAGTTTCAGACGATCAGTCGATTGCTTCGGATAAAGTTTCGGAGATTCCGGTTTTAACATTGTCAAGCTGGCGAGAGAGTGTTGTGACTTCCAGAAGCGGAATACTTGTCGCCGTATCGAAGTTTTATCAAGCGGATATAATAAATCATCTACACAAAAAGGGCATTTTAGATTACTTGATTGTTGAGAAAGAAGCGTTATACGAAAGTATGCGAAAACTTCGCCCCGTGAAACCCGAGAAATTTTTAACGACAATAGATCCTGTAAGCCGCGGATTTGGAAGCGAACGAGGCAAGCCGATAGATCGCGTTTATATTGAGCGATTTTTGCAGAGCGCGGCAATGGATTTGCAAGACGCGACGGATATTTTGGAAGTCGGTTCGGATGATTACAGCAGAAAGTTTTTCCCGGATTCCGTTAAACCTAGACGATATCGGGTATTGAGATATGATCAAGGTATGGATTTGACTAATGCGGAAACTTTGCCGGCGAATCGGTATGATGTTTTTATTTGCACGCAAGTGTTTAATTTTATTTACGACGTAAAAGCCGCCGTTAAAGGAGCGCATTATTTGCTTAAGCCCGGAGGGATTTTGCTTGCGACTGTACAGGGGTGCGTCGGACAAGTCAGTCGGACGGATATGAAACTTTGGGGAGATTATTGGAGATTTACGGATTTGGGTTTTGGCAAACTTATAAAAGAAGTTTTCGGCGAGGAAAAAACTAAAGTATATCCATACGGAAACGCTTTTGCGGCAACGGCTTTTGTTCAGGGGTTGGCAATGGAAGATTTATCGGATTTAGAGCTGCTTAAACCTGTAGAATCTGAATACGCTATATGTGTTGGAGTAATTGCCCGCAAGGAAGGATAAATAATATGAGCATAGAAGCGTTCAAGAGGTTTTGTAATCGTGAAAAACCTTTGTATATATACGGAGCAGGCGGTTATGGGCGAGTTGTCAAAGCCTTTCTTGAAGAGAACAACGTTAAAGTATCGGGTTTTGTGGTCACGGACAAAGGCGGAGCGTCGCAAAGGGTTATGGGGATTCCCATACTGGAATTGGGCGAAATTTCGGGCGATGTAAGTTTTGTCGTTGGAGTCGGAAAGAATTATGCGGATGAAATTACTCAAAGACTTAGTATGGCAAATATAGAGGATTATTTCCTCTTATCCGAAAATTTGATTGACACTATACAACAAAATACGCATTATTTGACGAAAAACCCTATAGAGAAGAATTTTGTCAATATCCTTCTTTATCATCGCGTAGGTTCAAGAGAGTCAGATCCGTGGAATTTGAAAGTAACGCCGAAACATTTTGAGGAACATATTCGTCATATTGCCGAGAATTATAAGGTTTTGCGTTTTGAAGACGATTGGGCGGAAATAAAAGAACCATCGGTCGTTGTTACATTCGACGATGGTTACTTGGACAATTACGAAGAGGCTTTGCCAATTTTGGAAAAGTATCATATCCCGGCGACAATGTTTATATGTACGGGCTGTATTGATACCGAAAATTTGTTTTGGTGGGATTATTTATATAGAATTTTTACGGTGATAAAGGATTTTCCGAAGTTTATAACCGTTGACGGCGAAGAAATTAAACTTTATAATGTTGATAAGGAAGACAAAAACGAGTTGCTTTATCAAGTTTGGAGCGCGCTAAAACAGTCTTTGCCGTCTAAACGTGACGCGATTTTACAAAAACTTGCGGAAGGTTTAAATAAAGAAGTTTATAGAGCCGGCTCGGATAGAATGATTACCGGTGAGGAACTGAAAAAATTGTCAAATTCTCCTTTGATTACGATAGGAGCGCATACGGTCACTCATTCGCGGCTTGCGATAGAATCGCCAGAAATGCAGAAATGGGAGTTTTCCGAGTCAAAACGCCGTATTGAGGAGATAATAGGAGATAAAGTTCGAGTGATGTCGTATCCATTCGGCGTCAGAAAGGATATCGCCAAAGTTACTCCCAACATAGCAAAGGAATGCGGATATGAAAAAGCGGCCGTAAACTGGACAGGCGCTGTGGGGAATGAAACAAACGCTTTTTTGTTGCCGCGAAATACTCAACGCGATTGCGATGGGGATGAATTTGCGCGACGCTTGAGAGGTCTATGGTATATGTATTCGAGCGAGCAATAGGAGGATGGTATGGTTCGATGGTTGGATATGATAGCCGAAGAAAAGGAACGCTATTTAAAAGACGTCGCTAAAGAGGCGGAGAAGCGACATGGTATTGTTATTTACGGCGCGGGCGGTTACGGAAAAAATCTTGCGAGGTTTTTGCAAGAAAACGGTTTTAAGCCCAGAGCATTTTGCGTCACCGAACTTAAAGGCAATAGACGCGAAGAATACGGTATACCTATACGCTCCCTAAAAGATATTCTTGAAGAGCGACAAGACGACGTTTATCTTATCGCCGCAGAGTCGCCTAAAAATCAAGCTATCATTGGTACGCTTAAAGAACATGGGATTACTTCGTACATTGATATTACGCCCCATTTTTTTCAAATGCTTGATATTGTTTACTTTAGACCTATTGTTGAAATTACAAGTCGCGTGGGTTGCAGTATGCGTTGCAGATATTGTCCGCAGGATTTGTTTATCAAGAAATATAAATCCGTAGAGCGTCCGATGACAATGTCCTTTGATACTTTTAAGACTTGTATAGATAAGTTGCCAAAAGAAGCGATTATCGACTTTGCAGGATTTGCCGAGCCGTTTTTAAACCCGCATATTATAGACATGATGGAGTACGCTTACGATAAAGGTCGTGACTTGCGTTTGTATACTACGCTGACGGGGCTTTCATTAAAGGAGTTGGAGCGCGTTTTAAATATTCCCTTTCTTTCGGTAGTGTTGCATTTGCCGGATAAAAAACATTGCGCGAATATACCGATTACCGACGAATATTTTAAGATGCTTGATATTTGTATATCAACGACAAAGGAAGACGGACAACCTTTTGTAGATCATGCAAACGCGCAATGCGAACCGCCGCCTGAGATTTTAGAAAGAATCGACGGACGGGTTCGAGTTACATGGGATGTGATTGATTGGGCGGGGAATATAGATACGCCGGAAGTAAGAACGAGCGAAGAAAAAAACGGTTCGCTTCTTTGCGCAATGTCGGCAAATCAAAATCACAACATTCTTTTGCCGGATGGGAGTTTGCTTCTCTGTTGCATGGATTGGGGCATGAATTACGTATTGGGAAATTTATTGACGGATAGTTATGAAAATATTATGAAAGGGCGTACAATCTCACGGGTTCGCGTCGCTATGGAAGAGGAAAATGCGCGACCGGGTAATTTTTTGTGCAAAAAATGCACAAGCGCTATAGAGGTGAAATAATGCAAAGTACTATAAATTGCCTTATATTTCCTTTGTGATGACAACATATATTCGATAGGAGAGCTAAATGCTATGAATGAAGAAAAAATTATTATTTATGGCGCAGGTAAAAGAGGTAACGATTATTACAAGTTTTTAAAATCCAAAAATCTTGATAATTATGTTGCCGCTTTTTGCGATAAAAGAGCTAATGAGATAAAAGAAAAATTCGGTAAACCTGTTATTTTGTATGAAGACGCTCTTAAATTAAACCTGCCTTTCTTAATAGGTGTTGGCATAGAGTTTGTTGATGAATTAAAGAAACTTTTTGCTGAAACAGGCGTAACGCGCTATTATGAATATATTGCCGACTGGGCAAGTAAATACTTGCCAATAGGCAAATCCGCGATTAACAGAGAGTATTGTGCATTTTGTCATATAGACGACATGGATGAATATTTTAAAGCGTCGGACAACGTCGGTGCATTGTCCGTCTATTGGGGCGATACGTTTTTCTATAGAATGTTTTCGCGTTTGGATAAGAAAAATATAGTGGAACTTGCTTGCGGGCGTGGTCGCCATGTGCCTAAATATATTTCAATGGCCGAACATGTAACGCTAGTCGATATATTGGAAAAAAATATAGATATATGTAAGGAAAGATTTAAAGATTACAATAATATTGATTATTATAAAAATAACGGATATGATTTACAAGAATTACCTGATAATACCTATACCGCACTTTTTACTTATGATGCGATGGTGCATTTTGAGCTTTTGGATATAGCCAAATATTTGATGGAAACATATCGCATATTGATTAACGGCGGTATGGCGCTATTTCATCATTCAAACTATCACGCAGATTATAAAGTATCATTTGTAGGTTCTCCCGGCGGACGTAACTACATGAGTAAAGATATTTTTGCTTATTTAGCTTATCGTGCCGGATTTGAGATTGTTGAACAAAGAGTTTTTGATTTGAGTTGGAGTAATCAAAATTTAGATTGCTTGACACTAGTGAGAAAAAATATCTAATAAGAGCATCAATATTCAGCAGATGCTAATGATATGTTTTAAAGTCTTGTAAAAAAACAAGACTTTAAGATAGCTTTCTTGTTTAAGGAGCAAGGCGGATATGACTAAGATAATCACGTACGGCACGTTTGACCTTTTTCACGAAGGGCATTACCGTCTCTTGCAACGCGCGAAGGCTCTGGGAGATTATTTGATTGTTGGCGTGACTACGGAAAATTACGATAAGGCGCGTGGAAAACTGGGCGTGATGGACTCTTTGATGACTAGAATTGAAAACGTAAAAAAAACGGGGTTCGCCGACGAAATCATCATTGAGGAATATTTGGGGCAGAAGTTCAACGATATAAAGAAGTATAATGTAGATATTTTTGTCATTGGCTCCGATTGGACGGGAAAATTTGATTATCTGAACGACTGTTGTAAGGTTGTGTATTTGGAGCGTACAAAAAATATATCCAGCACAATGCTTCGCAGTAAGAAACGTCATATTCAAAGAATCGGCGTTATAGGAACGGGACGAATTGCAAATCGCTTTGTGCCCGAAGCGCAACTGGTCAGCGGAGTGAGTATGCAGGGAGTATATAATCCGCATGCCGAAAGCGCGGCTAAGTTTGCCGAACGATGGCAGATTGACGCTTATCCTACGTTAGAGGAATTTTATAACGCAGTAGACGTGGTATATGTCGCTTCTCCTCATGAAACGCATTACGAATATACTAAATCCGCCCTTGAACACGGAAAACACGTTATATGCGAGAAACCGATGGTCTTAAAAGCAAGTCAAGCCGACGAGTTGTTTAAATATGCGAAAGAGCGTAATCTTATATTGCTGGAGGGCATAAAAACAGCTTATTGTCCGGGATTTCATAAATTGCTCGGAATTGCCTATAGCGGAAAGATTGGCAATATTAGAAATGTCGAGGCGTGTTTTACGAAGTTGGAAAAGAAGGAGAACAGAGAACTTACAGATCTTTTATACGGAGGAAGTTTTTTGGAGCTTGGGAGCTACGTAATGCTTCCCATTATGAAATTATTCGGTACGAAAGCCGAATCCTTTGCCTTTGACGTTGTAAACGGCGAAAACGGACTCGATATATTTACGAGACTTTCAATGCGGTTTAAGAACGGTCTTGCAACGGCGACTTGCGGACTTGGAGTAAAATCCGAAAGTCGTATGCTTATAAGCGGGACAAACGGGTATATAGTGGTGGAGCCTCCATGGTGGAAAACGTCATATTTTGAAGTGCATTATGAAAATGCGGGAATTGTTGAAAAATACACGGAAACATTTTTGGGCGAAGGACTTAGGTATGAAATCAGCGATTTTTTGGAGCGTTTGAACGGCAAAGGATCAAGCGATTTTAGGCTGACTCACGAAGAATCCGTGACACTGGCGAAAATGATGGATAATTTCCTGCAATATTCCGGGAGGGGATGCTAATGGCGGAGTATAATCTCTTGTCCGTCATAGTTCCGATTTATAATGCGGAAAGATTTTTGCGTAAATGTCTTGACAGCATACTGGCGCAAACGTTTAAACAGTTGGAAATTATCTGTGTGAACGATGGTTCGACGGATAAAAGCCCGGAAATATTGGATGAATACGAGAAAAAGGATAGAAGAATCCGTATATTGACAAAACCTAACGGAGGACTTGTCAGCGCAAGAAAAGCCGGAGTAAAAGCGGCGCAAGGGGAATATATAGGTTTTGTGGACGCCGATGACTGGATAGAGCCTGAAATGTACGAAAGGCTTTACGGAGTTGCTAAACAAAATAATGCGGATTTTGTTAGCACCGATTATTGTCAAGAAGGCAATTACACCGCGATTTCCTATGATGCAGTTCAGGCGGGAGTTTATAATAATGAAAAAATGCAGGAACTTAGAAATAACGCTATTCTGCATTTAAAAAAGCGAGATAAGGGGGTTAGCGGTTCTCTCTGTACTAAGTTGTTGCGCGCAGATATTTTAAAGAAAATTATGCCAAGAATACCCAATGAAATTACAGTATCAGAGGATAAAGTGACAACTGTGACATTCATTTTGGAATGTGACTCGGCGGTTATTTTGCATGAATCCTACTATCATTATGTAATTCACGGCAATTCTATGTTAAATGGCATTACTCCCAATTATTTGCTCAATGTACATAATGTATATCAGTATTTCAGGAGTTTATACGGTCATCCTAATTTTACGCAAACCATGCGTGTGCAAGCTGAATTATATGTTACGCAATTTTTAATTAAGGGAATAAATTCTCATCTTGGTTTTTTAAATCCAAATTTATTATGGATTGATTCGTATTGGCTAAATGAAATTCCCAAAGGCGCAAGAGTTGTGTTGTATGGAGGCGGGGCTTTGGGACGTAAATATCGGCAACAGTTGGAAGCGTGTCATAGGTATAATTTTGTCGGTTGTGTGGATTTTGGTTATGAAAGAACGGATTGCGCCGATTTTCCGGTTTCATCTCCGAATGTTCTTGCGCAATGGGAGTATGATTTTATTGTTATAACAATAAAGAATCGGCGTTTCGCAGATGAAGTAACAAATAAACTTCAAAAGCTGAATGTGCCTAAGGAAAAAATTCGATGGTTTGAGCAGAAAGAAATTTTTTGGAAGTTTGCCGAAGCCGATGGATTATTGGAGTAGGAATATGAAAATGCAACGTTTGGATGATAAAATTTTTCAAAATATAAAGGGGAAGCCTGTCTGTATTGTCGGCTATCAGGAATCTTACCTCGAAGAACTTTGCGATGATTACGATATTTTACAACAAATTGTCGCGGCGGTGGATAATCCGGGGAGAAGACAAGGCGTTCATAGCTTTCGGGGTAAAGAAATCGAAGTCGTAGAATACGGGAAGGTTTTTCTTTTGCCGGAAGAATCGGTTTTTATCATTGCAAACGATTTTCCAAGAGAGTCTATGAAATATTTAGAGGCGGCTTATCGCGCTTTGGATATAATACCGCCTGAAAGAGTATATTTTTTTGTCGGCAAAGAAATAGCGCATGAGATGGATATTCGCAGAGATTACGAGGCGGTTTCTCTTAAAAATATTATTTTATTTTGGAGCGGGCCGTATGAAGAAATACCCATTCCCGACGCCGAATTTGGAGATAACGCAAGAGCGTTGTTTGAATATATGCTCAGCATTGGGTTAAACAACGAATATGAATTGGTTTGGTTGGTAAGTCAGCCGGAACGCTATGCGAATAAATATAAAGATATTAAGAATGTGAAATTTTTGCCGTCGCATAATATTTTATCATATGATAATGAGACGCAGATGGCATATTACGAGGCGTTGTGCTTAGCTAAGTATATTTTTACGACTGATGGATATGGGTTTGCGCGCAACGCCCGTCCAGATCAGATAAGAGTGCAGTTGTGGCATGGTCAGGGATTTAAGAGAAGAGTAAATCGCACAAGATGCGAACACAGATATGAATATATGACGGTAAGCAGCGAAATGTACGCGCGCTTGTATGCCGACATGTTCGGGTTGCGAGAGGATCAGATGATTATCTCGGGTTATCCCAGAGAGGATTGCCTTTTTCATCCCATTGACGACTGGAAAACGAGGCTTAATATCCCGCGAGCGTCCAAGTATATTTTTTGGCTTCCGACGTTTCGATCCGTTGGTGTGGGGAAGTTGGCGTATTTGAGCGAAAAAAGGGAAACCGGCGATTTGCCTTTAATCGTTTCGGAAAAGATGCTCGAAACGCTAAACAGAAACTTGACAGAAAAAGATATTGTTCTCATTATAAAACTGCATCCGTTGCAAAGAAGGGATGCAGTTTATGAAATAGAGATGTCTAATATTGTGTTGCTTGAAAATAGCGATATGAAGGAACGCGATATAGATATATACAATATATTGGGACATGCCGACGCTTTAATCAGCGATTATTCTTCCGTAGCGGTTGATTTTACGGTGCTAAACAGGCCAATCGCGTTTACTTTGGACGATTATAGGGAATACGAGGAAAAAAGGGGGTTAAATTGGCCGAATATTCACGATTGGTTGCCCGGAAAGGAACTTTTTTCATTTGACGATTTAATGGAATTCATTGAAGAAATAGCGAAAAACGAGGATACTACAAAAGAAAAGCGAATGGAAATTGCAAAGAGGTTTCATGATTTTTTTGACGATAAATGCTCGGCTAGGCTTTTATCATATCTTGGAATAATAAATTCCCCTAAAAAAAACCCAAACGATCTCCTCTAGTTTCCACAACATTGTAACCTACGCTTTCCATTCGGGATTTCATACAGCGTATACATTCAGCCGCTTCGTCGCCTGCGCATATTTTATTGTCGTACAATAAATATTTCTTTCTCACCTCTTTAGGCGATAAATTCGGCATTACCACGTTTGCCCCAGCTAAAATCCCTTTTTCTCTTCCTGTGGGCGAAATCGTTCCAAGGGCGGTTGTAGCGGGCAATAAGCATCTAGGCAAGACTAAACGAATAATTGACAAAAGGCGGAGCGTTTCTTTAAGCGTTCCGCCTTTTTCGTTTGCGTAAGGCGTATCGTGATGCGGTATAAAAGGACCTATTCCCACCATATCGGGCTGAATTTCCTGCAAAAAGCGAATATCCGCCAATAAATTTTCTTTAGTCTGCCCGGGCGAACCTATCATCATTCCCGCGCCTACTTGATAACCTATTTCTTTTAAATCTTTTAAGCATTGTATGCGATGTTTATAAGACATCTCTTTAGGGTGGAGCGAGTTATAATGCGCTTTATCCGCTGTTTCGTGACGCAAAAGATAACGCTCTGCGCCCGCATTAAAAAGTTTTTGATAACTCTCTTTTTCCCTTTCGCCTATGGATAATGTTATGGCGCAATCGGGATATTTTAATTTTATATCGCTTATAATATCTACCATAATATCGTCCGTAAAATAAGCGTCTTCTCCGCCTTGCAATACAAAAGTTCTAAATCCGAGTTCATACCCATTATCCGCGCAGGCAATAATTTCCTCTTTCGTCAATCTGTATCTTTTG